>Ga0209487_1002751_pt1 | contig 14145 bp, 10 predicted proteins | sample Poulit2012_FD_187524 | JGI IMG/M metagenome (GOLD analysis project Ga0209487, IMG submission 187524) | Agricultural soil microbial communities from Georgia to study Nitrogen management - Poultry litter 2012 (SPAdes) (version 2) | ecosystem: Environmental > Terrestrial > Soil > Agricultural land... | reverse complement strand
GGCGACCCAGGCGGCGGGGTTGTCCGCGAGCAGCGCCGGCACCAGACCGATGTGGTCGCGGTGGTAGTGCGTGATCGCGATTCCGTGGATGTCGGCGACCGTGAAGCCGAGGTCGGCCAGCGCCGAGGTGAGGGCCTTGTACTGGTCCTTGCCGTCCCAGCCCGGGTCGATGAGGACGACGCCGGAGCCGTCGGCGATGGCGTAGCAGTAGGTGTACACGAGCGGATTGTCCGGAATCGGGACCGGAACGGCCCAGACCCCTTCAGCGACCCTCTCGACCGGCGGCAGGACCCGATCCCTCCACGCCGCCGACTGCCGGGAACTGAGCGTTTCGATCGCCATACTTCTCTCACACCTCTCGAATGGGCCACATCGTCCTAGTCCTGCAATCTACTCTGTTTCCGGTTGTTACTGAAGGGTCGCTCCAGGGACGGACGGACCGTGTTCCGGTGCAGCCGCTCAAGGGCCATCGCCCCACTTCACCGGGACTATCGATATCGTTGGCAAACTCGACTGAAAGCGTCGAATCATTCATATTTCTCGACTGATTTATAACTATCTCTCTGGGAAGTCTTTCGCTTTCAGTAGCGGAGCGGGTAGGATCATGACGCACATCACTGCCGGGCGGGCACCTGCGATCATCTCGCGCACCCAGCGGCGGCGGACAAGACTCATTGGGGAGGATTGGTATGGCTGCTTCGGGCTCACTGAAGCGCAACCTCGGGCTGTGGTCCATCGTCGGACTCGGCCTCGGATACATGACGCCGACAGTTGTCTTCGACACGTTCGGAATCGTGTCCGGAGAAACCGACGGAGCGGTGCCTTCGGCGTATCTCATCGCTCTCATCGTCATGATCTTCACGGCATTCAGCTACGGCAAGATGGTCAGGGTCTTCCCCACTGCCGGTTCGGCCTACACCTACACGCGGGAGACGATGTCTCCGGGTCTCGGATTCCTCGTCGGGTGGACCTCGCTCATGGACTATCTGCTGCTGCCGATGGTCAACTGCCTGATTGCGCGCCTGTACATGGAATCGCTCGTGCCCGATGCGCCTGCTTGGGTCTGGGTCGTGCTGTACACGATCATCATGACCGGCATCGTCACCTCGTCGATGCGCGGGACGGCGAACTTCAACGCCGTCCTGCTCATCTTCGCGGTCACGATGGTCGCACTCTTCTGCGTCCTCGCCATCGTCAACCTCACCAACGGCGAGGGATCCGGTCTCGTCTTCAGCTCCGAGCCCTTCGTCCACGAGGGGGTGCAGCTGTCCGCACTGCTCACCGGTGCCACCGTCGTCTGCTTCTCCTTCATCGGCTTCGATGCCGTGACGATGTACACGAACGAGGCGAAGCACATCAGCATCATGCCGAAGGCGATCATGCTCACCGTCGTCTCCGGCGGCGCCATCTTCCTCATCGCCAGCTACTTCGCTCAGCAGCTGTTCCCGGACAACTCGCAGTTCACCATCGTCGACGACCCGCTGCCGGAGATCGGCTTCCTCACCGGCGGACACCTCTTCCAGGGCTTCTTCCTGGCTGCGGCCTTCGCCGCCACGGTCGCCTCGGGGCTGGCCTCACACGCGTCCGTGTCCCGCATGCTGCTGGTGATGGGACGCAACGGCGTGCTGCCGCGGAAGGCCTTCGGCTACATCAACCCGAAGACGCACACCCCGGTGTTCAACATCGTGCTCGTCGGCGCCGTGTGCCTGCTGGCGATGTCGTTCAGCCTCGAGCTCATCTCCGCGCTCATCAACTTCGGCGCGCTCATCGCCTTCACCTTCGTCAACCTCACGGTGATCGCCCACTATGCGTTCCGGACCAGGCAGGTCGTCGACCTCAAGACGACGTTCGACTACGTCATCATGCCCGCCATCGGCGCCATCCTCACCGGGGTCCTGTGGGTGAGCCTGCACAAGACCGCACTCGTCGGCGGCATCATCTGGCTGACCATCGGCATCATCTACCTGGCCGTGATGACCCGCGGCTTCCGGCGCTCGGTGCGCAGCTTCGACGACCCCGAGGCCGATGCGCAGATGTCCGAGCCGGAGGTTCCGGAGGCGGGAGCGGAAGCGCCGGAGGCTTTCGAGGCATCGGGGCCGGAGGTTCCCTAGGCCTCGGGGCCGGAGGTTCCCGAGGCTTCGGGGCCGGAGTCACCAGAGCCGGGATCGTCTGTCCGGGACTGAGTTCGGCCCGCCCCGGCCGGGCGGAGCCGCTCTCCTTCCCCAACGGTGGTCGTAATCGGATGCTCTTCACGCGAAAAAGTATCCGATTGCGACCACCGTTCGCCTCTCCGGAGACGACGACGCCCCCGAACGCATCGCTGCCTGCGACATGTTCGGGGGCCCTTCACTCGGCGGAAGCGGTGGGATTCGAACCCACGGTGCGGGGTTGCCGCACAACGGTTTTCAAGACCGCCTCCTTCGGCCGCTCGGACACGCTTCCCTTGGTTCTTCCATGCCTGTGACGGCGATGGAGCGAACCCGGCCTGCTCGACACGAGGCCGAGCCACCATAGTTTCTCACAACCGCAACAGCATCTGCCAATTGGCCGTCGAGCAAGCGACTCTCACCGGCCCGGAGCGCGACCGACACCGTGGCGACGGGGCCGCGAAGACGGTCAGTCCTTCTTGCGCTTCTTCATCCGGTTCCGCTTGCGCTCGGTGCCCAGGAGGTCATCGAACACGGATCCGCTGGCAGATGTCGAAACTTCGCCGGCACGGCCCGACGGCTCGCCGGGCCGTGCCGCGGCATCATCGCGGCTCGTGGCCGATCGGTCGGAAACCGGTTCGCCGAATGTGCCGCGGTCACTGCCGTGATGCGTACGCTCACTCCGGGTATGGCCGAGCTTCGGTGCGTCCTTCGGCTTGGCCGGCTGCGATTCGTGTCCGGTGCTGTCGGCGTCCTCCGAGGTGGCACCGCGAGCCGCGAAAGAGGCCGGGACTCGTCGGACCGGAACTTCCGCTTCTTCCTCATTGACGAACTCTTCGTCTTCAGCCTGCGCCGCTTCAGGTGCATCGTCCTGAGGCGGAACCACGGTGGAGTCCTCGACATCGTCGATGTCGGCATCCGCGACAGCGTCAACGGTGTTCTCCGCGGTATCGACGACGTCGACCTCATCGGCTTCAGGCTCTGACTCCGCCGCTTCGCCTGCGCCGCTCGCCGCAGCCGGCTCCTCGGAGGCCGACTCTTCGGAGTCTGCGTCTTCGGCCGCCGAGTTCGCGATCGCAGCCGCGACGGAGCCGGATGCTCCGCGGGGTGCCGCAGCGACCGATTCCGAATCGGCGGCCGCCGCCTCGTCGGCAGGAGGGGCCACAGCGAACGAATCACTCGATTCAGCATCCGCATCCGAGGCCTTGGCATCGGCAGCACCGTCGGAGTCGTCGGATGCCGATGAGTCCTCGGCTGCATCAGACCCAGCCTCGGCGGAATCAGCCCAGGCCGGACGAGACTCGGTGGTCCCCTCCTCGCGGGACGGCTTGCCCTTGAGCACGAGGGTCAGGGTGGCCAGCGGCACGGACAGCCAGTTCGGTCGGTTGCGCAGCTCGGTGACGACCTCGACGAGCAGACGGTCGACCAACGCCGCGCGCAGGACCGGATCATTCAGCCCGACGCTCTCTCCGCGTGCTCGGGAGTACCCGGACAGCAGGGAGTTCTGCACCTGCGAGGCCCACAGATATTCGGGCGAGTCGATGATCGCCCGCAGCGCTGAGGGATCGCTGCCGAAGCCGTTGACGACCAGCGTCCCGTCCTCGGAATCGAGCGCATCGGTGCGCTGCAGGCGAGCGAAGCCGGCGGCGTAGTCGATGCTGCGCAGCAGGGCCACGAGATCGAAGGCGGCGGGCTTCGGATCGGAGTCCGTCGAATCCGTGAACTTCACGACCGAATAGCCGTCGGACGGCGAACTGACGACATGGTCCAGGGTCAGCTCACCGTGGATCTTCTGCAGGGTGCCGATGGTCTCGAGCCCCTGCACCTTCGACCGGTGGGCACGCAGCTCGGGAACCAGCGCGTCCAGCGCCAGCGGCGCCCGGCCCAGCGCCCAGTCGATCCGCTCGATCCACTTGGCGACCAGCTGCTCGGTCGGCTCTCCCCCACCTTCGACGACGCCGAACTCGGCGGCCATATCGGCGTGGAGTTCGCCGATCCGCCGCCCCATCTCCGCGGCGTGGGCGTTGTAGGCGCCGATCGACCCGGAGTCCACGGCGCAGACGGTGTCCACGGCCTCCCGCCACGCGGGCTCGGCCTCGACGTCGACGTGGGACAGCAGCGCCATCGGCGCCTCCATCTCCTGGACCTCGAACATGTCGTACCAGCGTCCCGACCCCCACCCGATGACTTCGGGCACGCTGCGCGAACCCGCCTCGGTGAGCAGAACGGGGATCGTCAGCGACGACGGCATGCCGTTCTCCAGCACCCGGAAGAAGCTGAGCTCCATCGGTTCGTATTCGTCGTGGATGATGACGGTGGATTTGTGCGGCCCGGAGTCCGAGACCTCGATCGGCCGGATCTCGACGGGAAGATCATCGCCTTCGGCGACCTCGATGGCGGCCCTCGACGGCTTCGGCGGGACCACCTCGGCGGGGGTGTCCGATCCCGTCACCGAGGCGGGGCTGCCGTTCGCGGACACGGGGAAGGGCATCGGCGCCCGGTCCCGGGCCTCGGTCTTCTCCTGGCTGTGGCGCAGCGACTCAGTCGACAGCTGTCCGCCGTCGAAGACCTTGCGTTTGGTGATGGCATCGGCCATGAGATTGACGAACACGGGGTCGGCGGCGCCGTCGTAGACGTACATGGGTCCCAGCGCGAGTTCGTCGATGTGCCCGATGAGAGCGTGGCGCAGGTGCATGTCCTCGGCACCGCGCAGGGTCAGCGGGATGTTCAGCCGTCGCAGGGTGGGGCCATCACCGACGGAGATCACGGTCACGAGTCCGACGAAGCCGCCCAGCTCCTCGGCGGTGTAAGTGAACGCGCGGGCCACCGACATCGGGGTGATGTCGGGGTCGCTGCCGAAATCTGCAGCGAGCTTGGGAAACCACGGCTGCCGAGGTATCCAGCTGGCTAACAGTTGTTCGAGCTCACTGCTGATGGCCATGTCGTCTCCTAGAAGGGATTACGGGCATCCTCCATCCAATCATGATAGGCGGCGATGACCGATCATGCCGCACCCGAAACCCGGAGAACCCTCGTCGGGTCGCCTCGGATCGGGGCTGATCCGAGGCCATCGCTGTCCTCATTTCGATACGAGTTGCCATATGGCAAGACAGAAGGCGCACAATGGTCTGGTGGTTGAAACAGACATGACATCCCAGAAGCTCACACTCGCCGACGAGGTCGAGGCGGCCGCGTCGCGCATCTCCGATTCCGTCATCCTGTCACCACTTCAGATCTGCGAGCGGCTGACGGCCGCGACCGGTTCGACCATCTACCTCAAGCGCGAGGATCTGCAGATGGTCCGCTCCTACAAGATCCGCGGGGCGTTCAACTTCATGCTCCAGCTCGATCCGGACGAGCGGGCACGCGGAGTCGTGTGCGCCTCGGCGGGCAACCACGCGCAGGGCTTCGCCCGCGCCTGCAAGGAGCTCGGCATCCGGGGCACGATCTTCGTCCCCAAGACCACCCCGAAGCAGAAGATCGAACGGGTCCGCCACTTCGGCGGTGAGCAGGTAACCATCGAGATCGCCGGCTCCACCTACGACGATGCCTCCGCGTTGGCCTATCGCTTCGCCGAACGCAATGACGCGCTGCTGGTCTCGGCCTTCGACGACCGTCGCACGATCGCCGGTCAGGGCACCGTGGCCGCCGAGATCCATGCGCAGCTCGAGACCGACCCGGACTACATCATCGTGCCCGTCGGCGGCGGCGGAGTCATCGCCGGCATCGCCGCCTACGCGGCCGAGCGCATGCCGAACACGAAGATCATCGGTGCCGAACCCGCCGGAGCCGCCTCGATGATCGCCGCGCTCAAGACCGGCCACCCCGTGACTCTGGAGAACATCGACCGCTTCGCCGACGGCACCGCGGTCAAGCGCGCCGGTGCCATGACCTTCGAGGTCGTGTCCGAACTCGGCCTCGACATCCGTCCCGTCGCCGAGGGCGCGGTGGCCACGGAGATGCTCGACATGTACCAGGTCGACGGCATCATCGCCGAACCCTCCGGGGCCCTGGCCTCGGCCGGCATCGGCGGTCCGGAATCGGGCAAGGCGATCACCATCGAACCCGGTTCCACCGTCGTCTGCCTCGTCTCGGGAGGCAACAACGACATCTCCCGCTACCCGGAGATCCTCGAACGCTCCCTGGTCCACGAAGGCCTCAAGCACTACTTCATCGTCGACTTCCCGCAGGAGCCCGGTGCCCTGCGCCGCTTCCTCAACGAGGTCCTCGGCCCCGAGGACGACATCGCGATGTTCGAGTACGTCAAACGCTCCGACCGTGAGACCGGGCCCGCGTTCGTCGGCATCCAGCTCGGCTACGCCGAGGATCTGCCGAACCTGCTCGAGCGGATGGAGGCCTCCTCGATCGAGGTCGAGCGCGTCCACCAGAATTCGCCGATGTTCCGCCTCTTCGCGTAGCCGCGCGGCGGGGCGGTCTTCGCACAGGCCGCGGCGGGGCGGTCTTCGCGCAGCCGCGCGGTGGGGCAATCTTGCTGCGACCGGGCCCCGGGCACCGCGGACACGCGGCCGTGCCCGAACAGTGGTCGCAATCGGATACTTCTGCTCGCCAGAGGTATCCGATTGCGACCACTGCCTGCATTCCCGACCAGCACCGCGGCGGAACTGTGGTCGGCCACCGGGAACCGGACGCTGTCGGAGGCGAACATGGGTCCAGGGAGTGGAACGCTTGCTAAGATTCGACGAAGAAGCCAACAAATCCTGACCGGGTCAGAACTCACCTGCAGCCGGGTGAGGACGACGACTTCGTCCAGTCGCCGAAAGGAATTCAACGATGAGTCCCGTACTGCTTCTCCTGCTCGGAGTCGCGATCTTCGCATTCGGGTACCTGTTCTACTCGAAGTATCTGTCCAGACGGGTCTACCGGCTCGACGGTGCATTCACGACTCCCGCGCATGAACTGCGCGACAACGTCGACTACGTTCCCACCAACAGATTCATCCTCTGGGGGCACCACTTCACCTCCGTGGCAGGAGCCGCTCCCATCGTGGGACCTGCCATCGCCATGATCTGGGGGTGGCTGCCGGCATTCCTCTGGGTCACCATCGGCACGATCTTCTTCGCCGGAATGCATGACCTCGGCTCCCTGTGGGCCTCGACGAGGAACAGGGGACAGACCATTGCAGCACTGTCTGCTCGCTACATCGGCAAACGCGGAGCCGCGCTCTTCCTCCTGGTGATCTTCATTCTCGGGTTCATGGTCATCGCCGCGTTCTCCGTCGTCATCACCGACCTGCTCGTTGCGCTGCCCTCCGCGGTCATCCCCTCCTGGGGCGCCATCGGCGTGGCACTGCTCGTCGGTGTGGCGATCTACAAGCTGCGATGGCCCCTCATCCCCGTCACGGTCGTCGGAGTCGCCGCCCTCTATGCGCTCATCCTCGTCGGCGACCGGTTCCCGGTGTCGATGCCGGACTCGTTCCTCGGGCTCGAACCTACGGCCCTGTGGATCATCGTCCTGCTCGTCTACTGCGGAATCGCTTCCGTACTGCCCGTCTGGGTGCTCCTGCAGCCCCGCGACTACATCAACGGCGTCCAGCTCTTCATCGCCCTCATCCTCCTCTACGGCGCCGTCATCGCCTCTGCCTTCTTCAGCAGCGGACACGAGCTGGTCGCTCCCGCCATCAACACCGATCTGCCCGCGGGCACGCCGAGCATCCTCCCCCTTCTGTTCGTCACGATCGCGTGCGGTGCCATCTCGGGCTTCCACGGTGTCATCGCATCCGGAACCACCGCCAAACAGCTCAACTCGGAGACCGATGCACGATTCGTCGGATATTTCGGCGCCGTCGGAGAGGGCATGTTGGCGCTGGGGTCCATCCTCGCGATCGCAGGCGGCTACCGCACTGTCGCCGAGTGGGAAGAAGTCTACAGCAAGTTCGGCGACGCCGGGGTCCAGTCGTTCGTCGAAGGAGGCGGCAGGCTGCTCGAGACCGGGATCGGATTGCCCGCAGCGCTGAGCGCAACCGTCTTGGCGACGATGGCGGTGCTGTTCGCCGCGACCACGCTCGATACGGTGGTCCGGCTCATGCGCTATGTCGTCCAAGAGATCGCCGGAAACATGAACATCCGGCTGTCGAAGATCCCTGCCACTGTCGTGGTGCTGGTCCTCGGCGGCGGCCTGACCTTCTCACAGGGAATGAGCGGAGAGGGCGGCATGCGCATCTGGCCGTTGTTCGGCACCACGAACCAGCTGCTGGCCGCGCTCACGCTGATCGTCATCGCCGTGGTCCTCATCCGCAAGCGTCGGAACCCCTGGCCGGCTCTGATCCCTCTGGCCTTCGTCTTCGTCCTCTCGTTCTGGGCTGCGATCGAGCAGCTCGTCTCGTTCGCCGACCCGGCCGGCCCGGACTGGCTGCTTCTGGCCATCGACATCGTCATCATCGGATCGAGCATCCTCGTCTCGATCGAAGGGATCGCATCGATGCGTCGCGCGGCGAAGGAGCCGCCGGAGTCCGACAGAGCGGACGCAGAGCTCACAGAACAGCAGAAGTGAACGCCTGCCCCGCCCGAGTCCGCCCCTGCCCCCGCGATCACCTCAGCCATTAGAGTGGGGGCATGCGAGCAATCACGATCTCCTCCCCAGGTGAACCCGAAGTTCTGCAGGTCACCGATGAGCCGACGCCCGACATCGCCGCCGACGAGGTCCTCGTCCGCGTCCATGCCGCAGGCGTCAATCGGGCCGATCTGCTGCAGCGCCAGGGCTTCTACGATCCCCCGGCCGGAGCCACGACGATCCCCGGCCTCGAGGTCTCCGGCGTGATCGACGAGCTCGGCGCAGAGGTCACCGGGTGGTCGGTCGGCGACCGGGTCGCGGCCCTGCTGTCCGGCGGAGGCTACGCCGAGTACGTTCCCGTCCCGGCCGGTCAGCTCCTGCCCGTGCCCGATGGCCTCGACCTCACCGAGGCCGCCGCTCTGCCCGAGGTGCTCGCCACCGTGTGGTCGAACATCGTCGGCCGCGGGCGAGTCACGGCAGGCGAATGGCTGCTCGTCCACGGCGGCGGATCGGGAATCGGCACGGCCGCGATCCAGATCGCACGCCACCTCGGCGTGAAGATCGCCGTCACCGTCGGGTCCGAGCGCAAGGCCGAATTCTGCCGCGAACTCGGCGCCGACGCCGTCATCAACTACCGCGAAGAGGACTTCGTCGCCCGAGTCCACGAGATCTGCGTCCATGACGACCGCGGGACCGGAGCCGATGTCATCCTCGACATCATCGGCGCGAAGTACCTCGAACGCAACATCAAGGCACTGGCCGCCGACGGTCGGCTCGTCATCATCGGCATGCAGGGCGGGACGAAGACGGAGATCAACCTCGGCTGGCTCATGCAGTCGCGCAAATCCGTCTCCGGCACGACCCTGCGGGCACGGCCGAAGGAGCAGAAGATCGCCATCATCGCCGATGTGGGCCAACACGTCTGGCCGGGCGTGATCTCCGGCGACATCCGCCCCATCATCCACGAGACCCTGCCGTTGGCCGACGCGGCCGGCGCCCATCGGGCGCTGGAAGAGGGCGAGAACATCGGCAAGGTCCTGCTCGTCGTCGCAGAGGTTGGTGAGAACGCATGACCGAGACCCCAGATGAGAGCCGCGTCGAAGGCGGTCTGGCCCGGTCCGAGGACCGGGAGGCCGACATCTCGTCACCGGCGAAGGTGATGCGCATCGGCACGATGGTCAAGCAGCTGCTCGAAGAGGTCCGCAGCACCGAGCTCGACGAGAAGGGGCGCGAGCGGCTCGCGGAGATCCACCGTCGCTCCATCGAAGAGCTCGAAGAGGGCCTGTCGGCCGAGCTCATCGACGAGCTCGAACGCCTCGATCTGCCCTTCGACTCGCAGGACGGCCCGCCCACGACTTCGGAGCTGCGCATCGCGCAGGCCCAGCTCGTCGGCTGGCTCGAAGGCCTCTTCCACGGCATCCAGACAGCCATCATGGCCCAGCAGGCGATGGCCCAGCAGCTGGCCGGTTCCGGTCAGCTGCCGCCCGGAGCGGTCGTGCCCCCGCCCGGGGCCGAATCCCAGACGAGCCAGAAATCGGCATCGGAGCGAGACGACAGCGGCACCGGCAACTATCTGTGAGCGGCTTCTTCGACCGCCTGCGACGCAGGGTCGGCCGCGGCGCGGGCCGCAGCGGATCCGAGGCCGGCACCGACGATCAGCGCTTCGGCACCGGTCTGTGGCGGCACAACCGCGACCGCTTCCTCCGCGCCGTCGACCGCTACTACACCACGGCTCTCGCCCTCCACGAGGCCCGCACCTCCGGTGATACGGCCGAGTCCGCGGCCGCCTCGGCGCGTGACGAGACGGAGGGCGCGGCCGTTGACCCGACGGACGGGACTGCCGAACACGACCCGATCGACGTCATCGTCGACGGCACCCACCGGCTCAATTCCCTCGTGCCCGTCGTCGACGACATCACCGCTGCACTGCACCGGACCCACCCCGTGACCGGGCAGATCGTCCCGGGGCCCGCACGGCAGGCCGTCGGAGATGCCCCCGAGCTGCTGACGAAGGCATCATCGAAGGTCGCCGAGGCGGTGCTGGCTGCTTCCATGGCGCGCAGCGAGGTCCCGGCCGGTAAGCCGATCGGCTCGAGTGCACAGGCGACCGAGCGCTTCATCTCCGACGCCGAGGAGCTGCTGGAGCGGGCGCGGCAGAATCTCGCTAGGCTGGAGCGACCATGACACCTCCCATCTCCATTGACCGCCTGCCTCCCGACGACTTCTCACTCGGCCTCGTGGCCAGCGACATCGACGGGACGCTGCTGCTCGACTGGCAGCCGATCTCAACGGCCACGATCGATGCGATCCATCGCTGCCAGGATGCGGGCATCCCCTTCGTTCCCGTCACCGGCCGGCCGATCCGCTGGCTCGCCCCGATCGCCGAGCAGATCCCCGACCTCGGCCGGGTCGTCTGCCTCAACGGCGCCGTCGTCTACGACATCGCCTCCGATTCGGTCGTCGAAGCCCACAGCATCGAAACCGACACTCTGTCCGAGATCACCTCGGCGATCATGGCCGCCCACCCGGAGGCCCGATTCGCCTATGAGACGCTCACCGGGGGATTCATCGACCGCGAGTTCGTCGCTCACCGACCGCGCGAGGCCCGCATCATCGACGATGTCTCCCAGCTGCACGGCCACGAGGTCGTCAAGGTGCTCGTACGGCTGGACACGAGCGATTCGCAGGCGATGCACGACCTCGTCGACCCGCTCGTCGAGGGCACCTGCCATGCCTCGTTCTCCGAACCGGACAACGGGCTCGTCGAGCTCGCCCCGGCCGGGATCACGAAGGCCAAGACGCTGTCGGACCTGTGCGACCACCTCGGCGTGGCCCGGTCGCAGGTCATGGCGTTCGGCGATATGCCCAATGACATAGAGATGCTGTCGTGGGCCGGGCACGGGGTCGCCATGGGCAATGCCCTGGGTTCGGTCAAGGCGATCGCCGCCGCCGTCACCGAGGAGGTCGACGAGGACGGGGTCGCCCGCTACCTCGACGCGGTCCTCGACGCCCGCCGCTGACTCGGGAGCCTCTGTTCAGGGGCCGCCCCAGCGGCGGCCGCCGAGGAGGCCGTCCCGGGAACTGCCGCTCAGGGGCGGGTGTCGGTGGTGCCCACGGCCCCGAGGAGGGCGCGGTCGAGGTCGAAGCGATCGACCAGCGCCGTGGCCAGGCCGTCGTCCTCGATCCGACCGGTGACCACGGTGGCCAGGGCCTTGAGCTCGTCCTTCGCCTGGCCCATGACGATCGAGTGGCCGACCCATTCGATCATCTCGAGGTCGTTGAGGCCGTCGCCGGCGCCCACCGTGTGCTCGCGGTCGATGCCGAGTTCGGCGGCCACGAGTTCCAGGCCGCTGGCCTTCGAAGTCCCGTCGGGGGCGATGTCGAGCCAGTTGCTCCACCCCACCGAATAGCTGACTTCGTGGAGCCCGAGCCGGTCGACGGCGGCGGCGAACTCCTCGGCCGTCCCATTGACCTCGCGCATGACGATGCGTGTGGCCCGCTTCGTCAGCAGCTGCTCGAAGTCGACGATGTCGAGGGTGTCGGACTCGGCGAGCTCACCGGCAGGGAACTCGCCGGACGCCCACCGGTGCAGGTCGGGGTCCTCGACGAGGAAGAGCGCGCTCGGCAGCGCCTCGTGCATCTTCTCCAGCGCATCCCGGGGGTCGAAGGAGACCACATGGTGCAGCTCCCAGCCCAGCGGCTGCTCGGGGTCGAGGCGGACGACGACGGAGCCGTTCGAGCACACGACGAATCCGTGCTTGAGGCCCAGGGCGTGCACGACCTCGAGGGCACCGGGCAGGGCACGGCCGGTGGAGATCACGAGATGGTGCCCGTCCTCGGCGAGCCGATCGAGCACTTGCCTCACCGACTCCGACAGTGATCCGTCGTAGCCGACGATCGTGCCGTCGACGTCGAGTGCGATGAGGTGAGGGGCCAATGTGTCTCCCAACTTGAGCTTGCGGTGTCTGTTTCGTTATCGCCTGCGCTCAGTAGCGCGGACCCTCCGGTCCCTGTGCGGTCATGCCGCCGAGGTAGGGCCGCAGCGCCGCGGGCACGGTGACCGAGCCGTCGGCCTGCTGGTGGTTCTCGAGGATCGGCACCAGCCAGCGGGTGTTGGCCATGGTGCCGTTGAGGGTGGCGACCGGACGGGTCGCTCCTTCGTGGCGCTCACGGATCTGCAGGCGGCGGGCCTGGAACGTCGTGCAGTTCGACGTCGAGGTCAGCTCGCGGTAGGTGCCCTGCGTCGGCACCCAGGCCTCGCAGTCGAACTTGCGGGCGGCCGAATCGCCGAGGTCGCCGGCCGCGGTGTCGATGACCCGGTAGGGCAGCTCGCACAGGCCCAGCATCTTCTCCTGCAGGCTCAGCATCCGCTCGTGCTCGGCCTCAGCGTCCTCGACCGAGACGTAGGAGAACATCTCGACCTTCTGGAACTGGTGGACGCGGATGATGCCGCGGGTGTCCTTGCCGTAGGAGCCGGCCTCCCGGCGGTAGCACGAGGAGATGCCCGCATAGCGCAGAGGCCCATCGCTCAGGTCGATGATCTCGTCCATGTGGAATCCGGCCAGGGGCACCTCGGAGGTGCCGACGAGGAACAGGTCGTCGGCTTCGAGGCGGTAGATCTCATCGGCGTGCTCGCCGAGGAACCCGGTGCCGCGCATGACCTCGGGCCGGACCAGCGTCGGGGTGATGGTGGGGCTGAAGCCGGCCTCCTCGGCGACATCGCGGGCAAGATTGAGCAAGGCCATCTCGAGCTTCGCCCCGAACCCGGTGAGGTAGTGGAAGCGGGAGCCGGAGACCTTCGTGCCGCGAGCGGTGTCGATGGCCCCCAGCTTCTCCCCGATCTCGAGGTGGTCGAGCGGTTCGAAGCCGTCGGGGGTGAAGTCGCGGGGCTCGCCGACGGTCTTGAGGGTCACGAAGTTCTCTTCGCCGCCTGCAGGAACGCCGTCGATGATGAGGTTCGGGACCTTCGACACGATCTGGTCGAAGGCGAAGCTCGCTTCCTCGGACTCGGCCGACAGGGACTTCACGGCCTCGGACTTCTGCTTGCCCTCTGCGATGAGTGCGGGCTTGTCCTCCTTCGGCGCCTTCGCGATCTGGGAGGAGAACGACTTCTGGTCCGCGCGAGCGTCCTCGTAGGCGGTGATGGCAGCACGGCGCGCGGAGTCGGCCGCGAGGACCTCGTCGATGAGCTCGACGGATTCCCCGCGAGCCTCCTGCGATGCCTTGAACAGGGCCGGGTTGTCTCTGAGAAGCGCTAGATCGATCACCCTCTCAGCTTAACGGCCCGGGCCTGTTTTCGACATTCCACGCTGGGCCGACGCCGGGCCCGCACGTCGGGGCGGGGCCCGCATGTCCACGGGAGCGACCCTCGGTGAGACCCGGAGACCGACACGGTAGATTTGGGACATGACCATCGCGTTGGATCCCCTGATGACCTGGGTCATCGTCGTCTGCGCCCTCGTCGTGCTCGCGGCCGCGTTCCTCCTCG
>Ga0209487_1002750_pt1 | contig 14146 bp, 11 predicted proteins | sample Poulit2012_FD_187524 | JGI IMG/M metagenome (GOLD analysis project Ga0209487, IMG submission 187524) | Agricultural soil microbial communities from Georgia to study Nitrogen management - Poultry litter 2012 (SPAdes) (version 2) | ecosystem: Environmental > Terrestrial > Soil > Agricultural land... | reverse complement strand
CCTTCGTCGAGGTGCTTGGCAGTGCTACTTGGGACAGTCCCTCATGCTCGAAAAGCACTCTTTTTGGCAAATAAGCCGAATAAGCACAGTCAAATTGTTAAGAACCAGAGCCCCCGGAAAACCGGGGGCTCTGACACTCATCACTCACACCTTGAAGAGGTAGTTCCTACTATAAGAACCAATCATTGGGAAATACTTGAGAATTCCTGTAAATTCCCTCTGAGTATTTGTGCTGCTCTTGCAATTTGAGGGAAGAAAGCCCCGACCGAACGTCTTCTACGTTCCGATCGGGGCTTCCTCTATCACTCACACCTTGAGGTACTTTAAGAATAAACATATTGGTCTTGAGAACCTCAGGGAGGGAGCTGAGCAAATCCTGAGAGTTTAGCTAGACGTGATGCAATGTGATGTACTCTCGCAGGGCGGTCGCGTCCACGCCCATTTCTACGGTGTGCTGCTCGAGTTCTAACAGTTCGGCGTATTCAGGCAACAGTTCCGGTTCAAAGCCCAGAGCCTCCTTGACGATGTCACCAAATTTCTCCGGTTTGGCCGTTTCTAACACCAACATCGGCTGATTCGGTTTCTGATAGCCACGAGCAACAGTCACCCCGTCAGCGGTGTGAGGGTCAATGACGACCTTGGATTTTTCATACACCGCACGAATGGATGCGACCCGGTCCTCGTGCGTCGAGGTCCCCGATACCATCCCGAACTCTTCTAAGAAGCGCGGCTGATCTTCGGACAGATCCAGGGTGCCGGTCGCGTCTAGTTGGCGCCAGATCTCGGCTAGTCTTTCCGGATCTTGGTCTAAGACTAGATAGACGAAACGTTCCAAGTTAGAGGCCTTGGAGATATCCATCGACGGCGACGACGTCGCCAAAGTATTGGCTGCGGAGCGTGGTTCGTATTTGCCCGAGCGGAAGAACTCGTCCAGCACGTTGTTCTCATTGGTTGCCAGCACCAGGGTGTCAATGGGCAGGCCCATCTGGCGGGCCAGCTGCCCGGAGAAAATATTGCCGAAGTTTCCGGAGGGCACGGCGAACGACACTTCGAAATCAGCGCGCTGCTCGGCCGGTATCCCGGTGGTAACGCGCAGCCAGGCCCAGAAATAGTACACGCACTGGGCGATCAGTCGTCCCAAGTTGATCGAGTTCACGGTCCCGAGTGAATGGGCGGCTTTGAACTCGAGGTCGCCGTTGAGCTCCTTGACCAGGTTCTGCGCGTCGTCGAATACCCCGTCGATGACGATGTTGTGTACGTTCTCATCGGTCAGGGTGTACATCTGGGCCCGCTGGAATTTGGACATCCGGCCCTTGGGCGACAACATGAACACCCCGATATTGGGTTTGGAACGAAACGCGTATTCCGCGGCCGAGCCGGTGTCTCCGGAGGTGGCTCCCAGAATGTTCAGTGTCTGATCTCGCTGCTTGAGCACATAGGGCAGCGCTTCACCCAGAAACTGCATGGCCATATCTTTGAACGCCAGTGTTGGTCCTTGCGACAGGTCAACCAGCGCGGTCATTTGGTCGATAGGCGTCAGCGGGACAATGTCGTCAGCATTGAATTGTTTGCCATAGGCTGCTTTGCACAGCTCGGCGAGATCTTCGCGTGGGATATCGGTCCAGTACAGGCCGATCACTTCGGTGGCAAGTTCCGCGTAGGTCAGCTCACGCCAGGATTCAATGGTGTCCTGATCAACGGTCGGGATAGTTTCGGGTACGACCAGTCCCCCATCTGGGGCGAGCCCTTCGAGCAGGACGTCGGAAAAATTCGACGGCTGCATGCCGCCACGGGTGGATACATATTGCATAGCGTTAGTCTTCGTTAATGAGATCGCGGACCTGGATGACTTGATCGCGGCCCGGGCCCACGCCCACACCGGAGATGCGCACACCGGCCAGCTCTTCAAGCTTGGCGATGTAGTGTTGTGCGTTTTCTGGCAGATCCTCGAGTGTACGGGCCCCGGAGATGTCCTCTTCCCAACCGGGGAAGTATTCGTAAATCGGTTTGGCGTGGTGGAATTCGGTTTGCGTCATCGGCATGACGTCGTGGCGGACCCCATCGACCTCGTAGGCCACACACACCGGGATTTGCTCAATACCGGTCAGCACATCGAGTTTGGTCACGAAGTAGTCGGTGAAGCCGTTAATCATCGCAGCGTGGCGGGCCATCACGGCGTCATACCAACCGGTGCGGCGTGGGCGGCCGGTGTTGACACCAAACTCACCGCCGGTGGTACGCAGTTGTTCGCCCATCTCATCAAAGAGTTCGGTTGGGAACGGACCCGCTCCAACGCGTGTGGTGTACGCCTTGACGATCCCGATCGTGCGGGTGAACCGGGTTGGGCCAATGCCAGCACCAACCGAGGCACCGCCTGCAGTGGGGTTCGAGGAGGTCACAAACGGGTAGGTGCCATGATCGACGTCGAGGAAGGTGGCCTGCCCGCCTTCCATGAGCACCACTTTGCCTTCGTCCAGCGCCTCGTTGAGTAGACGCACAGAATCGACGACCATGGGGCGCAACCGGTCGGCATAGACCATGAAGTAGTCGACGATCTCATCGACGGTAAAGGCACGACGGTTGTATAGCTTGACCAGCAGCTCGTTCTTCTGGCGCAGGGCACCTTCGATTTTTTGGCGCAGAATCGATTCGTCGTAAAGGTCCTGAACCCGAATACCTAAGCGAGCGACTTTGTCCTGGTAGGTCGGGCCAATACCGCGGCCGGTTGTACCAATGGCGCGTTTACCCAAAAAGCGTTCGGTGACCTTATCGAGGGTCTGGTGGTAGGGCGCGACCAGGTGTGCATCGGCGGAGACTCGTAAGTGCGAAGTGTCGTGTCCGCGAGCTTCGAGACCATCAATTTCTTCGAAGAGCGCTTCGAGGTTGATGACCACACCATTACCAATCACGGATGTGGCGTCTGGGGACAAGATTCCGGCTGGCAGCAGCTTGAGTTCAAATTTTTCACCGTTGACGACGACGGTGTGGCCGGCATTATTTCCGCCGTTAGGTTTGACCACGTAGTCGACGCGACCGCCGAGCAAGTCTGTTGCTTTGCCTTTGCCCTCGTCGCCCCACTGGGCACCCACGATTGCGATTGCTGGCATAAATTCATCTCTCCCAAGGGGTCGGCGTGTCACCGGCCCACAACATAGAAAGGTTCTCGCACCCGCAGCACGCAAGGTTTAGGGGCCGAGAACAGTTACAACCAGAGTTTACCAAATCAGCCCCACCCTCGTGCCCCTGAGGCCTCTGATGCGTCACACCCCTACTTTAAGCTTCAAGAAAACAAATCCAGGAAATAATTGGATTTTTCCATTACCGCCGAAGAAGGTGGTCAAATGTAAGCGCGTCATGACGCAGATCTCGCCGGTTACCGAACACCTCACGGCCCATGATGCATTCCATCACCTGGCTGTGAATTGGCGCACTTTCGCGCCAGATCGACGCAAAACCGGTCTCCACTGGCCGTGACGCGCCTGCACACTTGAATAGTTTCGTATATGATTTTTCAGGCTTCACCTTTGCTGTGAAGTAGCTCACCACAGATCGTGCGTCAAGATTTGAGCCACTCTGATCGCGCCGCACGAAGACCTCGAGCACTAAGGAAAACTCATCATGGAAAAACTGATTCGCGGTATAGCCCGTACGCTTGCCGTGCTTTCAGCGGCTGCCATCGTGGTGATGGTCATTGCGATCACGATCGACGTATTCGTGCGCAACACCACCGGGGCGTCACTGGGCGGCATGATCGAAATCGCAGAAACTGCGATGGTCACGGCCGTGGCTTTTGGACTGGCATGGGCCGGTGTCAACGGCGAGCACGTGGCTGTCACATTACTGACTGACCGTTTTGGCCCCCGACTGGCGAAGGCCACCAATATTTTTGTGTGGATCCTGACCGCCTTCTATACCGGCTGGCTGTCCTACGCCAATATTTTGAACTCGATCGAAGCTACGCAATTTGGGGAAATCCGCTTCGGCCTCGTGCAGTGGCCCATGTATCCCATGCGCTGGGTCCTCACGACCGGTTTCATCTCACTGTTTTTGGTTGCGCTGGTCAATGTGTACCGCAGCCTCACCGACAAAGGTCCCATGGGCTTTGCCGACGAAGTCGAAGCCGCCCTGGCGGATGAGACTCTGCCGACCGAATCTACCGCCACTACTGCAGAAGGAGAGCGTCAATGATAACCGTCAATACTGTTATCGTTCTTGTTCTGGTACTGATGCTCGTCCTGCTGCTGTTGCGGGTACCGGTTGCAGTATCACTTGGTCTTTCCGGCGCTTTAGGCCTGGTGGCTCTGCGCGGAATTAACCACACCACCAACGTGCTGGGTGCAGAACCCTTTTCCGAAACCGCGACCTTTTCACTGACCATCATTCCGATGTTCATCCTGATGGGCATGTTCGCGGTTCGAGCCAACGTCGCCGACTATGTATTCAAGATTGCCGACCGGGTCCTGGGCCGCTTCCCCGGCGGGCTCGGTATTGCCACCGTGGCAGCTTCAGCCGGCTTCTCGGCAGTCTCTGGTTCTTCCATCGGGACTGCTGCCACGATGGCCCGACTCTCCGTGAACGAAATGCGCGCCGCGGGCTACCCCGCCTCAATGGCCACCGCACTGGTTGCGGTAGCCGGCACGTTGGGATCCATGATCCCGCCGTCAACATTCCTGGTGCTGTATGCGATTCTGGCGCAAGTATCTGTCGCCGAAATGCTGGCTGCCGGTATCGTACCGGGTATTCTGTCGGCCATCGCCTATGCTCTGTGGATCATGTTTGCCGGCTGGCGGATGAATCGCCAGGGCAAGGTGGTCACCGAGGCAGACAGCGTCAAAGATGCCTTGGACCAGGCCACCGAGCTCAATGCTGAACAACGCGAAAAGACTCCGCTGGGTCAACTGCCCTGGCGCGGTCTGGTGTACATCGCGATTTTGTTCCTGATTGTACTGGGCGGTATGTACTCGGGCATCTTCACCGCGACCGAATCCGCTGCCTTCGGTGCGATCGCCGCCGTGATCATCCTGCTGTTTGAACTGCGTAAAGAAGGCGCCAAAGGGATCTGGCACGGTATCACCCAGGCGCTGCAGAACACCGCGTCAACAACGGCGATGGTGTTCTTCATTGTGATCGGTTCGGCAATCCTGTCGTCATTCTTTATTGCCGCTCAGGTACCAAATAAGATCACCGAGGCCGTACTGTCCTGGAATATGGCACCACAGATGGTCATGCTTGTGCTGTTGCTGAGCTTGATCCCGCTGGGCATGGTGTTGGAATCACTGTCGTTGCTCATGATTTCCGTCCCGCTGCTGCTGCCGGTCGCGCTAGAATTCGGATTCGATCCGATCTGGCTGGGTATTTTGATCGTCAAGTTCATCGAAATCGGTATGGTCACCCCGCCGGTTGGCATTAATGCCTTCGTCGTCGCGGGCACCACCGGCATTCGGTCTGAAACCGTTTTCCGTGGCATCATGCCGTTCTTCGTGCTCGATCTGATCCTGATCGCCATATTCTTCTTCGTTCCAGACATCATTCTGTTCCTGCCCAGTTTGGTGCAAAGTTAGGAAGGCCCAACATGAAATCAAAACTCTTTTCTCGCTTTGCCAAGATCGCTGCGGTTGCTACCGCCGCTGCACTCTCGTTGACCGCGTGTGAGGAAGGCATCGTCGAAGGTGCCGACAACTTTTACTTCACCGTGGCCAACGGGGCGCTCGATGGAACCCAACACGCTCTGGTCGCCGAAGAATATTACGACGCCATTGAAGAAGCCACCGACGGCCGCATCGAGTTCGAACGCACCTCTTTCGAAGCGGTCTGCGGAATGGCCGAAGTTGCCGACTGCGTCCGAGATGGTCGCGCCGATATCGGGCTGACCGTCACCGACTACACCCCGCACCTGCTGCCGACTCTGTCGGTCATGTCGATCTCGTTTTTGAACAACGACATCCAGGCTTCGGTGGAAGCCCTCTACGATGTACACACCAACTACGAACCCGCACGGGCACAGTTGGAGCAGAGCAATCTGGAATACATCGCAGCCTGGCCGGTAGGCGTGTTGTTGATCGGGGCGAAAGAACCCATCGACACTTATGAGGACCTGCGTGGCCTGTCAGCTCGTGCAGCCGGTCCCGTCACCCAACGTACGTTGGAAACTGCCGGTGTCAACGTCAATGCGATCACGGCGGCTGAAACCTACGAGTCGTTGCAACGCGGAGTGATTGACTCAGTTGCCGCCTCCCTAGACTTCGGCGTTAACTATGCCGTGACCGAGCAGCTGCCCTACTGGGCAGATCCCGGCGTCGGTCAATACACCGCCTACGGGATGTGGTGGAATAAGGACTCCTATGACTCCCTGACCCCAGAGCTGCAAGAAATCGTCGACGACGTCACTCGCGAGTTCAACGAGGGGCGCATCATCGAGATTTCCAATGGCGAGTTAGAAAACATCTGCCAGGGCATGCTGGAGTCCCCGGACGTTGAGAACTTCGAGTCCTGGCCGGAAGAAGAGACCCAGAAGTGGATCGATGACGCCGGCGAAGAGGCCCAGGAAGCCTGGCTACAGATCATGGAAGACTACAACTTCAATGATGCTGACGCCTACTTGGAGGAATATATTGCAGCCTATGAGCGCCATGCTTCCGAGGATAACCCGGTTGATGCCGGTATCGCGTGTGCAAGCAAGTGGCAGGAACAGAACAACTAGCGTCTAGTTTTTGCCAAACAAATGTGGCTGTGAACCGTTCTCCGCTGAACATTGACGATGACATCCTAAGAGACGGTCTAGCGATACTGGACGAAGCGCTGACAGTAGCCGACGAATACTACCAGCACTAAACTCACCGGTTGGTGGGCGGCGACCGTTGTCGCCGCCCACCACTATTTTCATCTCGTCGTGTCTCAACGGGCGTGCTTTTCTTACTGTCCGGGCGCAGCTTGGCCGAGGATGGACTGCGCTTCTGCGGCGCGCTCTGCTGGAACCAATACTTCGTAGCGTGAGGCTTCTAACCCTTGTGCAGAGGAGAAGTCGCGTTTGCCACGGGTCATAGCATGCCCGACGGCACCGGCAATCGCACCGAAGATAGCCCCGAGCACCAAGGCCGTCAGGACGATAGTCAGCCACCCTACGACGGCGAAGATCCCTAAGAGAAGCCCTACGAAAAGACCGAACCATAGGCCACTCAGGGCTCCCAAACCAGCAGCTTTGCCAGTGGTCATCCGGCCCGTCACGACTTCGACGGAGCGCATATCGTGTCCAACAATTTTGACGCCTTCGACCGGAAACCCGGCGTCCGACAAGCGATCTACCGCGAGTTGACCATCGAGGTAATCTGTGACTTCAAGGATTGTTGTATAACGCTGGCCCTGCGATGAGGCTTGGGGAGTGTACTCGGACATTTGAAACCACCTTTCACGTCGGAGGCACTTCTACCGCGACTCTAACAAAGCCTTATCCGTTAAATAAGGGCGTTGTCGCTGTGAATCCTCTCAACGTCCGACCGCTGATAAGACGTGTTCGACGACGGAGAGCTCGGCTTAGGGATTCAACGCGTACTCGGCCACCTCAGAGGGTTGTGCCTCTAACTACTCGTGAGTATCAGGAAGGTCTTTACCTGACTGACTGGGGCGTTTTTCCATGACGAGGCTGTGCGCACCGACGCGATAAATGTAGAGCAGGCCAGCCAGCACGGCGACGGCAGCAAGGGCAATGCCCCACATCATGATGTCTCCGGCCAACAGTGCCAGCGTCTCCCCCAATTCGTTGCCGACGATGATGGCTACCACGAACAGGACCGCTACGACCAGCCCAAGGGAGAACGCAATGGTAGTGATAACTCCGTAAATGGTGGTCAAGAAGCGTCTCATATGGTCAATCCTTTCACAGCACGAAGAGCGGGAGAATACCGGCCAGCAAGAGTATGGAGAGCACCACGTGCAGGATGATCCAGATAAATGCGTACCTGACCGTTTTGTTAAAGTCAGACTCGGCAATCCCAATGGCCACATACAGACCCAGGGCTAAAGGCGGCGTCATACCTTCTAGCGCTCCGGTCATCGCGGGTAACAGCGCGGCCAGGAGAATGGGGTCGCCCCCGAGGTCGCCGAAGACGCTAATCATCGCCCCGCCTAGGATGGCGATCTGTGCCGATCCAGGAAGGATCATGCCGAGGATGCCAAAAAAGATCGGGATAATGATGATGAGTAACCACAAGGGTACATTCATCGCGACGAAAACTTCTTGGATCGCCTCATCAACACCCATACCTCCGAAGGCTTCTGAGGTTGCATAGGCAAAGTAGATGGTGGCAGAAATCGGCACGACAGCTTTCAGAGAGTTTACGATGACGCCATAAAATTCTTTGGCACCATCGAATCCTGGACTGAAATTTTTCCGCCCGATCATCACGGCATAAGCGGCTGCGACTGCCGGGGTGAACATCAGCACGGCGTCGGAGAACGCTGCGGCACCGTCTTCGCCGAGTCGTCCCACTAAGAAGTCTGTGGCTTGAGAGTCAATGAAGAGCGGGATAAAGATGACCAACGGCAAGAGCAGCGCCGACCAGCCTTTCTTGAGCGCTGGTCCGAGCTTGGGCATCTCGTCTTCGGGAACTGGACGAACGTTGTTGATCTTTGCCAAGACATACAGCGTGATGAGGCGCTGTAAGAAAAACCAGGCACCGATAATATACGCTGCCAAAAGCCACGTAGTCAGAGAGACGTCATCGCCCGTGACATCCTGGTAGATCCCGAAGGAGAGGATAACGATCCCCGAGGGCGGAATGATATTGCCCAACATACTGGCCGACATTTCCGTCGTCGCGGCTAAGTGCGGCGAGAAACCGGAACGTTTCATCATCGGGATCGTGAAGACACCGGTGGCCGCTACGTTTCCTGGCCCCGTTCCAGACAGCGAGGCCATAAAGGTACTGGCCATCAACGCCACATATCCTGCCCCGCCGGGCAATCTACCGATCAGCGCCAACATGATTCGTATGATCCGATTGACCGCATCGGTTGCATCAAAGAGGACTGCGACCACCAGGAACGCAAAAATAATGTAAAACAGGTTATTCGTCGCCGGATAGACGAGGTAGTACCCGAACTCCGCCCACTGACCAGAAGTCAGGACGACAAAGACGAAGGCGACCACCATAATTTCGTAGATGGGTCGCTTCGCGAAAAGAAAGAGGACGGCTATTAGGACAAAGACGCCGAGGAGGATGAGAAGTTCAACGGGCATACAATTTTCTATCGCTCAAGGGTGTACGGGTGTTTGTTGCGGAATAAAGCCACCTGCTTGCGTTAAGAAGCATGAAATTGGGCGTGATTCAGGTTACAAGAGTTATAGGGCACTTGCATGACTTTATGACCGGTCGAAGGAATTATGAAGAGGCCATGAGCTAGGTTGTGCCGTCAATTCGAGATGACAGCGAGAGGTTTGCGAGCGCACTAGACTGTGGGTGTCACGCAACCATGTAAGGGAGCAATAGTGCGTACGTATCCGCATCATTTGACCACCGATCTGCCACAACTTCCCGTCCCCAGTCTCGAGGAGTCGTTAGAACGGTATCGCACGGCTTCGGCCGCAATGTACGATGCCGCTGGTGAGGCAGACGTGAATCAGGCGATCGCGGATTTTGCACTCGGCTCTGCTCCGACGCTGCAACATACCCTCGAAGAGTATGCCGAGACTATGGCTGCTTCCGGCTCGAATTGGATGGCTGAGCAGTGGTTGGAACGGTACCTGCGCAATCGCGAGCCGCTGTTACTCACCTCAAATAGCCTGTTTCAGTTCAACCTACCCACCGCCTCCACCGGAGTGGATCGCATAGTAGAACTGCTCCAACGAATAGGCAGTATTCATATCCTGCAGGCTGCTCGTGAGACGCCGCCTGAATATGATGACGAGGGACGACGACTGTCGATGGATGCCTGGGCTACATTCAACGGTGGGATTCGTACACCCGAGGTCGAAGAAGATATCTGGATGCGCGCTGGCACCGGAGCCACGTATCGCTCAGTTGGCCTGTTATATCTGGGACGAATGTGGGAGGTTCCGCTGACCGGGTCCGAGGGCAAGCTCCTCGCGGCCGAACAGTTGCGCTCATCTGTCGAGTACGTGCTGTCGCAAACGGAACCCGCCCTGCAGAGTTTTGCCGGGTTTGCGGCGCTTGGTTCCGGAGTGTTGGCCTTACAGTTGCCGTGGGAGGCTGAGGAAAACCGCTCGCTCTACACGCGGCTGACCAACATGTTATTCACTCTCACCTTGGATCCACAGACCGAGGAAAACCTCGACACACTGAAGCGCTGGGCGTTTCAACCGGGTTTCGCCTGGGTGTATAAGCCGCTGAGCTACCTGGTTGGCCTGGACAACCAGTTGATCGCTGCCAGTGTCGAGCACTCGGTGCTCGAGGCGGGGACTTTGGCAACGGCGGTACGTCGTATGCAAAGTGTCGAGCTGGACACTTTGGATGCCCAGTACGACGAGCATGCCACCAGACCGCAAGAGTTAATATGGCACGGTGTTCATGATGACCTGAACGAGTATTATGAACGCGCCATGGGCATGCAAGTTCAGCGCGTGACCGTCCACCACCCCGAACAGTTCCCTGACGACATCAGCGCAGATGCTCAAGCCCAGCTCATATTGATGATCGCCCAGCAGCTCACCTATGGTCACATTCGTGCACACAATCAATGCTGCGATATGCGGCATTTCCGTGCTGGACGCACCGAGACCATCCGTCCTGTCACACTCCAGGCGGTCAATTTTGTCAACGCACTCGTACAAGGTGGCGCCACGCAGGCACACCTGACTGCAGCACTAGCAGCACACCAAGACTGGATCAGAGCCGCCAAAACCGGAAAAGCTTTCGACCGGCACATGTTCATGTTGCACCACATCGGGCAAGAACTTGGCGGTGCCAATGCAGACATCTTCCGCCAGTATGCTCACGCCCGTGAAAATTTCCTCGCCACCTCCACAGCCGATAGTCCTGACACCATCCTTCGTGCCATCGTTCCGCCGACCATTGAAGATGGGTTTGGCGTGCATTACACGCAGATACCCTCGGGCGTCGAATACGTACTGACCTCCACGCAGAACACACCGCGAGCAGAAGAATTCCACGCTAGCATCCAGTCAGCAGCTGAGCTGTTCTATACGTTCGTGGCAGCGCACACCCCGGATATCATCGAGGAATAATTCAGCGTAAAACCCGTCGCCAACTCTGGGCCACTAGCGCATAATTTTTGCTTGTCTTGGGTATGAGATTGGCGTAGCGTCAGTGACATGAATTCACTGTTCAATGCCATCCGTCGGCTGGGCTTTCGGCGCGGACCCAAGCGGCTCCTAGGAGGCATTGCTGGAGGAATTGCATCGGGCCTCGGCATAAACGTCTGGCTCACTCGATTGCTCGTGTTTCTTTCATTTTTGTTACCGGTCGTGGGCGTCCTGTTCTACTTCGTCGTCTGGTTTTTGACCCCCTGGCAGGACGGCAGTATTCCCCTGGAACGACTCCTTGGCAGACGTCCTCACAACAGCTAGTAGAACTCCTGGTGTAGCGTCCCGGCACTTTCTGTGCCGAAGCCGATTTTCCACCACTCACCAAGCCTGGTCAACGGGTTTGGCGGGTCTTTGACAGCGGCTTATTGTACTCCCCCACAAAGTAACCATCCTCTGACAGTGCCATAGCTGTTGATGTGAAACGACAGCTACGGGTCGAATTGTCGTGCTCGAAGGTGCGCCTTCCCGTTTTGCAACATTATTACCTTCGATGTGTCACTTTCTGAAATAAAAGCCGCTTCGAGGACCAGAGACCCTTGGATCCCGGCCGAAATCAGCTAGTGTGACGACGCTTTTGGTGTGGGCTCTAGCTACTGGATACGTTCAATGACCACAGACACCTGCTCCGAAGATTCGCACAGGAGATCCATTGCAACGTCATCAAACCGCTCCCCGAGCACACCATCCCAAATGGTCGTCACTGACAGTCCTGGGAATCTTGTCGGTCGCCATCCTGGCGTTATCTGGGTGCACTGGCACCGGCGAAACTGTCGTGAGAACAAGCAGCGAGCCCATTGAGGGAGGAACACTGACGTATGCAACCGGCGATGTCGAACCTCCTTGCCTCGACCCGATCATGAGCGGCAATGTTCCCCAGGCTCTCGTGGCGACCCAATATCTAGAGCCGCTCTTCTACCAGAGTGAAGACAACGAAATTGAACCATGGCTTGCTGAATCTTGGGAATGGTCCGAGGACCGATTGGCTCTCGATATCACGGTACGAGATGATGTGACGTTCACCGATGGTCAGCAACTGAATGCCGAGACCATTCAGAAAAACATCGAGTACATCAAAGATCCAGAAACGCTTTCAAGTACCGCCATCCTGGCCGTGGAGAAAGTCGAGACCGTAGAGATCGTGGACGAATTCACCGCCCGTCTGCATCTGTCGGAGCCGGACAACGCTATGTTGGAGCATTTGGCTCAAGTATGGGTGCCGATACAATCGCAAAAAGCGTTAGCCCGCGGCATGGAAGAAAATTGCCTCTCGCCGGTGGGAACCGGGCCGTTCAAGGTGGAATCCTGGGAGAAACAGCGCGAGATAGTCCTCGTGCGCAATGAGGATTATCATACGCCTCCGCCTTCTGCCCAACATTCCGGTCCCGCATATCTGGATCGCATCGTATGGCGTTTTCTACCGGATCATGCTAACCGTTTTTCGGCGCTGCAGTCCGGCGAAGTGGACGTCATCGACGTGATTCAACCCCAAGATGCCATCGTTGCAGATGCGGATCCGGCACTCGAAACGCTCATCGGCTCCCGACCAGGACACGTAGTAAATCTTGCGTTCAATACGACGCAAGCACCATTCGACGACATCCGGGTGCGCGAGGCTTTTATCCGAGCCGTAGACGTCGATGCCGCGTTGAAAAGCATTTTCCTAGACACCGTGGACCGGTCGAATTCCGTACTGAGCTCGATTACGGCCTATAACCACCAACAGCCGGAAGTCTTTGCCACGGATGTGCAACGTGCCAATGAGTTATTAGATGAAGCCGGTTGGAGTGAACGTGATGCCGAAGGTTACCGAACAAAAAATGGCGAACAACTGTCGGCTACCGTGCTGCAAACAGACTCGGTGTTAGTCCCCGTTGCTGTGCTTGAGCAGTTTCAAGCGAGCGCAAAAGAGGTGGGATTCAAGCTCATCATCGATCAGGAAGAATCTTCTACCTTCAATGAACGTCGTAATACCTGGGCCTACGATGCGATCCCGCTCTATTACACCAAGAATTCCCCGGCGGTCCTCAACCTCACGCATGTCACGGCAAACATTGAATCCATCGTTGAAGGTGGTTACCACGCCAATAGCAACGGCCTTGAAGGAACCGAAGCCGAGCGCATCGATGAACTCCTGCACACAGCGGCGGTGACCGGCGACGAACAAGAACGTGGAGATGCCTACTCCGCCGCTCAGGAAGCAATCCATAAGCAATACGTCAATCTGCCGATCTTCGATCAACAAACCAGACTTGGCTTCCGCGCTGACGTCAAAGGCGTCCGGCTCATCTCACCTTTAGGCATGCCCACCTTCTATGACACCTGGTTGGACAGAAAATGACTACTCAACACATGACTGAAACCGAGGCCGCGCCCTCCCGGCCTGCCTCCCCAGACCTCAAAAAGAAAACACTGTCAACGGCTCGTTGGGTCGTGGCACGCCTCAGTGGTGCTGCCCTCGTGCTCTGGGCGGTGGCTACCATCGCTTTCTTCGTGCTGAGGCTTGTTCCCGGAGACCCGGTGGATGCGCTGCTTGGCGGTCCAGGCGGTAACGCTACCGAGGAGGTACGTCAGCAAACCCGCGAGCTGCACGGACTTGATCAACCGGTCCTCGTGCAATACGGGGCGTATCTGTTGAACGTGCTGGCCGGCGACTTGGGCGAGTCATACCACTTGCGTCAACCTGTTACACAAGTCCTGAGTGAGCAAATGGGCAACACGCTGCTCCTTGCAATCCTCGCCTTAGCTCTTGCCTGGATTTTTGCCCTGGCTCTAGCACTGTGGTCGGTCCGTGCTGGTTGGGCCGCCGCCGTCGTCGCGAACATTCTCGAGATCATTTCTGCTGCTGTACCCCATTTCTGGCTCGGA
>Ga0209487_1002749_pt1 | contig 14147 bp, 12 predicted proteins | sample Poulit2012_FD_187524 | JGI IMG/M metagenome (GOLD analysis project Ga0209487, IMG submission 187524) | Agricultural soil microbial communities from Georgia to study Nitrogen management - Poultry litter 2012 (SPAdes) (version 2) | ecosystem: Environmental > Terrestrial > Soil > Agricultural land... | reverse complement strand
ATCTATTTCATTTATGGGAATTGTGGAACTTAATCATATCCTATGATTTTCTTTACTTTTAAAACGAAAATTGTAAAAATTTCAGGGGGACGTTTTGGAAATTGCTCCTGATTCGCGAACCTCATGACGCAAATCCTGTTTCCGTTTTGGAAATTGGTGTTTTTGCGATTTTTGCGGAGCTGGATGCTCTTGCTCATGTGAAATTCGTGTTTTTGCGATTTTCAGCGGAGCTGGAAGCTCTTGCTCATGTGAAATTGCTGTTTTTGCGATTTTCAGCGGAGCTGGAAGCTCTTGCTCATGTGAAATTCGTGTTTTTGCGATTTTCAGCGGAGATGGAAGCCCTTGCTCATGTGAAATTGATGTTTTTACGATTTTCAGCGGAGCTGGAAGCTCCAGCTCATGTGAAATTGATGTTTTTGCGATTTTCAGCGGAGATGGAAGCCCTTGCTCATGTGAAATTGCTGTTTTTGCGATTTTCAGCGGAGCTGGACGCTCCAGCTCATGTGAAATTTCCATTTTCCTATTCTTCAACGGAGCTGGAAGCTCTTGCTCATGTGAAATTGTTGTTTTTGCGATTTTCAGCGGAGCTGGAAATGTTAATTACACTTTTGAAAGCTAAAGTTTCGCGATTATCAAATGATCGATAAAAAAATGCTCGGCTGAAACGATTTCTACTTTTTCAGCTGAGCACGAGCAATTTATATGAATTTTTTTACAAAATTAACTTTACTTTATCTTCCGATAAATTGTTGTGTCCAAATGTTACCATTATCGATAAAACCGACACCAATATGTGTAAAACTACCGTTTAAAATATTTGCACGATGTCCTTCACTGTTCATCCAAGCGTTTACTACTTCTTCCGGTGATACTTGTCCTTTTGCAATGTTCTCGCCCGCAGTTCGATAGTTTACTTGATAAGCATCCATCATATCAAATGGAGAACCATAAATTGGACTATTATGATCAAAATATTGATAGTTTAACATATCGCGAGATTTTTCTTTCGCAACTCTTCCTAATTCATAATCTGCTTGTAAAGGTTTTAAGCCGTATGCTGCTCTTTCTTTATTCGTTAACTCAATGACACGTTTTTCAAATTCACTAACATTACCTTGATCTGATGTTTCTTTCTCAGTCGGATTTTGATTTTCTACTGGTCTATTTTGTTCGTTGTTTTGCTGACCGTTTTGTTGGTTGTTTGGCTGATTTGTATCTTTGTCTTCTTGATTATTTTCATTAGATTGATGATTTTCTTCCTGTTTGTACTTATTTGATTGTTTGTTCCAATATTTATAAGTGTGATGTCGATGCCATCTGTTATACTTTTTCGAAGCATACTTTTTTGCATATCGATGTTGATGATGTTTGTATTGTTTATTATGTGTACGATCCTCATAAGTTTTGTCTTGTGCATCATTTGCTGTCACACTTGCTGAACTATTAATCGTATGTAAGAAACCACCACCTACTAAGCTTAAAACTACCAAAACGACTATTAATCTAAAATGTTTCCTCATTGTTGACACTCCCTGTTTTTTGATATGTCTATCATAACAGTGCTTTTTTGTAATAATGAGACCAGTCATTTCCAATTTGAAAAATTTCATCGCCAATTTTTTTAAAGGATTGATTTATAACGCTTTTTTATGGAAAAATATTATTTAAGATAGGTCAGTCTTTCCACTATTACCATTTTTTTCGCACAATACGGTATTGACAACCTTTTTTCTTGCACTCTTATGTTACATTCATTTCATTAACGTAACATAATCGTTACGAATTGATGAAAGCTAATAAGTCGAATTTTCCATATATTTATTTACAATAACTTTTTTTAATATATAATAGAATCTAGTAGGTCAAACCTACCTTAAATAATAACTGCCTAATTTGTTTCCAATTTTATCCCAAAATTGATCCAACAAATAAAAGCCAGTTTAAATTAGCTTATAGACGTACAAAAGTTATGTCATCATAAGTTAATTTGAATTGGCTTTTTTATTTTTTAAGGAAAGGAGTTGAAAAAATGCCAGGTACACTTAATGGTATTAAGATTTTAGACTTATCTAGAGTTCTAGCTGGGCCATATTGTACGATGATTTTAGGAGATTTAGGAGCAGAGGTCATTAAAGTAGAATCTCCATCCGGTGATGAAACGAGAAAATGGGGGCCACCATTTCAAGGTGATGTTAGTGCTTACTATTTATGTGCCAATCGAAATAAAAAAAGTATTGTCTTAGATTTAAAAACCGAAGAAGGTATTGATACAATCATAGATTTAGTGAAAGAGTCTGACGTCATCATTCACAATTTTAAAACTGGAACGATGGAAAAATTTGGCCTCGACTATGAAAAAATTGCTGAAATAAATGATAAAATTGTTTATTGTTCGATCACTGGATTTGGTGAATCTGGTCCATATAAAGATTTAGCTGGGTACGATTTTATCATCCAAGCAATGAGTGGCCTTATGAGTATCACAGGAACAAATGAGTCAGGTCCACAAAAATTTGGCATAGCTATTGCTGATGTACTCACAGGATTATATGCAACCATTGGCATACAAGCGGCAATCATTGAAAGAAAAACATCCAAAAAAGGTCAAAAAATTGACTTATCTTTATATGATTCTGCTGTCAGTTCGCTCATCAACATTGGTAGTAACTATTTAATGAGTAAAAAGATTCCTGAAAGGTTAGGCAACACTCACGCAAATATCGTTCCGTACCAAACATTCATCACAAAAAATGGAGAGATGGTCATTGCTGTCGGTAACGACAATCAGTTCAGTAAACTATGCCAACTCATTAACCGGCATGATTTATATGAGGATCCACAATTCAGTACGAATCCAGAAAGGGTTAAAAACCGAATGAAGTTAATTCCACAGCTCCAAGAAGCTTTTTTAGAGAGAACATCAGAATATTGGAAAAAACATTGTGATCATTTAGGGATTCCTTGTGGACCAATTAATGATTTAGAAGCTATTGCCAACGACCCTCAATTAAATTATCGAAACATGTTCATTAAAACCGAACACCCGACAGCTGGTGAAATAAATATGATAGGTAGCCCTTTAAAATTTTCAAGAACACCTGTATCTTATCGGTATTATCCACCTAATCAGGGGGAACATCATGATGAGATTTTAAACTCAAAGAATAAACAATAATATAAGGAGATGTTGTTAATGGATTTTACTTTTTCAGAAGAACAAACGATTTTACGTAACTCCGTTCGTAGTTTTGTAGACAAGGAGATTATGCCACATATTAGTAAGTGGGATCGTGAAGGGAAATTTGACCCTAATATTATGAAGAGATTAGCAGATTTAGGATTAATGGGTGTTTGTATTCCGGAAAAATATGGTGGAAGTGGAATGGATTATAATTCCTTAGCTATTGTGTGTGAGGAATTAGAACGTGGTGACACCGCTTTTCGTACAGCCGTTTCCGTACATACTGGATTGAACAGCATGTCCATTTTACAGTGGGGGACAGAAGAACAAAAACAAAAATATCTCGTCCCTCAAGCAAAAGGTGAAAAAGTAAGCGCATTTGGATTAACTGAGCCAGGAGCTGGTTCCGATGTTGCTTCGATGCAATCAACTGCTGTTAAAGATGGGGATTATTACATTTTAAATGGACAAAAAACATGGATATCGTTATGTGACATGGCAGACAACTTCTTAGTGTTTGCTTATACAGATAAATCTAAAAAACATCATGGGATTTCTGCTTTTATCGTTGAACGCGAATGGGAAGGGTTTTCTTCAAAAGCCATTAAAGGAAAATTAGGAATTCGTGCAGGAAATACTGGTGAAATCTTTTTCGACAACGTAAAAGTTCCAAAAGAAAATTTGCTCGGTAAAGAAGGTGAAGGTTTTAAAATTGCCATGGGATCATTGGATAATGGTCGATTCACTGTGGCAGCCGGAGCTGTAGGGCAAATTATGGCGTGTATTGAAGCAAGTGTTGCATACTGTCATGAACGTGAAACTTTTGGTAAAAAAATAGGTCAACATCAACTTGTACAACAAATGCTCGCTAACATGGAAGCTGGTCTACAAATGAGTCGCTTACTCGTATATCGAGCGGGCGAACTTAAAAATGCTGGTAAAAGAAATACAAGGGAAACTTCATTAGCTAAATGGCAAGCAAGTGATTTTGCCAACAAAGCTGCTGATGACGCAGTCCAAATTCATGGTGCGTATGGTTTTTCCGATGAATATCCTGTAGAAAGATTTTTACGTAACTCCAAAGCACCGGTCATTTATGAAGGAACTCGTGAAATTCATACGGTCATGCAAGCGGAATATGTACTAGGCTATCGTAAGGATAAAGCATTAAACAAAATGCTACCAGCATGGGAGCATAACGAATAAGTCTATTAAAATTTCGTTATAAAAGCTAGCTTTGAATTGTGTAAGTAACAATCTTTCAAAGCTAGTTTTCTTTATGTTTATTTGCTTTCACATACTCAAATTGTTTATACAAATCTTTCAAGGCAGATTCAATAGCGTTGCCCGCTTTTCCCAAGTAATGGGAGTGAATCTTTTCTAACGGGAAATCAATTCCGTCCTCTAAACTATACCCACGTAATAATTGTTCAACAAATTGCCTCGCATGTTCAGTCGCTAGAGTACAGCTTGCAGAAACAATGACACCATACTTTTTATCAATTTCCGCAGTAATAGTTAATGTTTCATATATACTTTTGGCAGCCATTCCAGAAGGAAGTCTTGAATGACCTGCAATAAAAATTGTGTTCATTTTAATCACCTTTTTCAATTTTATCATACTTTGTTAAAAGTAAATACCGCACGAAAGTCTCTTACATTCCTTTATGTCCTAACCGTCTAGAAATTTCTTTTGCCATTTGAGCTCCCTTTATTTTAATGTTTTCAAGTGCTTCACCTTGAAATCGATTTGACAAACCACTAATTGCCAAGGCAGCAACTACTTCATCTTTATAATTAAAAATTGGAAAGGAAACTCCTGTTGTATCTGCATCTTGTTCACTAATACTTAAAGAAAAATGGTTTTTCTTAATCATTTCCAATTCCCTTCGCATACTTGCTTCATCAATAGGCTCTTTATTAGATAATGTATATAATTTTGAAGAAGACAATATATTACTTTGTACTTTTTCCGGTAAAAATGCTAACAACAACTTTGGACCTGAGCCGGCAAATAATGGCGTTTTTTTACCTACTTGAGTGTGAAGGCTTAATGCTCTTCTACTATTAACACTTTCAATGTATATAGCTTCCGTACGATGGACAATAACTAAATGAACAACTTCATTTAATTCCTCAGACAACTTTTCCATAAATGGTAACGCTACTTCTCTTAATTCTAATCTTTCGGATACTAACTCACCAAATTGTAACCATTTCAAACCTAATCGATAGCGACTGTCATGTGTACTTGTTTTTACTTTTTCAAGTAACTGTCCAGATTCAAGTGTCATAAGTAATCGATAAGCTGTTGCTTTTGGAATATCAGTCTTATTTGTAATCTCTTGTAAAGATAGTTCCTCATTATTTTGAAATAAGTCTAATAATACAATTGCTTTAGAAACACTTTGATTCATGATATTTCTATCCTCCGAATATTCATCAATATATTTTTAAAATCCCCTCCACTTCGAAATGGAGGGGAAATTTTCTTGAAAATTACTTTTATAAAATTATTTTATCTTTTCTGTAATAATGACATCTCTTTTTTCTAGTTCATCAATATAATCTTTACCAGGTACTACTAACTCAGGTGGTAATACACCATGCTTGTTAATTGTACCATTGCCAATTAACTGAGCAACAATTGAAATTGTGTTTGCTGTCGCTCTCGCCATAGCCGTAACTTGTCGTTCCATATCTTTATATGTGACCATTTCATACTCATAAGTTTTTGTTTCATTTCCATCCTTACCAGAAACGACGACACGAAGTAAGACAGCATCTTTTTCTTCTCCAAGTTCGACAATCGGATCAAGTACTTTTAAGAAAACTTCACGAGGATTAATTTTCTTGCCATCCACTTCTACTTCATAATCTTTTCTCGTTAAATTAAGATCAACAAGAAGTTTAAATTTTTCACCATGTCCCGGATAGCGAATTGTTTTATACTCCAACGTGTCAATTCCGGAAAAAGTTTTTAATAATGTAGATGTTCCACCTGATGTATGAAATGCTTCTAAATTTCCGAATTCTTCAAACTGGATAGTTTCATTTTCACTTAAGGATTCGATTTCAGTTTCTTTTCCATCTCTTAAAATAACTGATTTATCCGTATAGTGGTCAAATAAACCTTCCATTGAGAACACATGTTTATATTCTAATGGTGGCTTGGGATTAGCGGGAATTCCGCCGACATACAATTTAATAGATTTTACTTCATCAAGTTTACTTGCACCATAACCTGATAAAATATTAATCATTCCCGGAGCGACTCCTAAATCTGGAATGATCGTTATTCCCTTTTCTTTCGCTTGATCATTTAAAAGTAATACATTATCAGTAATATTACCAATATGCCCACCTAAATCGACACTACTCACGCCTACTTTTATGGCAGTCTTGGCAACTATTTCATTAAACGAATAAAACAATGCATTAATAATGACATCGAACTTTTTCATAAAATTTGCTAAATCATCTGCATCGGAAGCATCTACCGCATAAGCAGTCAGTTTAGTTGAATTTAATGAATCACTTACTTTTTGGGCAAATTCAATATTGATATCTGCTAAGCCTACTTCAGCCACTTGCTCACTTGCTACTAAGTCTCTTGCTGCCTCTTTCCCCATTAACCCTGAACCTAATACACCTATCTTCATTTGTTGCTCCCCCTTCGTTTCTAAAAAACTTAATTAAAAGTTGATGATAATTTTATTCAACGTCAATTTGTGCACGTTGTAATTTACCACTGTAATCCACATAAACTGCTTTCCACTCAGTGTACACATCAAGTGCTTGAACTCCTGAATCACGGTGACCGTTACCAGTCCCTTTCGTACCTCCGAATGGTAAGTGGATTTCAGCACCAGTTGTACCAGCGTTCACATAAACAATTCCTGTATCTAAATCACGTTGTGCTCTGTAAACTTGATTCACATCACGTGTGAAGATTGAGCTTGATAGTCCGTACTCTACACTGTTGTTCACTTTGATTGCTTCTTCAAAAGATGAAACAGGGATTAGTGAAACGACTGGCCCAAAGATTTCTTCTTGAGCGATACGCATATCAATTGTTGCGTCGGTGAAAACTGTTGGTTCGAAGAACAATCCATCTCCGTATGCTTCGCCAGTTAATTGGTTACCACCAGCAATAAGTTTCGCACCTTCATCTTGTCCGATTTGAATATATTTTTTAATTTTGTCAATTCCAGCTTGGTTAATGATTGGACCAACTTTAATGCCATCTTCAAGTCCATTACCAATTTTTAATTCTTTCATTTTATCTAAAATAAGAGATTCTAACTCTTCCTTCACATCTTTATGGACGATGACCCGGCTACATGCCGTACAACGTTGTCCACTTGTTCCGAAAGCACTCCATAAAATACCGTCTGCTGCTAAATCTAAATCAGCATCATCCATGACAATCACTGCGTTTTTCCCACCCATTTCAAGGGAAACTTTTTTCAACTGACGACCACATTCACCAGCAATGTGACGACCAGTATCATTTGATCCCGTAAATGAAATAACTCTTATATCAGGATGTTGTACCATCGCATCTCCCACTTGACTGCCTGAACCAAACACAACATTAACAATCCCTTTTGGAAGACCTGCTTCTTCAAAAATTTTCGCCAATTCATATGCCATAATTGGCGTTTCTGTAGCTGGCTTCCATACTACCGCATTACCAGCAACGATCGCAGGGAATGATTTCCAAGTCGCAATGGCAATTGGGAAGTTCCATGGCGTAATTAATCCGACAACCCCAATTGGTGAACGGACACTCATCGCGAATTTGTCTTTTAATTCTGCATTAGTCGTTTGCCCGAATAGGCGACGACCTTCTCCTGCCATATAAAAAGCCATGTCGATCCCTTCTTGCACTTCCCCACGTGCTTCTTCTAACACTTTTCCATTTTCTAGTGTTAAAAGCTGAGATAAATGCTCTTTACGGTCTTTCATAATCCGGCCAACTTCGTATAAAATTTCTGCACGCATTGGCGCAGGCTCTAACGCCCATTCCTTTTGTGCCTTTTTAGCCACTTCTACCGCTTTATCAACATCTGCCTTAGCTGACAAAGGTACTTTAACAACTTCTTTTCCTGTAGCTGGATTAATAACAGTGGCAAAATCTGTTACATTATTTTGCCAAATACCATCAATATAATTTTTTAATTCACTAACATTTAATAAATTATCACTCATAAAAAAACCTCCTAAAATTTGTATATGATTGATTTAACAATTTGATTTAAGAAAACAAATGCAACATTGTTAAATAGGTTTCCTTCCTCCTTCCCCTCAAAAATTAAAATTTGTATACGTTTTCCTTTAACGTTTCATTTAGTAAAACGTTATTTCGTTTTAACGTATTAATTATAAAGCAATAATAATATTTCTTCAATTATTTATTGCTTTAAATTTTAATTTTAGGTTCTTATAATGTTTTGCTTAATCTTCTTCCGACTTATTTTGTCGATCCCTTAAGTATTTTTTCACTGCCAAAACAATTAAAAATAAAAACCACGATGTAACAACATAATAAATAATCATACCAGTATCATCAATTTTATCTAAAAATATCGTCATACCAATCCATATAATACCAACACCTAAAATTTGATATAAATAGAAAGACAACTTCATTTCCATCAAAATCAACCCCCTATTTAAAACACTTAATATTAATTTTACCGTATTCATATGTTGATTACCATTTATTAAAAAATTACCCTTAATTCAATTTCCCTTTAAATTAATTTAGTTCGTTAGATATAGTTTACCATTTTCAGCGAAAACACTTATGACATGATTTCTTATGTTTAAGTTTCATCACTATAGTCACCAAAACTCTAACGCTGGAATCTCCAACGTTTGACTTTCACCTCGCATCACATCAAAACTCTAACGCTGGAATCTCCAACGCTTGACTTTCACCTCGCATCACATCAAAATTCTAACTCTGGAATCTCAAACGTTTGACTTTCACCTCGCATCATACCAAAACTCTAACGCTGGAATCTCCACCGTTTGACTTTCACCCCGCATCACATCAAAACTCTAACGATAGAACGTCCACCGTTTGACTTTCACCTCACATCACATCACACCAAAACTCTAACGCTAGAACGTCCACCGTTTGACTTTCACCCCGCATCACATCAAAACTCTAACGCTGGAATCTCCAACGTTTGACTTTCACCCCGCATCACACCAAAACTCTAACGCTGGAATCTCCAACGTTTGACTTTCACCTCGCATCACACCAAAACTCTAACGCTAGAACGTCCACCGTTTGACTTTCACCTCGCATCATACCAAAACTCTAACGCTGGAATCTCCACCGTTTGACTTTCACCCCGCATCACATCAAAACTCTAACGCTAGAACGTCCACCGTTTGACTTTCACCCCGCATCACATCAAAACTCTAACGCTAGAACGTCCACCGTTTGACTTTCACCTCGCATCATACCAAAACTCTAACTCTAGAATCTCCACCGTTTGACTTTCACCCCGCATCACATCAAAACTCTAACGCTGGAACGTCCACCGTTTGACTTTCACCTCGCATCACATCAAAACTCTAACGCTAGAACGTCCACCGTTTGACTTTCACCTCGCACCACACCAAAACTCTAACGCTGGAATCTCCAACGTTTGACTTTCACCCCGCATCACATCAAAACTCTAACGATAGAAATCCTACCTATACATATGCATTTTTTATCATTATCATTTGAACGTTCAAACAGATAAATTTCACATCAAAAAGAACTAACTATCTAATAACCTGATAATTAGCTCCTTTTAACAATAATGTTTATCCTATTTAATACATTTCCATAAATTGTTCTTCCATTAATTCGTAATTTAATGGACCGATGAACTTTTGATGTATCGTGCCATCTGTATTAAGTAAATAAGAAGTAGGTAAGCTAACTACATCATATTTAAGTGAAGTAATTGACTCTGTATCAAGTACAACATCAAAAGTCATATCATAATCATCAACAAAAGCTGGAACGACACCCATATCACTTTCCGATTCCGTCATATTAATGGCAACAATTTTCACATCATCATAATTTTCATGAAATTTTTGAATATCAGGTATTTCAACTCGACAAGGAGGACACCAAGTTGCCCAAAAGTTTAGTAATACTTTTTCACCTTGTAATTCAGATAATAGCAAAGAACCACCATCAAGTGTCTCCAACTCAAAATCTGGAGCCATGTCACCTTGTTCAATACCAATTTCCTTTTCTCCTGATGAACTATTTTCTACGTCTGACGTTTGATTACTAGGTGAAGCTATAACAAAATCGTAAACTGCATACCCTGCCAATCCGACAATGACGAGTGCAATAATCCACTTTTTCAATATTATACCCTCCTTTAAAACATGTACCTAACCTAATCACAACTTGAATAACCCTATCCTAATTTGGACATCCAAGTATCTTCTACTAAATCAAGCATAAACCCTGCTATCCTAGGCATTTGTCCTGTAAATAAAACAAGTCCCATGGCAATCATAATGACCCCGCCAACTTTCATAATGATACCACTTTTTTGTACGATCCATTTCGTTGACCCTATGAAAAAAGTGAGTAATAGAAATGGAACGACAAATCCGATGACATACATAAATGTATAAAATACCCCTTGTCCTGGATTTGTTGCGGCTAATATTAAAATAGAACCAAAAATCGGTCCAATACATGGAGTCCAACCAGCTGCAAAACCAGTTCCAACAAAAAATGTACCAATATAACTTACATTCGTTTTTTTGTATTGAGCACGTTTTTCCCTCATTAGAAAAGGAATATTAATCCATCCCGCTACAAATAATCCCATTATAATAATTAAAATTCCCGCTAACCGTTGTATTAACATTCCCGATGGACCATTAATAATTAATTGGAGCCATTTTCCTAAAAAGGAAGCACCGACACCTAAACTAATGAAAACAAGAGAGACACCTAATAAAAAAAAGACCGAATGACTTAGTAACTTCTTTCGTATTTCACTATTTTTTTGTTCATTAATCTCTTTCACACTAATTCCAGTAATATAAGATAAATAGGCCGGGAAAATTGGTAGTACACATGGCGATAAAAATGACAGTGCACCAGCACCCAAAGCTAACAGCATTCCGAATAGTAAAAATGTTTCTGTCCCAATTGCACCCACTATTTACGCCACCTTTCTTTTCCAATTATATAAATAAACTAAGATGAATATGATGAATAGCACGATAAAATAATAAGGAGAAATCATAAAATTAAAAATTTTCGTGTAAGGCAAAATAAAGGATAATACTATTTTCCCCGCAATCCATAAGGAAAAAACAATTTCTTTCGAATATATATGCTTATTATGGTAAAACAAATAAACTAAAAGTAAGATTAATTGCAATATAAAAGTCAAACGTTGCTGGCTATAATTTTCTATCACTAATTCGATAAACTCATATAAAAATAAACTTGCTAAGAAAATCGGTAAAAATGTTCGGAAAATTACTGTTAAATTTTCACTTTTTATTACAAATAAATAAGCCAGATTAATAATTAACAAAAATGTCGCTATATAAAAACTGTAAGAATTCATCGGATAAGCTAATACTGCAATCGGATCATTTAATAATCGTGGGAAATTTAAAATTAATTTTCCGATCCATAAATAAATAATAAAATTTACTAATAGAGAAAAAATTATATCTAGTTGTTGCTTTTTTTCCACTTTACCCGCTTCACTCGTTACATAATAAAATAATACACCAACGATAAAGCTGATAATTAAATAGGCTAACTTACTTATAATCGTTGGTGACAGCAAATAAATTCCTCCAATACTTTAACTATTATCAGTATAACGTAATTACATTTGAATTTATTCTTTATTGCTTATCTTCACTAATTTGTTGAAATTAACCAATTAAAAGTATGAGCGAAGAGTTTGCTAGTTGTTAATTTAACTATTGTACAATAGTGGAATTAAAAAAGGACTCCCACTTCTACAAATTAGTTTTTTGCAGAAAACTAACAAGGTGGAATCCTTATGAATCTTGCTATCAATAAATTTCCAATGTCAACTCAATTTTCCTTTTTAACTATAATCGTTTCCTCAAATTCGCCAAACCGTTCAGAAGTCACCACTACCCTAGCTTCACCGGCAGCTCCAGTCGATTTAATCCAAAAAGCAATAGAGCCTCCAATGAGAGAAATCACTTTAGGGCCAACAACTTCAATAGGCCCCTCTGTTTCAATCATTACAGTGTCATGGGCATAAACAATATTATTTCCATCATCATCAACTAGTTGGAGGACGATTCTAGCCGTGTCATATGTTTCCGCTTCAACGAGTGTATCATTATCTATCTTCATTGTAAGCTCAGGTTGGAACACTTGGCTACGGGTTGTTTTCGCTACACATGCATCTCCAATATAACCTTCAAATACATAATTAGTAGCTTCCTCTCCCCATCCACCAAAATACTTCGTATATAAGTCTTCAGCATCAAGAGTATTCATTTTATATTTTAAGAAAAGCCATCCCATTTTCATTTGATCGAGCAGTCCTAATTCGCCACCAGTTTTGCTCACTTTTATGAGCAACTTTTTAACGAGTTTAGCATCACGTGGGGAAAACACTTCATTTTTTTCAATTAAATCTCCTAAAAAGTCATCGACGATGATTGGGGGGTGTTCCACTCCAGTAAACAAATCCTTAGCCGGGAAAAATTCACCGATATAAATACCGTTTTTATAAAGTTTTACATATTCGCAATTTGTAAAGATATATACATCTTGAAGCATAGAGCCGGGAAATTCACCAATGTTGAACGAACTCGCGACATGCATGATAGGTGAATTATTTTGTTGTGAAGCGTAAACATAAGCGGCAGGTTTCGGAATTCTAAACATATCCATTACCCCATGGTAACAAATTTTATCTCCACTTCCGAAATCTTTATGAGTATTATAATCAAACATACACCAACCGATAGCACCCGAAATATCGTCATCAATTTGCATCGCATTCAATACATTCAGATGCCGAAGCGCATGGTCGACTCGATGTGTTTCATTATCAAACTTTTTCGTTGGAAACATATGACCATTATATTCAGTTATTAAATAAGGCTTATCCGTTTTCGTCACATGTTTTTTCTTTTGAAGCCCGATATTGTCACCTTTATGGACAAAGTCATTATACGTATAAACATCCTCAATCGGATTACTTTTTTCTATACAACGAACCCCACCCGTGCTTCTTGTATCATCTAATTCTTTTGCCAAAGCGTTCGTTCTTTCATAAAATTCATCATTATCTTGTGATTCGTTAATTCTTACACCCCAAATAATAATACTTGGATGGTTAAAGTCTTTCATGATCATTTCTTTCACATGTTTGATAGCTGTATCTTGCCATTCTTTATCTCCAATATGTTGCCATCCCGGTATTTCATCAAATACGAGCAGGCCGAGTTCATCACAACGGTTTAAAAAATGATCACTTTGTGGATAATGCGACAATCTAACAGTATTGACACCTAATTCATGCTTCAATATTTCTGCATCTTTATGTTGGGCGCTTTTTGGCATCGCATAACCAACATATGGAAAAGATTGATGACGGTTTAAACCGCGAATTTTCACCTTTTTACCATTTAAATAAAAGCCATCTTGTAAAAAAATTGCTTCCCTAAAACCAAATCTTATGTCATGTTTGCCAATCACTTGGTTTTCCTGTATTAATGTCAATTGGAGTACATACAAATGAGGGGAGTCAATGTCCCATAATTGAATGTTAGACACGATTTCCTTAACAGTTATTTTCTCATTTAATTGCTCGCTAAAAGTGACTTCATGTTGAAATGTTCTCACCGATTCATCTTCAAAAAACATCTCAAATTGACAAGTCAAATGTTGCTGCCTACGAGTTAGATTTTT
>Ga0209487_1002748_pt1 | contig 14152 bp, 8 predicted proteins | sample Poulit2012_FD_187524 | JGI IMG/M metagenome (GOLD analysis project Ga0209487, IMG submission 187524) | Agricultural soil microbial communities from Georgia to study Nitrogen management - Poultry litter 2012 (SPAdes) (version 2) | ecosystem: Environmental > Terrestrial > Soil > Agricultural land... | reverse complement strand
AGTGACTCTGTACAAACTGAACCATTCCGGCCAGTCTGCCGGACAGGTCGTTTCGAACGTCTCTCAGGTTACCCTCTGCATCATAGTCGTAAAAGCTAAGCGTCTGGTCATCCCAGGTTGGGGTCTGTAGATCTGGCCCGGGAACACCAGAGTAATTCTCCGTTGTGGTATCAACTGTTGTGCATCCGCAGATTAAACAGAACAGAGAGAAGGATATAACACGAATAAATCTTGACATAAAAATATTAAAAAGGAAAATTCACTGGGAATCGATCCGCTGACACTCAATACAGACCAGAAACGATTCCCTTTTTCTAATTAGTAGTTTTCTTCTGCTATCTCTTCAAAGTCTGTCACCTCTTCAAACATTTCAAAGAGTTTCAATGTACTCAGATAGGTGAAGCTACCCATGGCAGGTGTCTCAAGAATGACCACCCGGAAATGGGGCGCTTCAAAGTTGCCATCAAATTCCATACGGAACTCGTTGTCTGCAGGAGTGGTGGGCAAATCAGCTTCCGATCTCCAGACCTCCTCCCATGAATTACCGTCTTGGCTGATCTCAAGAGCAAACCGGTTGGGATGATTGCTGGCATTGGCACCCTGTCTGAGTGTGTAGCTAAATGCACCCACTTTTTTTATCTCATCAAAGTTGAACTGTACCCAGTGAGGCAGTGGAGCCACTCCTGAAGACCATGCTGAATGCCAAAATGTATTAATATTACCGTCAAGCAGATTCTCTTTAGGCCCCTCGGATGGTTCCTGTGTGTGCGTATCAATCATATCGGGAGTGATACCACCAATCTCTTCGTACCGCTGCACAATTTCAGTCGGCCTCCGGATTGGTTTGACAGGATTGGTTTGAAGCTGTTCACCTCCAATTTTCTTCCCTGGCTTTGCGTTGAATGGCTGTACAGAAAAGGTATACTCATACTTGTTTAATAATCCATCCACCAGGAGTGAATCAGTGTAGCGACTAGCTTGCCGTCGAATAATTTCACTGCTTCCGGAGCCATCCGGATATTTTTCAAACGCAATATTCAGATAGAGAAAGCTGCTGTCCGCGGGCAGATCCCATGTTATCAGTGCCCCGCCGACCCGAGGCTCAGCTTCCACATTTGCAATGTCAGAGGGTGCACTCAGCGATGCACTACCGTTCTGACAACTGGTAAATATGATAAATGCCAAACTTAGCAGAAATAAATTTTTCATAATCTTTTTTTAAAAAATTAATAACCGGGGTTTTGCACAAGGCTTGGATTCGTATTGATTTCCTGAATAGGGATCGGCATGAGATAGTGTGCCGGTGAATTAAACCTACGAGGGAAAACAACCTCTGTAACCCGAAAGAACTCGTTATCCGTTACACCATGAATATTCATCCCATAGGGCTGAGAATCGAGATGCTCTTCCGCTATCATCCATCGTCTTAAATCCCAGAACCTGTGATTTTCCAGATAGAACTCCACACTTCTTTCCTGTCTGACAATACGGCGGAGGGTCTCCTGATCATCAGCACCCCCGACCACCGCCCAGGCTTCATCAATACTGGGTATTCCTGCCCGCTCACGTACGCGGTCTATGTACTCCTTGGCCGTTGCAAAATCTTCCCCGTACTCAATTAAAGCTTCTGCATAATTGAGATAGAGTTCTGCCAGTCTGATTTTTGGCCAGGGGTACTGTTCACTAACCTGGAGTGTATTTTGATTGAGTTGAGGATGTACTCCTTTTTTATTCAGATATCCGGTTGGGGAATAGTTGTTGCTTCTATTTTGTATTCCCTGCCCATCATCTTTTCTAAATTGAGCAACGATCTGATCCTGTCCATTTCGTTCAATCTCATAATAGCTGTTGTGATAAGCGATCCAGGCATTAAAACGGGGTTCCCTGTTAAGGTTTAAAGCCAGGGTGGTACCCAATGGGCCATTTGCAATATCATAACGATTTTGATAATCGAAATCGGGATCCACATCTATGGGCAGACCATTTTCAGTATAGAACAGCTCTAACATGGCAAGTGTTGGAGCTACACCGTTCCAGGAACTACCCCCCAGATAAGGTGTCGACTTATTCTGAAACATATATACACCTTCAGGTCGTGTCTCAGCCCAGATAATCTCATTTGAGTTTTTGTCTACGAAGGTAAATCGAAGATCTTTTTCAACAGGATCTGCAGGAAGTGCTGAACTGACAGCAGAGTTTGTGTACAAGACGTGTCCAACACTTTCTGCCAGATCGATAGCTTCTTTCGCAGCATCTACTGCCCTGGCCCATTTCTCCCTGTCGTAGCTGGTAGAAATGAGTTGTTGGCCCTGATCATCAGTGAAGTTCTGATAGAAGCTGGACATTTCCGGCCCACCACCGTTAAAAAGCGGAGAGGCAGCATAGAGGAGAAGTCTGGCCTTCAGTGCTTTGGCAATCGTACTTGTAGCCCTGCCGTAATCTGTAGCCGTTCTTCTTTCCGGAAGATCTGTTGCAGCCTCATCAAGAATGTCTACGATAAAGTCGACCGTTTCATCGAAGGTAGATCTTCCCGGATATTCGGAATAGGGAATGTCCACATCAGCAACATCTCTCTGTATAATGATAGGACCGTACATGCGGGCCAGCAGAAAATGATAATAGCCAATCAAAAAACGGGCTTCTGCTTTGTATTCTCTCTTTAATTCCTCAGAGAGACCGGGGGTTAGATCTACGTTGTTAATCAATATCCAGGATTGCCTGATACCCCTGTAAAGATCATTCCAGTATGAAATGACAGGGCTCGATGCCGTATAGTTTCCTCGGGGGAAATGAGCAAAGGTTTCATGCTCAAATGCTGTTACCACCTCATCAGAAGTCATGAAGTCGATAGAGCTGACACTATTTCGAAGATTTGGAATCGGCGCATAGCATGAATACAAGAAGTCTTCTGCTGCAAACCGATCCTGGAAAGCGTCTTCTTCAGTCGGACGCTCATCAGGTACGATATCTAAAAAGTCGGCACATCCTGCAAGACCTGTTATCACCAGGAGAACCGGAATCAATAAAATTTTGAATCTATTCATTTTCTTACTCTTATCCATTGATTTTATAAACTTAATTGAATACCAACGTTAACTACACGCTGGGTCGGATAGCTAAGTCCATTCCCACCACCCATTTCCGGGTCCCAATGGTTGAATTTTGAGAATGTCAACAGGTTCAGGCCACTCAGGTAGACCCTGGCAAAGCGGTAAGTGTAACCCAATTCGACATTTCTGAGTTTCAAGAAGGAACCATCCCGCAGCCAGTATGAGGAGGCTGATGTATTATTTGGATTGTTCAGTTTGCTTAGTCGAGGATAATTTGCAAACACATCCGGATTATCCCGGCTCCAGTGACTCTCGTCAATAAATTCCAGAACGTTTCTGATCTCACTAGAACCAAATGGGTGAAAACCTGTGATGAAGAATGAAGTTCGTGCCACACCCTGCAACAAAAATGAGAAGTCGAAACTCTTGTAGTTAAATGACGGCCCGAAACCATATACAATTTCAGGTACGGTAGGATGGCCCATTCGTACTCTGTCATCACTTGTAATAATGCCATCCTCAGTGATGTCCCTGTACATAATGTCTCCGGGCATTACACTGCCACCCAGCTGTTGTGTCGGGTGGTGTGCAATTTCAGCCTCGTCAATAAAGAGGCGTTCTGCTTTGTAACCCAGCAACGTATTGATCGGATGACCGACCAGGGAGAGGTTGGGGTATTGTGTAAATGGAGGCTCATCGATGTCCAGAACCTTGTTTCGGGCAAAGGTAAATGTACCTTTCAGGGACATAAAAAGATCTGATCCGATCCTGCCAGTATAGTCAACAGCCAGATCAAACCCGCGGTTTCTTACCTCCCCAAGGTTGCCATAGATACTCGTTCCTGCTACCCCAAATGAACCGGGAACCGTTTCCCTTTGAAGAAATATATTCCTGCGATTCTCCTGGAAAACATCCAGTGTCAGATTGAACTGATTGTAGAATTCAAGATCCAGGCCGACATTAATCTTTTCACCAACTTCCCAGGTAATATTAGGATTCTCGAACCGGTTGTATACCGGGCCGGATCTGCTGTAATTTTGATTTACCCCCGTAGTGAATCCCTGCCCTGACAGATTTATATCAGAGAGGTAGACGAAACGGGCACCGCCAATCTGATCATTTCCGACCAGTCCCCAGGATGCACGGATCTTAAAAAGGCTTACTGTATCTATCAGAGGCCTCCAGAAATTCTCTCCGCTTACTACATAACCCAGAGCTACAGAAGGGAAAAAACCAAACCGTTTGCCGGGCGCAAAGTTCTCTGAACCATTATACCCAAAGTTAAATTCAGCCAGGTATCTGTTGTCAAATGAGTAGGAGACTCGTCCTGCAAAACCCATACTCCGACGTGGGAGGGACGCTATTAATCCGCCAGGATTATTTACATTAAAATCATCCTGGTTATAGAGAAGCATCACAGACATATTCTGTCTCTCTGTCAGCTGAGTAGTATAATTGAGTCGCGCTTCAAGATAGAGATTACGGTCTCCCGAAGTCCCTGTACCAGTACCCAACGTCTGATCTTGCTCTAAACCTACCTGTTCTATCAAGTAATTATATCCCGAACCTTCCAGAAAGTAGTCGGAGATCTGATATTGGTTATAACCTCTCGTTCTTGTAACGGAGGTTTGGCTCCAGTTCTTAAATGAAGCAAGCGCGTGAAAAGACAATCCCTCTGTAATGAATCCCAGATCTTGCCGTCCATCTACTGTTGCCATTACAGTACTTTGAAAGTTGGATGAGTAACCTCTTACCATCTCGGCAAATGGGTTTCTGAATCCATCATTGAATCGGCCGCCATCTTTGCCCCCCCAGAGAACACCTCCTGTCGTTCCGTCATCAGGGAAAGTCACAGGAAAATCCGCCGGGTTCGCTTCCATCACCATTCCGAAAATTTGATTAGCAGAAATTCCCGGACCAGAATAATCCCTCAGCTGGGTATTCAGACGAAGTGAGACGTCTGTCGTTGGGCTCACGTTGATATTCAGGTTATTTTGAAATGCATATCTCTGCACTGAAATATTATTGTCAAAGGTGTTAAAGTCGTAAGACCTCAGCATCCCATTATCATGATTCATCGTTCCACTCATGAAGTACCCAATTCTCTGTCCGCCACCCCGAATATTCACATTCAGTGTCTGGTTGGAAGAGACCGGCTTGAAAAGTTCATCATACCAGTCAACATCTGGATAGATATATGGATCCAGGGCAGCACGCGTCCCATCTATTTTTTCCTGGGAATAGGGTATCTCTCCTGTTCCCCTCCCCAGTACAGCTTCGTTGTAGAGCTCCATGTATCGGGCACCTGAAACGAATTCCGGAACGGATGTCGGGCTTGTAAAGGCGCTCTCCATTCTGATATTAATAAGTGGGCGATCCAGATTTTGTCCTGTTTTAGTGGTGACAATCATCACACCGTTTGCCCCGCGGGAGCCATAGACTGCGGTCGCTGTAGCATCCTTCAATATGGAGAAGCTTTCAATAACTTCAGGTGCCAGGGCGTTCAAATCACCCTGCGATGCCTGAACCCCATCGATAATGATCAGCGGGTTGATAGCACCACTAAATGTTGAGATACCCCGGATATAGAATTGCGATGCATCTGCTCCCGGCTCACCCGATCGCTGAAACGCAATAACACCGGCCATTCTACCCGCAAACGAGTTGGACAGACTGCTGGATGAGGTTCTGAGCTCCCTCTCAGGTGCTCTGATGGACTGTACTGAGCCCACTATGCTGATTTCCTCTTGTTCACCATAACCAACAACAACAATATCCTCTCCCATAATTGCATCCATAACCATCTCGACATTCAACTCTGTTCTACCCTCAAGAGCTATTTCCTGGGTAACATACCCGATGTATGAAAAAATTAATGTATCAGAGAGAGAGGGTACATTGATCTCATAAGCTCCTGTAATATCAGAGCTGGTACCCGTACTTGTATTTTTGATAACAATGTTAACTCCAGGGAGCGCTTCTCCGGTTTGTGCATCGGTAATCACCCCGCTGATGGTTTCCTGCATGATTTCCTCGGGTTCTAAATTGGCTACAGGAATAAGTAGAAGGCTACGGCCTCCGATCTGCTGATAGGTCAGATTGTGGGCGTCCAGTAATCGTTTCAGAGTGAGCTCCATATTTTCGCGAACCTGAAAATCAGGGGAGACATACTGGTCTTTCACATATTCGCTGTTGTATACCAGAGTGATCCCATACTCATTCTCTATCAGTGTGAGGGCATCCTGCAGGCCGATCAGTTCACTCTTATCCAATGCCTGAGCTTCATGCTTCAGAAGGTGACTCAGGCTCCGGTCCTGTGCACCCGCTGTGACCTGAGCCACCCCGACTGCCCATATCAAAAGAATTAATTGAAACGTTCGAATCATTGTTATCTGTTGTTTTGGTTGTTGTTGCTTGTATACTTTTGGTTTCTATTCAAAGACTATCGTTTGGTCCTGAATCGTGGCAGATCTGCCGAGAAGGCCTTCCAGTGCATTTAGAAGTACAGTTAAATTATCCGTAGGTAACGAGCCCGATATTTTAATCCCTTCCGGTGAGTCGGCCGAACCCGTCCAGTGAAAATTGAGTCCATAAATCTCATGGATCCTCGCCTCTAATTCAGAAAGTGTTGTTTCATTTAACCGGAGACGGTTCTCTGTCCAGGAAGTGTAGGAGTCCGTATCCACGTCATCAATACGTATGACATCCTCTCCAGCGGCCAGCCGGGCCATGTACCCCGGTGCAAGAAGCGCCCCGTTTTCGAAATTACCTTCAGGGTTTTTTAATGCTACTTCTACTTTCCCCTCTTCGAGAATGACAAGAGTTTCTCCCCTATAGGTGTGAACATTGAATTTTGTACCCAGTACCTGAACTCTTCCATCCGGGGTATGCACAGATACTGTCCGATTTTCTGATTGAGCAATATCAAACCAGGCTTCACCATTCAGTTCTACTTCAACATCCCTGCTACCACTCTCTATTGAATAGATGAGTTGTGTATTGGCATTTAACACGATGACGGAGCCATCAGAAAAAGAAATGCGGCGGGTCTCACCATAATCCGTTTCTACTCTTTCTGTACGAACCTCTGCAACCTGAGTATTCATCTCAGTGACGCTTTCTGATACCAGGAAGTATACCATTCCGGATATCATCATCCCTGCGATCAGGATCGCCGCTGCAGACAGGATCGAAAAACTCCTTCTCTTGCGGTGCAGGGTATGTATTCGTCTGTTCACTTTTCGGGAGTGATCTCCTTCCCCTGCTGGATCCGATACCCCTCGTTCGAAATCGATTTGGCGGTTATCCAAAGCCTGATTAAGTCTGAAGAGCTCCTCTTCAAGGTCATCTCTCTCTTCTGCCCCAAAACGTAGTTGCTGATGCAGAAAACGGGCCTCCTCAACTAACTGCGACACGCCAGAGTTCTCTTCCACAAGGTCCTGCCAATACAACAGTTCATCGGATGAAGCAGTACCCTCTATCCAGCGGATAAAGGAGTCATTTGCCAGCAACTCGCCTATTTTTTTGTTTTTGTCTATCACCTGAAAATATTTGGTTGTGCCCCTTTCCATCTGATGGGGCTGGTTATCTATCCAGTAAGAAACATGCCAAAACGGGGTGTACTCATTTTATCTGAAAAATTTTTATTCTCTCTTCTGTTGCAAAAACCTCAGTGTAGTTTCAGAGTCAGGACACACAGGGCCGTTAAGGAGAAGCGAGCACTGGCTGATGAGCTGGCGAATGTTGGGGAAAAAAACCGTCTCTCACTGGCGGGTTTGTATAACTGGTAACATGTGGTGATAAGGGTATCCGGTATTCATGAAGGAGCCTTATCACGATTCAGGTTTTCACCTGCTCCTTTTTATTCTATCTGAAAGGGAGTCGTAACCCCGTGTATTGGCCATTGGATACCCTGAGGACAGAGGCAGGCTTAGATAAAGCCGCACTCAGAATTGCTCATAAAGGTAAAGAGTGGATCGTCTTCTGATTTTTATCCTTGAGATAGGCGCGTAGACTGGCAATAGCTCTTGCAAGATGGTTCCGGACGCTCTGCGCGTTCACACCCATCACCATCGAGATCTCGCTACTTGTCAAGCCGTGGTAATAACGGAGAAATAGCGCTTCCTTTTGGCGGTTGTTAAGGGATTGGATCGCAATTTGGAGGCTCTCTTTCTGCTGTTGATGCAATTCATTTTGGATGAGCACCTCTTCCATGGCAAAAGTCACCAACGGTAATTCCTCTATGTAGGCCCGGTTGTATTCAGCTTTTTTTTGTGAGCTCTCTTTCGTTCGCAATAGAATTCGTCTGACGGATGACAACAGATACGCTTCGATCGATTTTGCGTCCCCTAAAGATTCACGACGTTCCCACAAACGTATAAAAAGCTCTTGAATCGCATCCTTCACCGCCTGCTCATCATCTATGATCCTGATACTGTAATTAAATAGGTGATCGTAGTATCGCCGGAAAAGTTCATTTAGTGCTTTTCTCTCCCCTGCCCGAATACCTGCCCAAATCTTCTTCTCTTCCGATCTTATCGGGTCAGAACGATTCCAGTCCAAACGCATAGATATAAGGTCATAAGATTAAATAGCCTTTCGAACCCTGCTCAAGCCAGATGAATTTTAGATAATCAAATTGTTAAATAAGAGAAAAATTGTGACTATTCAAAATAATTAACCACTTCTGGTATGGAAGATCTCTTATTGTTCGGCCTCACCTCGAGATATGCCCTTTCAGGCTGTTTCGGGATCGGTAAGGCAACACGATATTGTAAAAATCACAACAGGCATCGATCTTACTCTCTCTATAGTTCATATAGATACAGGGGCAGGTAAACTACAGAGGGGTGCAAGCGGAAAGTTGACTCCCAAGTTTTTGAAGAGCAAACTGTGCAGACTGAACGTTTATCATTGAAAACCAATGACTCCCTGCTGTCTCCTATCCGCTGAAAACAAAAACTCGTGTCCGAAACTAAATCAGAAGGTTCTCCGGCGGCCGCTTCTCCTTGCGTTCGGAATCCACGATATAGAAACAACCAAAAAGCCGCCGGTTAAAGGAGTGTCCTTGTTCCCTGGCCCTTACCGGCCAAACGCCCGGAAGTTATAACTGAAGGTCATGATAAAATACCTTGTGAGTACGTTGGAGCGGTAATCCTCAATATAGTCGTCCGAGATGGAACGGGTAATATTATCATTCTGCCCCAGGATATCGAAAAGTGTCACACGTACTTCAGCAGCCTCATTTTCCAGAAATTTGTAGCCCAGCGATCCATTCCAGTAGATCGAGCTTTGATTAAAATCATCTCCAAGCCCCTCATAATGGCGCATATTAAAATCGCTTGCAATGACCAAGCCTCCCCATGGCATCAGATTGAACGACCCACGGACTCTACCCGAATAGTAGTTATTATCTAATTCGGGGCGTACAGAGTTGCTGACAATATTATAATTGGCATCGTATGATACACGGAAATCGATTCGGTCACTAATATTGCTGCTCACGGTGATCCCGCTGCTAAGCCGGGTATTGTCCGTCAAATTCTTCTCCTCGTCTATATAAGAGGGCCGCCTGCTGAGTGAAACACCCGCGTTCAGATTCAGGTTACTCATCAGAAAATCAACAGGCCTGCTCCTGTAAATGTTAAACCGGATGTTATGGGATTGGCCGATATTTTCAGGTGTCACCAGGCGGGCTCCTCTTGCCAGGACAATCTCATCTTGCAGAAGTGTATCCCTCTGCGCGGTAAAGGTCCGGTTCCCGATAAAGTTATCTGTGATACTCGCAGATACAAAGGCATTAATGGAACTCCCTGATTCCGGATCAGCGTGCCGCAGCCGAAGAGACACGTTGTGGGAAAACTGCTGATTCAGATTAGGATTACCGGTAGACATCCGAAGTGGATTGGAGTTGTCAATGACATCCTGGAGCTGCCGCACAGAGGGGGTTCTCGTATTGGTATTATAGGAAAGCCGTATATTGGAACGCTGAGCCAGCTGAAGCTGAACATAGGCGTCGGGAAGTATATTGGACCAGGTCTGCCTGATATCGGCAAGCTGAGGGAATGTCTGCTCTCCATCCATTGCTGTATGCTGCCAGGAAAAGCTGACATTGGCATTCACTCGCTCCCGGCTGAAGCGGTAACTCCCGCGGACACGGTTGGCAACCTGATGATTTTGATAGCGGTTCGTCAGAGTAGTATCGATGATCGTGTAGGCACCGGTAGTTTCATCGAACCGGAATACATCCTGTATCGACTCGTTTCTGTTCAGAGAAGGTTCGTAACTCAGCATGAGTTGTGTACTCTCAGTCACAGGCTCTGTGAATGTCAGGTTTCCGGAGAGGGTGTAGCCACCTGTTAAAATATCGGTTTGCTGATTATTAATTAAGCTGCTTTCACCACCATCATAGTAATGACTCTCATCAAATTGATTACGGAACCCGGTCCTGTCATTGATATTGGTGCGTAAAAAAGCGGAGATTGTACGTCCCCTTTTCTCAAATCTCTGGCGGTAAAGCACATCCCCGGAGATATGATAACTTTTGTTCTCCGAGCTATTCTCACGCAACACCTGGTTGAGTCGGATCTGACTCTGGTCGAAAGTAATTCCCAGAACATCACTGAAATTATTCTGATTTTGAAAACTCATTCTGGGACTGATAATCAGTGATCTTTTATCATCCATATTATACTCCAGACGCATATCGAACCGGTGATTGTAATTCTCACTCGTGCTGTAGGAATCTTCATCATATAGCTGATCAGCTGAAAAGCCAGTCAGATATTGGCGCTCCCGGTACATATCATGGGTGTTATCCGACATATTAAAAAAGTAGCTGGCATTTACCTTCCAGATATCATCCCAATTGTTGATGAAGTTGAGCCCTGCGGAATTGACAGCACTGATCCCGCTTTGGCCACCTACTCTGAAGTTTCTTGTGGCTCCCCGGCCCCCACGCCCGCCGGATGCTTCTGCAACCCCCAGCAGATCTTCACTGGAAAAATTCTGCTGATTCACATTATTACTCATTCCCACGAGAGAGATCCTCTGGGATCCGTCGAAATGGTTATAGTTTCCTCCAGCTAAGTATCTCGTCTGAGATCCATATCCTGAATTAGCCCGGCCAAAACGCCCTCGGTTCATGCCATCTTTTGTAACGATATTTACCGTCCGGCGGGTGTTCCCGTCCCGGAACCCTGTAAATTCAGCCTGATCACTCTGGCGGTCATACACTTCGATCTGTGCTACGATTTCTGCAGGCAGATTCTGAAGGGCGAGAGCGGCATCCTCCCCAAAAAACTCCTCCCCATCCACCAGCACACTCGCGATCTGCTCCCCCTGTGCCTGGATCTCTCCATCCTCCACTGTAAAGCCGGGCATCCGGGTAATGAGTTCTTGTACATTGGCATCTCTGTTTGTTCTGTAACCATCTGCATGAAAGGCGGTGGTGTCACCGCGGACATCCACCCGGGGCCGGCGTGCAATAACCGAAAACTCCCCAAGCTCAACCTCCTGCGGGCTCAGTGTAAAGTCCATATTCTCAAGATCTCTCTCCTCTACAGAGATCTCTTTATACTGCGTTCCAAATCCTAAATAGGAAACTTGCAGGTAATAGTCCCCCGTGGATACGTTCAGTAATCGGTAGGCACCCTTATCGTCAGAACTTGTACCGGATAGAGCTGTACTGTCTGGCAAACTAAAAAGCTGTATATTTGCTCCTTGAAGTGGTTCTGTATTGTCCTCCAATTCAGCCCGAATAACACCGCTGATGGCAACATTCTGCGCATGAACCGAGCCTGCTGATATCATCAGGAGCAGAAGAGTGAAGCAAAAAATTGTACTACGAAAAACTAAGCCTGGCATTTATCCTGTTTAATAATGTGTTTCTGAAACATCGTCTGTCAGAGCACTTTTAGGAAACAGTTACTACCTGGTATTTTACTCTGATACCGTATAATACCGAGACAAACCGTTCCTGTTTGTAAATCATTTAATCGTTCTGCAAAAAAATATTATAATTGTAAAACGGGCAGGCTTTATTCCTACTCTCATTTTACATTTTTTTTCGCGATTTTATTGATCATGAATCTGTAGATAAACTATTCAAATTTTTTACAAACCATACTGATTCATTGTAAGGTGCCTTTGAAAAACCCTTCTTTGGTTGCGCTTTAGCCTCTGTTTAACCTTAGATTTTGTATATCATAAGAATATAAATTACAATGATATACTATCAAGTCATGATCCAATAAAACAGCCAATGCACCCTCACCGTCCAGCTCTTCCATCCGAAAATCAAAATGCAAAACCAGCTGCCCTTCCTGCAAGGGTGCGAACGGTGAATGACTGGACGAACTTGGTGAAAATCGCCGGTGAACTGGATCAAAACGGTACGAAAAAAGTGGCCGGCCGCGGCACAACTTAGTTAAAGCAAGGTCGGGATCTCCTGACATGATTTCGGATTGGGCCTCGGGGTTTTCAAACCAAAGTACCTGCATTCCTTGGACACACCCGGTTACTACAGCTTGCTCCTGGAAACATGGGGATATACAGATACTTGCACCACCGTTAGGTTTTAGGACGAAAATATACTTTTACAACAGTGCCATCAGCCGGTTTTTTAGCATGGGATCATCAATTTATCAACATCCAGTAAAGATAGATACATGCAAATAGTGAAAGAAAAATAATCCCTCCAATACTTAACAGGTACAGCCATGGCTTTGGCCTGTACATTTTATCTACTTCCGGCTGATGAATCAACTTATGGTTCATAAACGCCAGTACGGGAGCCGTTAAAAAAGAGAGGGTGGTTGCCAGGTCTATTAAAAATCTGAAACGATCTCCCAAAAACCCAAGTAGCAGCAGGGTGCCGGCACTAATGCCTACAAGCAGGTACGCATACATTTTTGAGAAAGATTCAGTTCTGACGTCAGATCCTTTTCGGATATGGATGATATGATTGACAACTCTTGGGTATGAATCCGTAACTGTTAACGTGGTGCTGAACATCGTGGTAAAGGCACAAATAGCTATGATAAAATAGGCCCAGTCGCCCATTGCAGTGGTATAAAGTTCAATAAACTGGTTTGAAAAGGCTGCTGCACTAGTTGCATATTCCTGTCCGCTGCCAAACATCAGGAATGCACCAAGCGTTAAAAAACAGAGTGCGATAATCGCCGTCCCGATATATCCCAGGTTAAAATCAAACTGTACCTCTCCCAGTTTAGGTTTGTACCCGGTCTGTTTGATGCGTTCCAGCGTCCAGATCGATTGCCAGGCGGCTGCGTCAATAGGTATCGGCATCCAGCCCATAAGCGCGATAATAAACGCCACTCCCGAAACGGTCCAAATCTCCGTTGAAATAACTTCGGCAGGAGGGGTATATGTGAAGTTTAATAGCGTAAGAGTCACTGCAGTTATTGTGGAAAGAGCTAGAAGGATCATTAACAGCTTGATCGCCCTGTCAAGCATCGCGTAGGTGTTCCTTGCAAGATAAACATTGGATAATACCAGAATAATTGCACTCCATGCCAACAAAGGAAGTTCAATACCTGTAAGATTTGTGGCAAGGCTTGCCGTAACCATGGTAACCGCAGCATGAATGGCAAACATGGTTGATATTGTAAAGATAGTGAAAATCCAGAATGCAACCGGGTGAAGGGATGCATAGCCCTGAATCATGTTTTTGCCGGTGGCAAGGGCATAGCGCGGTCCAAATTCAAGAAATGGATATTTAAATACATTGGCTAGAATCACTGCCCAAACAAGCGCAAAACCAAATTCAGCACCTGCACGAGTAGACTGTACAAGATGAGAAACACCAATTGCCGCTGCTGCCATGATCAATCCCGGGCCAAGACTTTTCTTAATCCCTTGTAGAGATATATTGGGTTTTTTCATTTTTTAAAAAGTCTGAAATAAAACAATGTTGGTTTGTATGTTAATGAAAACGTACAATACAGAAAAAAGGACTTGCAACAAAAAGTGAATAGTCGCTTACTCATAACTGTAATGGCCTACCATGTACAATAGCCGACCACATCCGAATCTTGGATGTACCAACCCTTAGCTTTTGAATAAAGATAGATATAGAGAGC
>Ga0209487_1002747_pt1 | contig 14152 bp, 11 predicted proteins | sample Poulit2012_FD_187524 | JGI IMG/M metagenome (GOLD analysis project Ga0209487, IMG submission 187524) | Agricultural soil microbial communities from Georgia to study Nitrogen management - Poultry litter 2012 (SPAdes) (version 2) | ecosystem: Environmental > Terrestrial > Soil > Agricultural land... | reverse complement strand
TCGGCCTTGCCAGACGCAAAAACCGCCAGTGCCTGTCGCACGGCGTCAGCATAAACCTCCGGTTCGGGCACGGGTGTTCGACGAACAATTTGTGGTCGATCCGCGGGTGCCGCCCCAGCCGGAGATCCTGTCGGCACAGCCCCGCGTTGTACGCGCGATGGAATGACAAAACTGGCGGGCAGCCGAACATCAAACGGCACCACCCCAAACAAGACCGGCGCCGGAATGTCCTGTGCACGAGCCTGGGCAAACAAGTCAGCCACCCCTTGCGTACTCACGGGGATAAGGCTTTTTATGGCGAGGTCTGCCGCCTTGGCTACCAGCTGCGTCGTTGGGGAGCTGAAATACACATCCCCCCTTGCCAATGTGTTGGTCAGCCAAGCGGATGAGTTCGATGGTGTTGTCATAAGGCTTTACAAAAGACTGCAGGTGCTCTCGTCTAGCGACCCAAAGGCGGTTTCACCATCTACCGTGGCAATGCGCTTCATATAGTCCCAGGGCTTTTCAGACTCGTCAGGGGTTTTAACCCGAAACAGGTAGGTGTCGTGGATCATGGTGCCATCTTCGCGAATGTGGCCGCCCTTTGTGTACATATCATTGATGTCCATGCTGCGCAGCTGCGCCATTACCTCATCCGGGTCATCCGAACCAGCGGCCTCAACAGCTTTTAAGTAGGTCAAGGCTGCAGAATAGTCCGCGGCATGATTGCCATTTGGCATTTTGTTCATTTCTTCGTAATAGCGCTCGGCAAAGTCACGGGTATCATCATCAAAGTCCCAATACCAGGGCTCCGCAAGTAGCAGCCCTTGCGAGCTTTCCAGACCCATGGCGTGGATGTTGGTCACATACATCAGCAAGGCTGCCACACTCATTTGGTCACCCAGCCCAAACTCACGGCTGGTTTTAATGGCGTTAATGGTGTCATCCCCCGCATTCGCCAAAGCCAGCACCTGAGGATTGGCCGCTTGCGCTTGGAGGATAAAGGATGAAAAGTCACTGGTTCCCAATGGTGCCCGCACCCGTCCCAATACGTTGCCGCCATTTTTTTTCAATACATCAACAGTTTCTTTTTCCAGGTCGTGACCAAAGGTGTAATCGGCCGTTAGAAAGAACCAGTCCTCGCCCCCCTCTTCAAGAATTGCCGAGCCAATGGTACGGGCGACCGAACGGGTGTTGTAGTGGTACTGAACGGTATACGGCGTGCAACTGTCATTCGTAAATGCGGTTGAGCCACCGCCAATGTTCATGAACACAAACTTTTTACTGCTCAACAAGCTGTTCACGGCCAGTAACACAGCGGAATTATCACCCCCGACAATCATGTCGAGCTTGTCTTCATCCAACCAACGACGCGCGATGGAGGCACCAACATCCGCTTTGGACTGGTGGTCGGCCACATACAGCTTGACGGGCTTGCCCGCCACTTCGCCCCCAAAGTCATCAATCGCCAATTGAATGGCCGTTTTTCCGCCAATGCCGGTATTGTCTGAATAAGGGCCGGATAGATCCGCCAGATAGCCAATACGGATCTCGTCTTGCGAAAATTCCGCAACGCTTGGCCCCGCCATTGCCAGTGCCAACGCCCCCACGGTTAACGTTAATTTTTTAAAGGCCATGAAATACTCCTAAAAATAGCCAAAAACTTGATCTTATCCCTGATGGCCACTGGTGGCCGTGCCAACGCGCAAATTGCGGCGTTGACGGTAAGCGAGCCATTCGCCGACCACCCCTTTGCGAAACGCCATCACGCAAATCACAAACACCACCCCAATGACAATCGTCACCGACTCCCCCAGGCTCTGGAACCATTCCAGCCCAGTGGCATTGGCCAACATCCGGCCGAATTCACCAATCTTGTTTTCCATGCTCACCACAATAATGGCGCCAACGACAGGCCCTACCAGGGTGCCCACGCCCCCAATCAGGGTCATTAACACCACCATGCCCGACATATGCCAATCGGCGTCCGACAGCGTTGCGGATGAAAATATCAACGCCTTGGTGGCACCCGCCAACCCCGCCAAACCGGCAGAAATCACAAAAGCAATTAATTTAAAACGATCGACATCGTAGCCCAGTGATGTCATGCGATCGGGGTTCTCGCGCAAGCCTTGCAACACCCGTCCAAAGGGCGAATGCACCACCCGCCAAATTAACCAGTAGCCGCCCACAAACAGCAGCATGACAACGTAATAAAGATTTAAATCGTTAGAGAGATCCAACCCGAATAGCGTTCCCCGCGGCACCCCTTGAATGCCATCTTCCCCGTGCGTAAAGTCTGCCTGGAGAAAGTAAAAGAACAGCATTTGTGCCAAGGCAAGCGTAATCATGGCAAAATAAATGCCCGAACGGCGAATCGATAGCGCGCCAAACACATAGCCCAAAACTGCCGCCATTAGCATGCTGCCAGAAAGCGCCGCCAAGGGTGGCCAGCCCCATACTGCCATAACGTGGCCACACATATAGCCCCCGGTCCCCAAAAAGGCTGCATGGCCAAACGATAACAAGCCCGTATACCCAAGCAACAGATTAAATGCGCAGGCAAACAAGGCATAGCACATCACCTGCATCACAAAAATGGGATACGCGCCTAAAGTGGGTAAAAGCGCAATCAGCACCAGGGCGATGAGATAAGATCCATACTGCTTATTCATGACTGCTTCCCAAAGAGGCCGGCCGGGCGGACCAATAACACTAAAACCATAATCACAAATACCACCGTGTTTGATGCTTCTGGCCAAAACACCTTGGTAAAGCCTTCAATCACTCCCAAGGCCAGCCCCGTAGCAATCGAGCCCATAATTGACCCCATGCCACCAATCACCACCACCGCAAACACAATGATAATTAAATTCGAACCCATCAGAGGCGAGACGGGAAACAACGGCGCCGCCAATACCCCCGCAAACGCCGCCAGGCCTGCCCCAAAGGCAAAGGTCAATGAAATCATGACCGGCACATTAACCCCGAAAGCCTCCACCAGTTTGGCGTTTTCCGTGGCTGCCCTAAGCAACGCCCCCAAGCGGGTTTTCTCAATGGCAAACCAGGTTGCCAAACAAATAAACAGCGATGCCAAAACGACCCAGGCCCGATAAATTGGCAAGAACATAAAGCCAAGGTTTACGCCCCCGGATAACAAGGCAGGGGTGGGATAGGATTGGCCCGACACCCCATAGATCGTGCGGAACAAGCCTTCAATAATGAGCGTAAGACCAAACGTTAATAACAACCCATACAGGTGGTCCAGCTTATAGAGGTGGCGCAGTAACAGGCGTTCCATCAAAAGCCCAAACGCCCCCACAATGATTGGCGAGAGCACCAGCATCAACCAATAGTTGAGGCCAAAATACTGCAAGCCCATCCAGGCCACAAACGCCCCCAACATATACAGTGCACCGTGGGCAAAATTAATTACATTTAACAAACCAAAAATAACCGCCAAGCCCAGCGATAAAATGGCGTAAAACGATCCGTTTACCAGGCCCAGCAGCAGCTGACCAAGCAGTGCGGGTAACGGAACTCCAAATATCATTGTCATAGGATTACTGATCCTGTTAGCGATGCATTATTCATTACACGCTTAGCAAAGCGTCTAGGGTTTCTTGTTTTTGCGCAAGCTGCGATGCCGGAAACTCTTCCACTATGGCACCATGCTCCATCACGTAAAAATGATCGGCAATGGGCGCAGCAAACCGAAAGTTCTGCTCCACCATGACGATGGTGTAGCCCTTGGATTTCAGCGTGGTGATCATTTTGCTTAACGCCTGAACGATGACCGGTGCCAAGCCCTCTGAGATTTCGTCCAACAACAACGTATGCGCGCCGGTGCGCAATATACGGGCCACCGCCAGCATTTGCTGCTCCCCGCCCGATAAACGCGTCCCCGGCGAATGCCGGCGCTCATAAAGGTTGGGAAACATGTCATAAATTTCATCCAGGGACATCGCATGCGCTTTGGCCCCCACCATGGGTGGCAAGAGCAGGTTTTCATGGCAAGATAGCGACGCAAAAATACCGCGCTCTTCGGGGCAGTAGCCCAGACCCAAATGGGCGATGCGATAGGTGGGGAACCGAATGGTTTCAGTGCCCCGAATTTTAATAGATCCCTGGCGGCTATCCAGCAACCCCAAGATCGTGCGCAAAGTTGTTGTGCGCCCGGCACCATTACGACCCAATAAGGTCACAACCTGGCCTTCTCTTACGTTAAGATTGACGCCATGCAAAATATGGGATTCGCCATACCACGCGTGTACGTTAGACAATTCAAGGGCAAACCGACTACTCATGATGCTGCACCCAATTCCTGGGCCTCTTGACCCGTCCCCATGTAAGCCTCCATGACGGCCGGGTTTTTTGATACCTCGGCATATGGGCCCTCGGCAAGTACCGCCCCGCGCGCGAGCACGGTAATTTTATGGGCAATGGATGCCACCACATTCATATTATGTTCCACCATTAAGACCGTTCTGCCCACACTAACTTTCTTGATCAATTGCGTGATGCGATCAACATCTTCGTGACCCATGCCTTGCGTGGGCTCATCGAGCAACATCAACTTGGGGTCCATCGCCAGCGTGGTAGCAATTTCCAGAGCACGCTTTCTTCCATAAGGAAGGTTTACCGTCAGTTCATCCGCGAACTCCGCCAAGCCTACCTGATCCAATAGTGCCATAGCCTCGGGCGTATGCTGATCGAGCAAACGATCGCTGCGCCAAAAATGAAACTCATAGCCTGTCATACGCAATAACGCGATGCGGACATTGTCCAATACCGTAAATTCAGGAAAGACAGCGGAAATTTGAAATGAACGGATTACCCCCAGACGGGCAACTTCCTGAGGCTTGTTACGCGTAATATCGCGCCCCTCAAAAATGATGGTACCGCTGGTAGGCTTAATAAACTGTGTCAATAAATTAAAGCACGTGGTTTTACCGGCACCATTGGGGCCAATCAAGGCGTGAATACTGCCACGCTCGACTTGCAAATTAACCGCATCCAATGCTGTAAACCCTAAAAACACCTTGGTGAGCTCGTGGGTTTCCAGAATAATCTCTTTACTACTGCCCATAGTTAACCTAGTTGGTTACAAATCGAATTCTTGCACATTTTTTTCTTTGATTAAGGACCGCATCATAGCATCCCGTTTGTTAATGAGCGCCTTTTGATCGATGCCTTGTAACTGATCGTCCATACCGTCAATCAACTTCTGCTTCAGCGCATCGGTAAGGGTAACGTCGTGCATGTCTGCCCACCACTCGGTAAATGCCGGGCCCAAATGCTCAAGCAAATGTTCCATACCGCCGCGGCCACCAGACAGGTGCAAATTCATGCAAGGCCCTAAAAACGCCCATCGCAGTCCTGGGCCATGCGCAATGGCAGCGTCAAGATCCGCAACGGAAATTACCCCTTCGTCGATTAAATAAAACGCCTCTTTAAATAAGGCGGCCTGCAAGCGGTTAACCACATGACCTTTAACTTCTTTTTTAATGTGTACCGGCTTTTTACCAATTGCCGTATAAAAATCCATGGTACGGGCAATAGCATCCGCCGAGGTTTGCTTGCCTCCAATGACTTCAACCAGGGGAATCAGATGCGGCGGATTAAACGGGTGGCCAAGCACAATACGTTCAGGATGTTGGGCGTTTTGCTGCATATCAGATACCAACAGACCCGATGAGCTTGACACAATCAAGGCATCCGTAGCAGCGGCTGACTCAATGGTTTTAATGATGTCGTGCTTGATTGCCAAACGTTCCGGCCCATTTTCCTGGATAAAATCCGCTGCTGTTACGGCCGCGGCCAAATCCGTTTCAAAACGGTAGCGGTCAGCCATCACGCGCGCGCCATCTTCCATGCCCAAATCCGCCAAATAGGAGGCAATCAACTGCGCCACATCGGGTGCCAAGTCCTGATTCGCATCGTAGGCAACGACGTTTAGCCCTTGGGCCAAGAAATTGGCGGCCCAACTTGCACCAATTACCCCCATCCCCACGACGGCTACATTTTTAATCTCCATATCCATCCCCTACAGTGTGGGCGCGTGTACTAATACACCGCCTCGGTATAACCATCAACGACCATTTCCTGGCCATGCACGTTTGCCGCGGCATCACTGCACAGGAACAACGCCATATTGGCAATGTCCTGCGCATTCACAAACTGTCCCAAGGATACATGCTGTGTGTACAGCTTTGTCATCTCTTCAATGGATGTGTCGTGCATTTGTGCTTTTGCCGCGATGACACGGTCAATACGGGGTCCCGCCACAATGCCCGGCAAAATACAGTTTACCCGCACCCCTTCCGACCCCAATTCCAACGCCACAGATTTCGTAAAACCAACCACCGCCCATTTAGAGGCCGCATAAGGCGTACGGCCTGCCACCCCCATGTGCCCCGCGATGGACGACAGATTGACAATGGCCGCCCCGCTACTTTTCAACAAATGCGGCACCGCAGCCTTGGTACATAAAAACTGGCCGCTAATATTGATATCCAGGGTACGCTGCCATTCGGAGAATTCCAGAGTATCCACCCGCCCGGTGGGACCTGAAATGCCAGCATTGTTAATCAGTAAATCGAGCCCTGAAAACGCCGTAATTACTTCATCAAACAGTTGCGCAACGTCCGCCTCACGAGACACATCAGCCGCGATCACCAGGAACTCCGGATGGGCTTTGCGCACCGCCTCTAACGCTGCTTCATCCACATCACAAATGGCAACCCGGGCACCTGCCTGGGAGAAAGTTTGTGCAATTTGCAGACCAATGCCATTGGCCCCCGCTGTTACCAGCGCTTTTTTTCCCTGTAAAGAAAGGCCCATATCAACGTTCATCCTATGCTGACTATAAACAGGCTAGATAGTTTACCCCAGGCGACGGCTTTAGCGCCTGCTTGTTACCGCCTTAGAGGCCTTGACCTCACGCCGCTCTACAAACGCCTCGTGGTTCTGTTCGATCTCGTCGAGACGGTATAAGTAGTTCACCATTAAACCATGCGCCTGCGTCAAACCATTGTCGGAGATATCCCCCAAAAAATTCAGACGATGCAGTTCGGCCCCATTGCGCAAATGGAAACGGGCCACCGGGTCCACCGGAGTGCCACGGGCGTTACGCGCCTGCAGGAAGTAGGTTCGCGCTGACTCCATAAACGCCTTTTGCACGGCTGCAGCTTTCTCCTCATCTTGATGCCATGCGGGGCTGTCAAGAACTTCTAGCGCCTCCAATACTTCCGCGGACAAATATTCTGGCGTGTCTGCCGCACGCTCCTGGGCAAGCCAACGGGCAAATCTTGGTACTGGTGACAAGGTTACAAAATTGCTAAGGTTCGGGAGTTCCTGCTTGAGATACTCAATTACCTGCTTTAACAAAAAGCTGCCAAACGGCACCCCGGACAATCCTTTCTGTGTATTTGAAATGGAATAGAAAACGGCAGTTTTTGCCAGTTCAGCAGGAATTACGGTACGGTCAACATCCAGCAACTGCTGAATAGAGCCAGGAATATCCGTTGACAGTGCCACCTCCACAAAAATTAACGGCTCACCGCTAAGCTGAGGATGGAAGAAAGCAAAACAACGGCGATCCGTCGGGTCCAATCGACTCCGCAGATCATTCCAATCATGGATGGCATGAACGGCCTCATATTTAATCAGGCGCTCCAAAATGTTGGCAGGCGACCCCCAATCCATGGGACGCATTTCCAAGAAACCCGGATTAAACCAGGACGTAAACAAATGCAGAAAATCGGAATCTACCACCTTTAATTCAGGGTGCTCTTTAATAAAGCCCAGCAAGCGCTCGCGCATCTTGATTAAACGATGCGTACCCCCTACGGAATAATTCAGACGCCGAATTAGTTCCTGGCGGCGTGGTTCCGCCGCTTTGTGCACCCGATGCAAGGCTGCATTATCTGGCGCTTGCTGATACCCTTGAATCGCTTCATTCAAGTGCTCGGTATCCACCCCAAAGTCGGCTTCCAACTGAAGAAAAAACTCTAATTGCGAATCACTGCTGGCGCTGTCAAACTGATCCAGCAAGCGCTGTGCCAGCATGGTTCCAGAAGCCTCGCCACGGCGTGATAATAATGCCTCACTAATGCTGGTCAAATCTAATTCATCGCCATCTCCCGCCCCCACCGAGGATTTTCGGAAAATACTCCAATCCCCCCTAAGCAAGCGGGGAAAAAGATCAGCTCTACTGCTGGATTTTGAGGGTTTAATGGCCATGTAACATCTCCAATACAAACAATAAGATAAGTTAGTATTTGCTCGAAGACATTATAGAGGGTGTTAGCGGGGGACTTGATTAACCCAGGTCTGCATTTGCTCAAGTTGATAAGCCGCTGCTAATAAAGCGGCCTCCCCGCGCGGCTTACCCATCAATTGCAAGCCCACCGGCCGGCCATCTTGCGTAAGCCCCACCGGCACCGAGATGGCGGGACAGCCTGTGAGCGTCAAGACAAACGTCAGGTACATCCAATCGATATAGGAATCCAGCGCCTGGCCATCAATTTCGGTTGGATACCGTTGCTCCACCGGGAATGGCGGCACCGCTACTACCGGGCAAGCCAGCAAGTCGTGGTTTTCAAAAAATGCCATGACACGCTGAAACAGCTGCGCCCGCAAACGCTCGGCACGTGCCATATCGCTGCCTGACTGCGCCAGGCCTTTTTCGATATTCCAAATAATCTCGGGGCATAAAAGTGCGCGGTGCTCATCAAGCAGGGGGCCACGTACCGCAGCCACCAAATTGGCCCGCAACGTTTGAAAGGCTTCTAACGCCCCTGAAAAATCCGGGCTGGCGGCCTCAACCCGGGCCCCTAAATCCGCAAACTTATGCGTGGCCTGCTCACATAAACGGGCCACTTCCGGATCCACACGCCCAATGCCCAAATCTGCACTAAAACCGATGCGCCGTGGCGCCGCCCCCGTTGTTATCGTTTGGTTATAAGGCTGCGATGGTGCAGGATAGGACAGCGGATCCCTGGCATCCTGATACGCCTGTGCATCTAGCATTAAGGCCACATCTGCGACACAACGTCCCATGGGACCTTCTACCCATAAGGCATCGTAAGGCATATTGCTGACTGGCCGCGGCACACGCCCAACGCTGGGCCGTAAACCAACAATGCCACAATAGCTTGCCGGAATACGCAAGCTGCCACCGAGGTCATTACCCGTGGCCAACCACACCTGGCCCGAGGCCAATGCAGCAGCTGAACCGCCGGAGGACCCCCCGGCAGACCATTCGGTATTCCAGGGATTACGGGTGGCACCAAACACGGTGTTAAATGTATTGGCCCCAGCGAATTCGGGAACATTGGACTTGGCCAGTGGGATGGCGCCCTTGGCTTCCAGATTACGAATGGTTAAATCCGATTGTTTTGCCTTGTGGTCTTTGTAAATGGGCGAACCACAGGTGGTGGGCAGCCCTTTAACATCGTTATAATCCTTAACCGCAATTGGCAAGCCCGCCAGCCAGCCGGGGTGCTGCTGGTAGTCAGCGGGGGGACGAAATTGGCGTGCCACCTCGCGTGCTACCTCAAAGTTACGGCTTGGCAAGGCATTAATGGCGCCATCCACCGCTTCTATTTGGTGAATTGCCGCATCCACCATTTCTAGCGGGGATATTTCCCCTTTTTTTAATCGATGCACGGCCTCGGTGGCGGTCAGGCCGCATAGCTCACTGGCAACTTCCTGGTTCATGATGACGGTCTCCTGTTTGGGGTAATTTTAGATGATATTTGCAATATCCTCAGCCTCAAGCAAGCCACCCTTCATCAACAAGTTCTCACTAAAGTTCGGATTTCTTTTGGACTTAAACGCATCAAGTATCTTTTTTAATCCATCCGCTTCGATTAACGAAATGTTTACTTCCAATTCCCGTTTACTGCTTCTAATGAACTCATCAGTAAAGCTAGGCGCGACCACGAGTACTTGCAATACCTTCTTACCCAAACGTTCGTAGTGCCGCGCATAAGATTTTACCTGCCTTGAGGTTCCAGCATAACTTTTATGTTCGCCACTTTTATTAGATTTTATCTCGCCAATAATAATGTCTGTCTCATTCAGTGAGATAATCATATCTGCCCTGCCCCGTCTTGGGCTTTCATCTTTTCTTAGGTCCTCATCAACATTCAAACCCAGCTCCTCAAATATCAGACGAGTGGTTTCTTCAAATCGTGATCCTATCTCAGCTTCTTTAATGTTTAATCCATTCAATTGCAATTTATTGAAATCTCGTGACGCCAAGGCCTCATATTGTTCAATATATTTATCTCTCGCATTTACAAAATTTAATAGGATATTAAGTCTAAAATTCCCACGTTTTGATATATTGTTGCTGTCACAAAATTTCTTCATATCATCGTTAGGAATTAAATACAATAAGTCAAAAGGACTGATTGATAGCATCCGCAATCGCTTTACATCTAACGCCTCATACTTTTCAATCTCAAACTCTGTTCGAACAATATCCTCAAAACCTTCAAAATATTTGCATAACACGTTAAACATGTCCTCATATGCGGTCATACTTAATATTTTTAGCTCATAATCCGTTGCCGCATATAACTCATCTACGATAATCCCAATTCTCTCCTCCAATGTGAGCCCAAGCCTATCCGGATTTATATCCAGATCATCCATCAAAATTTTTAATCTATTCTTTCTTTCCGTGAGTGTCGCGTCCGGTAAATGCATATCTTCACCGAGTAGGATATCGATGCTGATTCCCATTTTGATGATGCCCTGAATTTTCTCAATTCTGGTTACACCTCGAATCCGCCTATTGTGCGCCCTATATACACGTGATAGTTCAGCATCACAAAAGGTGCGTAAAATTCGTAAAATATATTTATCCTTTAAATCCTTATTTTTAATCTCATTCAAAAGATCCACCATTTCATCAGGAATATAAATATATTTTGTTTTCTCTACAATAAAGATCAGGCCAATGTCTCGTAGTTTACTTAATAAGTCCGCAATTTTATTTGTTTCTATTGGCGATATAATATTCTCCAAAGCAATCCTATCTTCATCGATAATGTTTAATTGTGCTGCCAGGGTATTCAGAATTGTTCGTTCATCAAAACTGATTTTTTGCTCCAGATTCAACAACAAATCATTTTCGAATGCTGTTCTAAAGCATTCTAAATACGTTCTATTAGCATCAAATTTTTTGGTGTCAAGTGCTCCAATGGACTCTAAAAACTCTTCACTTTGCTCTGATACCTGCTTAACTTCTTTCAGAAAAAGTTGCCTAATCCATTCTATTCTGGCAACACAGTTACCATCACGGGTGAGTATATTTGTCAATACATCATACTGTGCACCTAAAAGTGATAGTTCGCGTTGGACTTCTGCCCGAAAATATGGATAAACGGAGTCAAAAAGCTTTTTTAGTTCTTCATACTTTGCATTTTTAAGCTCACCATCGATCTTATTTATTTTATCTCTTACCTTTTCGTCTTTTTCTGCGGCATCCGTGCACACTTTGTCTAAAAAACTTAAAAACCTCGACTTTTCGCGTAACCCTGTTGCTGCAAAAACATTCATTAATTTCATCTCCAGCCCCCTCCGTTTTTTATCATGCTGACTTATAGCAGCTATGGAATCTTGTTTTTATTATTTATTTCTAATCGATTAAAAACTTTACGAAACATAATAATACCAATAATGAATATTTTTATTTAAACGTTTGTGACAGCAGCACCAAAAGGACGCTGTCTAGATGAAAAGACTTGCCGCTCGTAATAAACTTGGCCCGTTGTCGAAGGCACTTCAACGTTTAATCCAATACGTTCTAAAGGTTATCTCTCCATGCTCGATCACACACACGATAAAAACGCTACAAGCTGGGTAACCAGCGCTAATGGACACGATCAATTCCCCATTCAGAACTTACCCGTGGGTATCTGGAACAAGGGGAAGGGTCGTATTGTTATTGCTATCGGTGATCAGGCCCTGGACGTTCAAGCAGCCATCACCAAAGGCCATTTGAAGCATCTTGATCCGGCATTGCTTTCTGCACTGCAACAACCAACATTAAATGCGTGGATGCAGCTTGACGCGCAACAGCGCTTAACCATCCGTCACAAGATTTTTGAACTCCTCACCCCCGGCAACCCCGCCCAACAGGATGCTGATCATCTGCTGGTAACGCTACAGGAAGGTGACATGGCCGTTCCCGCGGATATCGGTGACTTTACAGACTTCTATTGTGGGATCCATCACGCCATCAAGGCGGGCAGCGTATTTCGCCCGGATAATCCCCTACTTCCTAACTATGCCTACCTGCCGTTGGCCTATCACGGCCGTAGTTCCTCAATTAATGTCTCAGGAAAAGACATCATCCGGCCTCATGGGCAGCGCCTGCATAATGACACGCCCGAGCTGGGGCCTAGCCAACGACTCGACTTTGAGCTTGAGCTCGCACTCTGGACCGGGCCGGGCAATCCTCAAGGCCACGCCATTCCTATCCGTCAAGCGGCAAACCATATTGCGGGGTATAGCCTGTTTAATGATTGGTCGGCACGCGATATACAAGCCTGGGAATATCGACCCCTGGGCCCCTTCCAAGGGAAAAACTTTGCGGCCACCGTGGCACCCTGGGTAATAACCGATCATGCACTGGCCCCGTTCCGATGCCAGGTCATGCCTCGCATGGACAATCACCCCGAGCCACTGGACTACCTTAAAGACGATGCCGACCAAAAAACAGGTGGTCTAGACATTAGCCTTAACGTCTTCTTAAGCTCAGAGGCGATGCGAGAACAAGACTTGGCACCCATGCGCATCGCCCAATCTAACAGCCAGCATTTGTACTGGACGCCCGCACAAATGATTACGCAACATACTTTAAGTGGCTGCAACTTACGGGCAGGTGACCTCATTGGCACAGGCACCATATCAACCCCCGATGACAGCGGTAACGGCAGCTTGTTAGAAATTAGCCAGGGTGGCAAACGTGCCCTCACCCTACCCAGCGGCGAGCAACGCCTATTTCTGGAAGATGGTGACGAAGTGATATTTACCGGTCACTGCAACCACCCGGACTATTACCAAATTGGGTTTGGAGAATGTCGGGCACGTGTTCTTGCCAAAGCTGCCGGCTAAAATCATCCCGTCCATTCAGACGGTGACAAAACAGGCCTCTATCGCTAGGGTAGGCAAAGCATCCACTTGTCTACCCTTATTTATTGTGCGCCATAAGAGGCCCATATGATACGTAAATTATTCTTCACTCTGGCACTCGTAACCACCAGCCTGTCACCCGTGATGGCGGAACCCGCCTCCGAACCAAATGACGCTATTCTTATCCTTGATGGTTCCGGATCAATGTGGGCACGCATGGATGGTGAACCCCGCATTGTGGTCGCCAAGAAAGTGCTTACCGAATTGCTCGATGAGTTGCCGCAAAGTACGCGTCTGGGGTTAATGGCTTACGGGCACACACGCAAGGGGGATTGTGAAGACATTGAGATGCTGGTCGATGTCGGGGGTGAGCGGGAGCGCATCAAAGAAGCCATAGACAAGGTATCCCCCAAAGGTAAAACCCCAATGACGGATGCAGTTATCCAGGCTGCTGAAGAACTCAAATATACAGAAAACCCCGCAACCGTTATCTTGGTATCCGACGGGGAAGAAACGTGTAATGTAAATCCCTGCGAAGCAGCGTCCCGACTGGATGAGTTGGGCGTGGACCTTAAAGTTCATACCGTGGGCTTTGCCCTTGAAGAAGGCTCCGAGGGGCTGGAGCAACTCCAGTGCATGGCCAATAACACCGGCGGAAAGTTTTTTGCCACGCAAAATGCAGAAGAACTGGCCACGGCCCTCACCTCGATTACTCAGGAAGAGGCAGAAGGTCCTCAGGAGTTTGACGCAACATTTAACGCTACGGACGGTGCCGACGGACCCACGATCACAGAAGGTTTAATCTGGGCCATCTATGAAGCGGATAGTGACGCACCTCAAGATACCTCTAACCCCACGGGTACCTTTAACACCACACTAACACCCGGCGACTATACCGTAAGTGTGCTCAGGATTAGCGATGAAACTTCTACTGAAAAATCCTTTACCGTAGACGATGGCGACACCGACCTAACACTGGTGTTGGAATCCGAAGCTGCCATCGACATTGAGGCACCGGAAA
>Ga0209487_1002746_pt1 | contig 14153 bp, 12 predicted proteins | sample Poulit2012_FD_187524 | JGI IMG/M metagenome (GOLD analysis project Ga0209487, IMG submission 187524) | Agricultural soil microbial communities from Georgia to study Nitrogen management - Poultry litter 2012 (SPAdes) (version 2) | ecosystem: Environmental > Terrestrial > Soil > Agricultural land... | reverse complement strand
CAAATCGTCCCTGAGGTGTCGATTCACCCAGCTCCGGATCAACAACCGGAGTGGATTCCAGGGATTTGACAATCAGCTGCTGGCCCACCCGGAGCATGTCGCTCTCCAGCTGGTTCAGTTGTCTCAACTCTTCAGTGGTCATGCCGTGTTCGGCAGCAATACGGTTCAGATAGTCACCGGAACGGACCGTGTAGTAGGTGTTGACCGTTGCAGCAGGGGCAACGACCGACTCTCTGATGCGCGGTTCAATCTCATCTGCGGCATCCGGTGATACAGGATCGGCAGATGTTACAGGATCTGTGTCGGTTGCAGGCTCGGCAGTCGTTGCAGAATCGATGTCAGTTGCAGACTCGGTGGAGGAGCTTTCCGACGAGGCATCGGCCAGCGAGTCCGGGCCTGTGTCGGGTGACGTGGCAGACGTGTCCCCAGAAGGGGTGCCTGAGGGTGGTGTAGCTGTTGGAGCGGTTGCCGTGGATGTCCCTGAGGACGCTTCCCGGCGCGGGGTTTCGGCAGCGGCCGTTTGACCGGGTGCACCATTTTGACCGGGTGCACCATCAGGATGGATCACCAACTGCTGGCCTTCGGAAAGCGAGGTGCTCTCCAGACGATTCCACTGCTGGATTTCGGCTATCGTTACCCCATATCGCCGGCTGATGGCAAACAGCGTTTCCCGGGCACCTACGGTGTGGGTGACCGAGCCACTCTCCGCAGGGGGAATCAGCCTCAGCGTCATCCCTGAATCCAGCTGATCACTCTGCAGGTCGTTCCACTCGCGGAGGTCACTGATGGCAACATCATACCTCTGGGAGATGCTGAAGAGAGTTTCACCAGACTGCACCTGGTGGGTGTCCTGACCGGTCTGTGCGTGCAGTTTGGTTGCCGCGAGCCCGAGCCCGAGCATGAACAGTAACAGGGTCAGAGTTAGCAGGGTGAATCGTCTCATGTCTTCTCCTCCAGCAATTGTGCGAGAGCTTCATTGAGCTCTGATGTCATCTGCGTTTCATTCTGCCGCTGGGTGATCCCGATCCCTTCACGAAAGCAGGTCTCGGCATCATCTAACCGGTCCATCGCCTGGTAGAGTTTGCCCAGGTGGTAGTAGACGCCTGCATACTCAGGATCTTGCCGCCGAATGGATTCAAAGAGAATCAACGTCTTGTCCGGCTGATTGTTTTTGAGCAGTTCCAGTGCCAGGGCAAATTTGGAGAAAGAGTCTTCCGGATTGCGGCTGATCCAGTGGGCGAGACGTTTGATCTTTTCGCGATTGGCACTCATATGCAGACAGAAGTTATACAGCGTTATACGACGAAAGGGCTACCGGGTCTCAATGGGATAGCGTTCAGCAATCTCCTCCAGGGAGTCACCGCCATACTTCTCAAGAAACGCATTGGCAATCACCGGCGCAATAACATTCTCGGCAACCACAACAGCCCTCGGGAGTGCGCATACGTCGGAGCGCTCATAGCGGGTGTCCTGCTCCTCCCGGGTGACGAAATCCACTGTCTTCAGAGGTTTGATCATGGTGGGAATCGGCTTCATGGCACCCCGGATGATGATCGGCATCCCTGTCGTCATTCCCCCTTCGATCCCTCCGGCACGGTTGGTTCTCCGGCTGAACCGGTCGTTATCCCAGGTGATCTCATCGTGAACCCTATGGCCGGGGCGGCCGGCAGCTTCAAAACCCAGTCCTATCTCGACCCCTTTCATCGCCTGTGTCCCCATGATGGCGTGTGCAATCTGTCCGTCCAGTTTCCGGTCCCAGTGAACATGGCTGCCCAGTCCCGCAGGTACTCCGGTGACGATAATTTCATAGATACCACCCAGTGAGGATCCCTCCTTCCGGGTCACCTTGATCTCCTCGCGCATGCGCTCGCCCAGCTCCTGGTCCAGACAGCGCACATCCGATTCATCTGCAGCTCTGTAGATCGCCTCAGCGCCTGATGCAAGCAGAGGCTCTGTCCGGGAACGTGCGGCCTCCCAGCTGTCGTATCCGACAGAACCGATACGGATGACGTGAGCACCGATCTCGATACCTACCTGTTTCAGCAGCTGCCGGGCGATCGAGCAGCAGGCGACACGGATTGCCGTCTCCCGGGCACTGGATCGCTCTATCACCGGGCGGATATCATCGAAGCGGTACTTCTGTACACCGGTAAGATCAGCGTGACCGGGCCTGGATAGTGTGATTGGTTCAACGTCTGAACCCTCTCCTTCCATGGCCATCACCCTGGGCCAGTCACTCTTGTCCCTTTCGTAGGCGCGGTTCTTGAGCGTCAGTGTAATGGGAGACCCTATCGTCTTGCCGAAGCGTACGCCGCTGCTGATCGCGGCCCGGTCTTTCTCGAAAGCCATGCGGCCACCGCGTCCATAACCCTCCTGGCGGCGTGCCAGATGGTGTGCGATATCATCTTCTGTCAACGGAAGCCCTGCCGGGACACCCTCGATAATACCTGTGATTTGTGGGCCGTGCGACTCGCCTGCGGTGAGATATCGGATCATTGGAGCGGATTTGTTCTGAATAGTGTAGCAGCTAATAGCGTATCGGAAATGGTAAGGTCAAAGATAGAGAAATTTCACCTTATGTTAATTGGGAGAAAACTTTTGTAATATCTGATGTTTATGCACTCACTACAGGAACTCGGAAAATACAGCACACTTCTCTATCAGGCCCTGAGGTCATCTACAGAAGTCAGCACCTACCGGCAAAACTTGCTGAGTGAACTGGTGAAGGTGGGTGTAGATTCACTGGGAATCATCATTTTGACGGGTGTATTCACAGGTGCCGTCCTGACGATTCAGACCGCCTATCAGCTCGAGCTCTCGTTCATACCGCTGTCAACGATCGGATCGATTGTCTCCGAGTCCATTCTGATTGAGCTGGCTGCTGTCATCTCCAGTCTCGTTCTCGCCGGCAAGGTGGGGGCGCGGATAGCGACCGAGCTGGGGACCATGAAGGTGAGTGAACAGGTGGATGCGCTGGAGTCGATGGGGTTTAACTCGGTCTCCTACCTGGTGGTTCCCCGTGTGCTGGCAGGCCTGCTGATGTTTCCTGTCCTCTATGTGGCAGCAAGTGTGTTCGGAATCGGGGGAGGCCTGGTGGCAGGAGTTCTGACCAATGCGGTTCCGGCAGCAGAGTATATCAAGGGAGCGCAGTCGTTCTTTGCACCCTGGAACGTACTATTCGGGTTCGTCAAGTCGTTCGTATTCGGATTTGTGATCACCTCCATCGCCTGCTACAAGGGATATTACGCAAGCGGTGGTGCCGAAGGCGTGGGAACAGCTACCACCCAGGCGACTGTTCTCGGGTGTATCTATGTTCTTCTGGCCGATTTTCTGCTATCAACCTTGCTGCTGTAATACATTCACACACTTCACATGATCGAGATTCGAAATCTGAAGAAAAGTTTCGGCAGTCTGCTGGTCTGGGAGGATGTGTCATTCACTATCGAAACCGGTGAAACTCTGGCCATTATCGGCCGGTCGGGGTGCGGCAAGTCCGTTCTGATGAAGCATATCAACGCACTGCTCTATCCCGACAGCGGTCAGGTTCTGATAGACGGGGTCGATATCCACGATCAGGACTATGTAACCCTGCGTAAAATGCGCCAGCGCTTTGGCGTTCTTTTCCAGGGTTCAGCCCTCTTCGACTCCATCAATACCTTTGAGAATGTAGCATTCCCGCTCCGCTACTTCACCGATCAGTCGGAGGAGGAGATCCGCCACAACGTCTATGAGGCCCTCGGAAGAGTCGGGCTGAAGGATGCGGCTGACAAGGCCACTTCAGAGCTTTCCGGTGGAATGCGCAAGCGTGTGGGGCTGGCAAGGGCTATCATCCTGAGACCGGCCTACCTGATGTATGACGAACCCACATCCGGTCTGGATCCACGTACCTCGGAGGAGATCAACAATCTGATTGTGACGATGTCTGAAACGCTGAATATCACTTCGATTGTAGTAACTCATGATATGAACAGTGTCCTGAGGGTTGCCAACAGAGTTGCTTTTCTTGACCGTGCCACACTAAGTTGGCACGGTACAATCGATGAGTTGAGAGTGAGTGATCATGAGGAGCTGATCCGGTTTGTCACTGCCAGCCAGTTTCAGCTGCGATGAGAAGAGGTTCAGACGTCAACCCGATCATGCCCTCAGTCTGTGAGTTTGATAAATCAGTCTTTGAGCTTGATAAAGAAGGGTGTGACAGGCTCTGCAGCGTTATCACCAGCGGAGTATTGCTCCTTCACCAATAGTCCTTCACCAATTGAACAGAGAACCAGAAACAGCAGGCTCCGTAACATTCAAAGAGATTCAACATGAGAAATGAAGTAAAAATAGGGTTGACGGTCATTCTCGCCTTTTTTGTGGGGTATGGGGGGTTCCGGTTCCTGAGTGACGCTCCCATGTTCCGTCAGGGGAGTGAGGTCTATGCCGAGTTCTCACAGGTGGACGGTCTGACCACAGGCGGCCAGATCTATATGCACGGTGTCCGGATCGGTTCGGTAGACAGCATTCAACTGAAGGAGGACAGAAGGGTCCGGGTCAACATGAGGCTTCAGCCGGGGGTACAGCTGCCGGCAGATTCACGTGCACTGTTGACCTCACTCGGATTGCTGGATGGGAAAGCGATTGTGATCGAGCCAGGTACATCATCACAAAATCTTGAACAGGGTGATGCCCTGGAGGGGGTCTACGTTGACACCATGATGGAGTCATTTGGTAATCTCGGGGAGAGTCTCGGAGCAGACATTGCAGCGTCTGTAGATGAGCTGAGCCAATTGCTGAGGCAGCTGAACGCAACACTGAACGAGAGTAACCGCAACTCCATCGGTCAGTCACTCGGAAACCTGGAGACAGCCACCAGCGCCATAGCAGGGGTGCTTGACAACCGCCAGCAGGAGCTTGAGCAGTCCATCTCCTCCGCAAGCCGTGTGCTCGCACAGCTCGATACACTGACAGAGGGAAGTCGTCCCCGGATAGACAGTCTGCTGACCAATCTGGAGGCGTCTACGGGCGACATCCAGGGTCTGAGCGAGGAGCTGAATGTGACAGTTGACCGTCTGAACCAGATTCTGGTCAAGATTGATGAGGGGGAGGGTACCCTGGGCCAGATGCTGAACGACTCCTCCTTCTATCACAATGCGGACAGCCTCTCGGTCGAGCTGCGTGAACTGATTCGCGGGATCAATGAAAATCCCGGCCGCTACCTCCGCCATCTGAACCTGGTCGATCTCTTCTGAACCACCGCCCCGATTTTGAAGAATACCCTATTCGCAACGAGGTATTTTCATGAAATGAAGAGTCTCAATATGCGTTACCTGAACGCAGAACATTGCTCTTCGGAGGAGGGTACTGTATATTTCCAAAATTGTGGTTCTGAACAATTTTCTATATAAGAACAGAGGATGTCTATGGGTGCAATGGCAAAAATGAGGAACAGCACACCGGTGATCTTGTGGGTGCTGATCTTCTCGTTCGGGGTACTGTGGGTACTGCAGGATACACAGGTATTTGATGTCGTGGCGGGGGGACCGACCACTATGGGGTCGGTGAACGGCAGTACCATCTCGATTGAGGAGTACAACGACAGGGTCAGCTTCTATATCGACCAGTACAATCAGCAGTCAGCTGTTCCGATGACCAACGATATCCGGGCCAATATTGAAGAGCAGGCGTGGGATGATCTGGTGGCGGAGCGACTGGTGGACCAGAAGATTGACGAGTTGGGGATTACGGTGACAGACGATGAAGTCGTCAACATGATCACCGGAAATAATCCGGCCCCCTTCATCCGGCAGCAGTTTCAGGACGAAGAGGGTGTGATCGACCGGATTGCTCTCCAGGCTGCCATTGAAGCCCCCGAGAATCAGGAGATCTGGATCATGATCGAGGATCAGCTTCGTCAGAACCGCAAGCAGGAGAAGATGTTCAACCTGATCAACTCCAGTATGGCTGTCAGTAACCGGGATGTAGAACTGGCCTGGCAGCGGGAGAACAGCTTTGCCGACATCCGCTATATCCGGATTCCCTACAGCGAAGTGGCTGATGAAGAGCTTGTGGTCAATGATTCGGATATCGAGAGCTATTACCGGAACAATCGCGACAGGTTCCACCGGAACGAGTCGTGGAGATTCCAGTATGTCACGTTCGACAAGACACCCACCAGTGAAGACACCGCCCGTACTGTCCAGGATCTGGAGCAGTTGAGAGATCGCTTTGCTGAAGCGGAAGATCACCAGCAGTTTCTTTCACAGAATCAGTCTCAGACTCAGTTCAGTGACAACTATATCGCTCCCGATGAGCTGAGAGACGAGTACCGGCCGGTGCTGGATCTTGAAGTCGGAGAAGTGAGCGAAGTTCACATGATCAACGGAGATCCGCACCTGTTCAAGAAGCTGGACGAGCAGGATGGCGAGATTAAATTTGCCGTCTTCTCCTATCAGGTCGAGGCGGATCCGGTGGCAACGATCGACCGTCAGGCGGAAGAGGCGGACGATTTCAGCTTCTATGCCTCCGAAGATGGTTTCCAGCAGGAGGCAGATGCCCAGGGACGGGAAGTATTCTCAGCAAGCGCGACCCGTGGAGTCCCCTTTGTTCCGGGTCTGGGTGAGGCATCTCCACTCATCGGTCAGCTGGAGAGGATGAGAAGAGGAGAGATCTCTGATGTTATAGAGCTCAATAACCAGTTTATCGTCGTTCAGGTGACCGATGTGATCCCTGAAGGACCGCGTCCGCTCGAAGAGGTACGTGGTCAGATCGAAAATACACTCAAGAACCAGATGAGAAGAGAGCTGGCCGTTGACCGTGCCAGAGAGGTGGCCGGAGGAGATGGATCCCTTGAAGAGCTGGCTTCGGCCTCAGATCTGGAGATTCACAACGCCGGTAACATCCGGATGGGCGGAAATACCTTTACAGGTGCAGGTCGTGAGCCGGGGATCATCGGTGCCATTTTTGGTCTGGATGAGGGCGAGCGATCGGGAATTCTGGAAGGGAACAGTGCTGCATTTATCGTCGAGGTCGAATCGATGACGATTGCCGATCCATCCGACATGAATCAGCAGGAGCGCGAGCAGTACCGGCTGGGTCTTGAGCAGCAGAAAGGCTCTGTTTTTAATTCTGTCTGGCTCGAGCAACTCAAAGAGGATGCCAATATCCGGGACAATCGGGGGGCCCTGCTCTCGCGCTGACCCTGCGATACACAGCTGAGTATGTCATTCTCCGAACAGGACCGCATATGGATGCAGAGGGCGCTGAATCTGGCCACCAGGGGGAGAGGGTATGTTTCACCAAATCCGCTTGTGGGCTGTGTCATCGTCTCTTCGGAGGGTAACATCATTGGTGAGGGGTACCACCAGCGCTTTGGTAAGGCCCACGCTGAAGTGAATGCCGTCCGTTCGGTCAAAGACCGGACGCTTCTGGAGGGTGCGACTGTCTATGTGACCCTGGAGCCCTGCAGCCACCACGGCAAGACGCCACCCTGTGCTGACATGCTGGCTGAACTTCCCCTCCGACGCGTTGTTGTAGCGATGAAAGATCCCAATCCTGACGTGAACGGGAAAGGTCTGGAAAAGATCAGGAGCAGCGGCATCAAGGTGGAGGCGGGGCTGCTGGAGGAGGAGGCGCATGAGCTGAACCACTTCTATCTGCACTACACACGGTTCAGGCGACCCTGGGTCACCCTCAAGATTGCACAGACAGCAGACGGATATGTAGCTGCACCGAACGGGGAGTCCCGATGGATCACCGGTCATGAGGCGCGTGAGCAGGTGCATCTCTGGCGATCCCGGTACGATGCCGTTCTCGTAGGCCGGAATACAGCTGAACAGGACAATCCCACCCTTACCGTGAGGCATGTGGAGGGGCGACAACCGCTCCGGGTGGTGATAGACGGTCCCTATAGCCTGCCATCCAATCTCAATCTCTTTTCGGATCCATACGAAGAGAAGACGATCGTCATTACGCACAATCGGGAACGTGCCGCTGAAGTGGCCGATCCGATGCTCAAGCTGATGCAGTCCAACTATTTTCGGGGCCGGGTTCTGGTGGTGGATCAGCACGACGGGCACACCAATCTCAAATCGGCCATCGAGGCTATCGGTGGGGAGGGGATCACGTCACTGCTGGTAGAGGGGGGCCAGGCACTCTCCACAGCCCTGTTAAGAGCCGACCTTGTGGATCAGCTGGAGCTGTTTATTTCACCGAAGCTTCTGGGCGGAGGCCGACGCTCCCTGCTGGGGCTCGGGATCAACCGGATGGAGGAGATTCGAACGTTCCGGGAGGTCGACTGGACGCGGATCGGCCAGGATATGCTTCTCACAGCGACTCTCTGAGAGACGAGCCCGGTGTCACAATCACCGCCACCCATGTCTAAATTGAATTCAGATGTTTACAGGTATTATCAGTGAAGTAGGACGAATAGAGAAGATCGAACCTCTTGAAGGGGGGCGTGAACTTCAGATCTCCTGTTCGTTTGCAGCTGATACCCACGTCGATGAGAGTATCAGCATCAACGGTGTCTGCCTCTCAGTGGTCGATCAGAATGAACAGACATTTACCGTCCAGTGTGTGGAGGAGACACTTCGCAAGACGACCTTTGGATCCATCCGTTCCGGCGACAGTGTCAATCTGGAGCGCTCACTCACCCTTGACCGGGCAGTCGAAGGCCATATCGTTCAGGGTCATGTGGACACAACCGGAGAGGTGACCGCCATAGAACTGGATGGGAACGACCGGCTGATCACCATCCGATACCCCGAGGAGTTCCTCGATTATGTGGTGGGTCGCGGCAGTGTCGCAATTGATGGCATCAGCCTGACTGTCGCCCGGGTGGAGCAGACCTTTCTCACTGTCGCGATCATCCCCTTCACCTGGGGCAACACCAACCTCCAGAACCTCAAGGAGGGGGATCGTGTGAACCTGGAGTTCGACATCTTCGGAAAGTATATCGTCAACTACCTGAACCGACGGGCAGAGAACCGATGACTGGTGTCAAAACCGCGGTGACCGGCCTGTAGGCGTTGAACTGCGCTCCAGATTGTTCAGCAGTGGCAGGTTCTGGAACAGCGACTGGATCTGGCTGCTGTCGATACTAAGTCGGAAGAAGTAGTACTGGAAATCGCCGAACGGGTTGAACTGAAAGCTGAGTGACCAGCAGACCATCCTCCGGCTCAGACTAAACTGTGACGGTGTGAGCTCCTGCTCTATAAAGTCATAACCGAGGCGGGTGCTGACATCCCATTTCGGAGTCAGCTGAAAACGGATGTTGTTGACGTTGAGGGTTGCCGACTTCCGTGCCTCCTGCTGAAACCTGTAGTTCCAGCGGTAGCTGAAGCTGAAGCTCGCAGACCAGGGGGATGTGAAGGGCTGAACCGGTTGCTGATTGAAACGTGAATCGATAGGTCCGAACAGCCCCTGATCCAGGGGATCGTACGGCCGGTACATGGGTGTATTGATCCTTGAAGCTCCGCCCTGCGGTCCTCCGCTGATGGAGTAGCTGGCACTGATTGAATAGCTGAGGGGCTGAACCAGTTTGTTGCTGTCCTGCCAGATAAACCGGTTGATCTCGCGCCCGTTCTCATCGCGCGAATAGAGCGAATAGTTGGCCGACATCGAGATGCTGACTCCGTCGATCACCCGCGTCGAGAGCGACGCGTTGATCTGGCTGAAGTTGAGGCTGTCGGCAGCAAAATTGTAGCTCGAGTTGACACTGAAGTTGTCGATCAGCCGCAGATTGTTCGTCTGCATCTCCCCCGTCGAGTCGCGTCTCACCTGCCGGGTTTCAAAGACGTTGTTGATACCGAAGTTGAGATTCATCTGCTCACCCCGCCCCGGACCTCCGAATACCTCCTCCTGAAAGATCGAGTAGATCTCGGTACGTCCGGTTGTATCGACCTGCACTTCGCGGTAAGCCCCCCACATCGGTTCACTGAAATCGGGCCGGTATGAGAAGCTGATGCTGGGTCTGAACGTGTGTCTGAAACCGTCGAGGTTACCGATCTTCATCTGGGAGATCCCGTACAGCGTAGTGGAGAAGTTCAGACTGGTATTGAAATCCCGGGTGGCGGCAAATCCCCGCTGTCTCCGCGTCTCGACCACAGCCTCCTCCTCATTCCACTCCCTGCGGATGGTGGTCGGATACCAGTACTCGTTGATGTTGAAGCTGCTGCTCACGTTGATGTACTGGCTGGGTATCAGGTTGTTGGCAGACATCTGCGCCTGCTGACGGAAACCAAGCTGGAGATGGCGGTCATCACCTGTAGCTTCACGGTAGAGCGACGGATCCAGCAGAGCCTCTACCCAGCTGATATCGGAGTCCGCCCCGTCAAGTGGGCGATAGTTGAAGTCCGACTCGAAGTTGTTGCTGTACCGGATAGAGATGGTCTCATACCAGCGCTGCTCTGTGGCTGTCGGATCACTCCTCTCGAAGGGTGTGATCTGACGCAGGCTAAAACTCATCTGCGGTCCGGAGAGGCGGGTGGTGTTGTTAGCGAACTGCTGGTTCAACCGATTGGTGATGTTGAAATTGAACGCATTCTCCGGATGCCGGTAGCGGTAGGTGAGACTCGAAGAGCTGCTGGTCTCGGCACGTTCGTCGATATCGTAGGAGTTTCGCTGGTAGAAGTCGGCCGTTCGGAGGTTGATATTGGCATTCAGGCTGGCGTAGGGGGAGATGTCCTGGCTGTGCTGAATGCCGATCCGCCGGTTGACGGTCTCGGTGAAGTTGGGGTCGGTAGATTCCAGCCCTCTCTCGGAGGAGTAGCCGAGCGAGATGGTGCCGCTGAACCGGTCAGTGGTACGGTACTGGATGCTGGTCTCATTGTAGAAGGTGCCCGAGGTGAAGACATCAAAGGCGGTCTGGGCTGTGAAGTGGTCACTGATGTACTGATACCACCCCAGATTCTGAAGCCCGATACCCCGGTTTGAGGTGTTCTGAAACGCATAGGTCGGCTCCAGCAGACCTGACCGCTGCCGGTCGATTCCCGCCGGCACATAGCCGAACGGGAAGACGATGGGGTAGGGGATGTCGAGAAGATAGAGCCGTGCATTGGTAAAGAAGATCTCGTCCTCGTCAACCACCTTCATGCGATCCGCCTGGATGTAGTAGTACATGTGCGTCGGGGGACAGGTGGAGTAGCGCCCCTGATCGATAAAGACCTCAGTCTGAGAGACGTTCTTCACCTGATTTCCCACCAGATAACCCTGATCGACCTGCACCTCTGCCGCATTGAACTTCCCCCGCTCCGTCTCGTAGTTGAACAGGATACGGGAGCTTTTCAGATCGCGTGACCCCTGGCTCAATACCGGATAGGAGAGGGTATCATCCGGTGTGTCGGTCTGGGCGTGAACCTCGTTGATCTTCAGAAACAGTGAGATTTTTCCTGCCCGCAGCTGATTCTCGTTCTGGGTGACATTGGCTGAACCGAACAGAACCCCCTCTCTGCGGTCAGCTGCCCGGAATACCAGCGAATCTCTCGCCTGAAAGGTGACGGCATCCGGAGAGGCGGCCTGTGCCTGTGCAGTCGGGGAGGCCCCCGGTGTCATCTGAAGCGTATCCGCCTCCTCGGGAGAGGCGAGTGGAGGGCCGGGTTCATCGGCAGGGACCTGCAGCGTATCCGGGGTCTGGGGCTGCAGTGTGTCTCCGGGAGCTGATTGAAGTGTGTCCGGACTCAGAGTCTGCGGCGTGTCGTCTGGTGCGGTCTGAACCGTGTCTCCCGGTGCTGATTGAGAGGGGGGCGCTCCGTCCGGAGCTGATGCGGTATCCACAGCAACCGGAGCCTCGTTAGGTGTCAATTCGGGAGAGGTCTGAACCGTGTCAGGGTTTTGAGACCGAAGGGTGTTACCCGGTGCAGTCTGTAACGCAGATGCAACCGATGAAGTCCCGGCGCAAACCGTCAAGGTCAGAATAAGGATCAGGAGTACCGGTTTCAGCGCGTGAGCTGCCGGCACATATGAACCAGGTCTGCATCGCATGCACTATCTGTTACAGATTTTCGAGAGCCAGACTGGAGGCGCCGTACAGTGCGGCGTCATTACCCAGCGGCTCATAGATGATCTCGAACCCTTCATGAAAAGGGGGCATCAGGTATTTGAGTGCCATCTTTCTGGCAGGTTCAGTCAGCCACTTGCCGGCCTTGGCCACACCCCCGCTTACGACGATCTTCCGGATATCGAGAATATGGATGTAGTTGACGATGGCATACCCCAGTTTCTCACCTGATTTTTGCAGTATACTGGCAGCCAGTTCATTTCCATCCTCTGCAGCATGATAGAGATAGACAGGCTCCAGTGCATCAAAATTGTCATGGAATTTTTCGTACAACGGATTGGAAGGCTCCTGGCGTATCACATCAGCTGCATAACGGCTCAGAAAACGTTGCCCCAGGTAGGCCTCGATGCCTCCCCGTGTGTTGCTGTTCGACAGGGGGCCGTGATAGTCGATGATGACGTGTCCAAGCTCGGAAGCTGAACCGGTTGTTCCCCTGAAGAGTTCACGATTGTAGATGATGCCTCCGCCAACACCTGTGCCAAGTGTCAGCATGATCAGGCTGTCGAAATCGGTCCCGACACCATGACGGGAGGATCCCAGCGCCGCAAGGTTTGCATCGTTCTCAACGATACAGTTGAAGCCGGTCCTGCGTTTCACCTCATCCGTCACCTTGACAATGTCCCAGCCTGTCAGGTTGGGTGGCTTCTTGACGGTGGTCCGGTCCATGGAGACCATTCCCGGAGAGCCCATACCGATTCCTACAGGGTCTACGTCTCTCTTTTCAAGAAGTTGCTCGACAGCCAGGGCGATGCGGTCAAAGACATGATCCTTCCCCTGGTCGGCTTCGGTTGGCAGGGAGACTTTCTCCAGGATCCCATCATCCTTGTGCACGATGGCGGCTTTGATATTCGTACCGCCCAGATCAACACCAATCGCAATCATAGTCATCGAATTACATGGCAGGTTAGCAGTGAAGCCCCAAGATATGTGAAAATCGGGTCTGGTTCAGAAAACGTAAGCAAGAAGTGGGATGAGCCTGCGGGTCTTGGATACTGTCAGATGCAGATACAGTTACAGCTACTCCTTCTCGATGATGTAGACGGTCTCTCCAGGCATGCGCATACCGTACTCCTCGCGAGCGATCTTCTCGAGCAGGTCGGCATTGTTCTGAAGGTCTTTGAGTTTGGTTTCAAGAATGGCTGTCTCTTCACGGAGCTGTTCGGCTCTTCGTTCCAGCTCCGCATGACGTCTGCTCAACTCATAGCGGGTGTAGACGCTGTAGGTATCCAGGAACAGAAACCATATTCCAGTGAACGCCAGTAGAATGGCGATCAGGAAGGACTTCTTCCATCGCAGTGGATTTAATAATTCTCTGTACTTCATAGTTGCCTGAACCTGTTTGCACAAAACTTAGACTAAAACAGAAAGATATACAAGACAGGGCAGCAGATGGGGGTCAGACAGAGAAAGAAATGATGTGGAGGAAGGAAAACTCGTGCCGGGTATCAGCCGGCAGGAGTTAATCAAGAGAGAGTCAATATGCGACCGGCTGTGTCTGGTCGGTTCACACTTCTGGAACTGGCCCTGGCCACTGCCGGGTATAAAATAACCCTTGCCGGGTATCAGCCGGCAGGAGTTAATCAAGAGAGAATCGATAAAAAGGTCCGGCTGTGTTGTGGTGCTGCGCTACTGCAACACTGCACTCACCTCCGGGGTATAAAATAACCCTTGCCGGGTATCAGCCGGCAGGAGTTAATCAAGAGAGAATCAATAAAAGGGTCCGGCTGTGTTGTGGTGCTGCGCTACTGCAACATTGCACTCACCTCCGGGGTATAAAATAACCCTTGCCGGGTATCAGCCGGCAGGAGTTAATCAAGAGAGAATCAATAAAAAGTGTTCGGCTGTGTTGTGGTGCTGCGCTACTGCAACACTACACTCACCTCCGGGGTAAAAAATAACCCTTGCCGGGTATCAGCCGGCAGGAGTTAATCAAGAGAGAATCAATAAAAGGGTCCGGATGTGTTGTGGTGCTGCGTTACTGCAACACTACACTCACCCCCGGGGTAGAAAATAACCCTTGCCGGGTATCAGCCGGCAGGAGTTAATCAAGAGAGAATCAAAAAATGATGTTTTAAATCGTGAATCGGGTGGGATTCGAACCCACGACCCACGGCTT
>Ga0209487_1002745_pt1 | contig 14166 bp, 13 predicted proteins | sample Poulit2012_FD_187524 | JGI IMG/M metagenome (GOLD analysis project Ga0209487, IMG submission 187524) | Agricultural soil microbial communities from Georgia to study Nitrogen management - Poultry litter 2012 (SPAdes) (version 2) | ecosystem: Environmental > Terrestrial > Soil > Agricultural land... | reverse complement strand
AAAGCTCAAGAAATAAATCCTTACATCTGGCTAAAAGAAACCCTTGATAAAATACCGAATCATCCTGTCAATAGATTGGATGAGCTTTTACCGAGAAAATTAACCAAAGCCGAAGAAATACCGAAGATGTAGTTGCTCGGATGGATACCTTTTACAGACTTACTTCATGGAACTATTCGTTCATTTCTCTAGGTTTTTTATCTTTATGCAATCCTAAAAACAGAATCCATGAAAATAGCCATACATCATCGTCCGGGCAGTTTTTCCGATCGATGGATTGAATACTGCGATCAAGAAAAAATTTCCTATAAAATTGTAAATTGCTATGAGAATGATATTATAGAGCAAGTTGCAGATTGTGATGTGTTGATGTGGCACCATCACCATGGTCATTTCAAGGATGTCCTGGCAGCCCGGAAAATTCTCTTTGCGCTGGAACATGCGGGAATTAAAGTATTTCCGGATTTTCATACCGGATGGCATTTTGACGACAAGGTGGCGCAGAAATATCTTCTTGAAGCGATTGGTGCTCCTATGGTACCCAGTTATGTTTTTTACGATCAGAAAGAAGCATTATCCTGGGCTCGATCCACGCAATACCCAAAGGTGTTCAAATTGAAAGGCGGGGCCGGATCGGCTAATGTAAAGCTGGTCAACTCAAGGAAACAGGCGGAAAAACTGATTCGAAAAGCTTTTGGCAAAGGATTCCCTCAATTTGACCGCTGGGGAAACATCAAAAAACGGTATCGTCGATACCGTAATGGACAAGATTCTCTTGTTGGAATTGGAAAAGGACTGGCGCGACTGGTAATATCCACACAATTTTCAAAATCGCAACCACGGGAAAGAGGATATGTGTATTTTCAGGATTTTATACCGGACAATGATTATGATACACGTGTGGTTGTGGTGGGAAATCATGCTGCTGCTGAAAAAAGAATGGTACGAAAAGGGGATTTTAGAGCTTCGGGGAGTGGAATTTTTTGTTTTGAAGATATTAATAGAAAAGCGATTAAAATCGCTTTTGAAATTTCTGAAAAGGCAGGTTTTCAATCGATGGCATTTGACTTTATTGAAGATGCATCAGCAAATCCTCTAATTGTCGAAATGAGTTATGGATTTGGGACAAAAGGAATTTCCAAGGCTCCGGGATATTGGGATTCTGATCTCCAATGGCATGAAGAAAATTTTAATTTACAGGAATGGATATTGAAACTCAAAAAACATAAATAATCTCCTTTGAAAGCACCTGTCTTTATAATGAGCTTGATATTTCTTTTGGTTTTTTCTCCAAGTCGGTATGAAGAAATGGATCATCTATACATTCTTTCTCTTTCGATTGTATTCATAATATTGGTTGTAAATTTCTTGCGCTCACATAGGAGATACACTTCGAATTGGTTAAGATTCGATGTGATGTTTTTAATTGGATATGGAATAGTCCATTTTCAAATTCCTTTTCTAGCTTCGATTGGAATTGAGCCTTCCAGACCTTCATTCATTTGGATTAATAAGGAAGTCATAAATTTCGCCACGTGGATGAGTTTGGTATCTATTATTTTATGGATGTATGGCTATTCACTCAATAAAAATAAAATGTTTTTTCGTGAAAAAACCGACCGAAGAAAATCATTTAAAATAAATTATTATTTATATGATTTTTTACTCCTATTTTCTTTCGTAATGTTTCTATTTCTGGTCGGAGGTGAATTCCTTTCCGGTGCTTATAATCTTGAACTTTGGGGAGAAGGAGCTAATTATGCTTATTTAATACTCAGAATTTTACTTTATCTACGAATCATATATTTTATGAAAGATATTCCTGCCGATTCATCTATCAAAAAGATATTTGCCAATCTGGCATCAAATAAATTATTCGCATTAATTTTGATAGCCTATACAATTTTGTTTTTTAGAACAGGAGATCGAGGACCGGTTTTGCAAATAGCATTATTAATTGGAGGAGCTTATGCCATTTTTATCAAACCTATACTTCTGCGACAATTAATAGTATTTGTATTAATTGGAGCATTTGTTTTTACCGTTATAAAATTTGGAAGAGGGCGAGATGCAAGTGAATTTGAAGAAGGAAATATTTTTGCAAGAGGCTACTCAGGTTATCAAGAACAAAGAGACGATATTAATATTACTGATGAACTAGCAGAATCAGTGAGAATTCAATATCGAGCGTTAGACGTAGTCCCCGAAAAACATCCTTATCTTTATGGATTAACATTTGTAACTGTTGGAATAGGAATAATTCCTTTTGGAGCATCAGCTTTTCTAGATCTTTTTGAAATACCTAAGATATATTCTGGCTCCGCGAATTTCTTCACTTTCTTGGCCCAGGGACATTACCCTACTTATGGTGAAGGAAGTGAAATTCTGGCTGATATTTACATTAATTTTGGCCTCTATGGAACTTTTATTATCATGTTTTTCTTCGGTACCTTTTCTGGAAGACTATACCAATCAGCATCCAAGTTTAGATTTATCTCTATCCTCATAATTTTAATGTTGTTATGTTCCGCTCTCGGGATGAATCGAGGAATGCTTTTTAGTCCGCTTAAAAATATTGTCTACATTTTAATTTTCCATTTTTTGTTTACAAGAGTAATTAAATCATGAACATGGTTTTTTTTGTTACGAATTTAAACAGCGGCGGAATAGAAAACTATCTTCTTCGCTTCCTTCGTGAGAAAGGTCGATTTCTTTCAAGAATATTCGTCTGGTGTAAGAGCGGAAAAATAGGTCATCTTGAAAAGGATTATCTCGAAATCAAAAATGTAGAGATCATAAAATCTCCTCTTGGGTATTTTGATATTTTATCATATCATCGGATGAAGCAGTTTTTGATAGATAATAAAATAGGGGTAGTTTGTGATTTTACCGGAGATTTCGGAGGACGGATAGTAAAAACGGCTTGTAAAGCCGGAGTCTCTCGCAGGATCGTTTTTTATAGAAATTCTTCTCTTCGGTATAAACCGGATCCTTTGCGCAAACTTTATCATCGATGGATAAAAAATTTGACACTAAAATACAGTACCCATCTTCTGGCTAATTCCAGTGCAGGTTTTGAATTTTACCATGGGAATCGTTGGGATCGGGATCATCGGTTTCAAGTGATTTACAATGGGGTGGATATAAAAGAATTTTTCAAAGAACAAGGAGATTTGAGAGAAGCATTGGACATCCCGCGAAATGCCTTTGTCATCGGAAATACGGGAAGATATAATCCTGCAAAAAATCATGTAACCATTTTACGCGTGGCTGAAGAGTTACTTCAAAAATATGATGATATATATTTTATGATGTGTGGCAGTGGGGTAAAAGAGAACTTGTTACCGGTCATTCAAAAGAAAAATCTGGAAAAGAAGATAAAAGTTTTCGAGAATCGAGACGATATACCTCGGTTTCTGCAGACCTTGGATTGTTATTTTTTCCCTTCTATCACGGAAGGTCAACCCAATGCATTGATTGAAGCTATGATAATCGGAATTCCTTCCATTGCATCGAATATTCCATCAATCAAGGAAACTACACCATCAGAAATACATTCATATTTGAAAGATCCCCTGGATGCAGAAGGCTTTCTTCAAATTTTAGAGAAGATATATCATTTCCCGGAGTACAGAAAACAATTTGTATTCACGGAATGGGCTGCTGAACAGTTTGATAGTAAAAAAAGGTTTGAAGAATTTTATAAAGTATTGGCAGAATGAAGCGAGCCTTATTCATTCATGATCATCGATTTTATGAGATAGATGGTCAATTTTATTCCCCGGGAAGATTCACGAAAGCGAATTGGGACAGATATCTGAGTTATGCAGATGAAATAGTTGTAGTATCACGAGGTGAAAAATTAGCTCAGAACCGGAACGGTTTAATTCTTTCCTCAAAGAAAGGAGTTCAGTTCGATCCGGTCTGGAAAATCAGGGGAGGATATGATTATTATCGTTATGCCAAAGCTATTAAACGTAGGATTGAAAAATATGCACGCGAGTTGGATTTTGTTATTTTACGCGTACCCTCAAGTTTCGGCTTATTGGCTTATGAGGTTTGCAAGAAACATGGAATTCCTTATGTAACGGAAGTGGTCGGGTGTGCCTGGGATGCCGGAATGAATTACGGATCAATACCAGTAAAGATGAGTACTCCTCTCAGATATATGATGACCAAAAAAATAGTGAAAGACAGTTTTGCGACCCTGTATGTGACAGAATCTTTTTTACAAAATCGATATCCCACTAAAGCTGAAATAACTATAAATGCTTCCAATGTCGAAATTCCAATGCCCGATGGAAAAATCCTGGCTTCCCGCCTTCAATTATTAAAAGAAGAAAAAGAGGTTATTAGGATAGGAATGGTTGGAGATATTGCAGTAAAGTATAAGGGATATGATGTTGCCTTTCAGGCATTGAATATGTTCAGGAAGAAAAATAAAGAGAAAAAATTTATTCTCTCTTTAGCAGGTGGTGGAGATCCTGATTACGTGATGGGGTTAGCTGAAAAATATGGACTGACAGCGGAAACTGAAATATTAGGTAATCTCAAAGCTGGGGAGGAAGTATTCGAGTTTTTGGACAGCCTTGATTTGTATATTCATCCCTCACGTACAGAAGGACTACCTCGTGCTGTGATAGAAGCTATGAGCAGAGGTTGTCCTATTTTAGCCTCTAATGCAGGTGGAATCCCGGAACTTATTTCCCCTGCTTATCTCCATAATCCTGGAGATTATTATGCTTTATACTCGGATATAAAGAAAACATTTGCTGATCAATCAGAGCGGCTTTCCATGGCTACCGAGAATTTTGAAAGATCCAAAATGTATACCAGCGAAATTTTAATAGAAAGAAGGAAGTGGTTTTACAAAAAGGCATTTGAACGAATTGCTGAAAACAGCGGTGTTGGTAATAAAAATAAAAAATCCTTACTTTAAAATGGACTCATCAAAAAAGTCAATCAAAATTCTTATCGCAATTAATCATTCTTTCTCTGCGAATTTCATAAAAGGACAAGGCCGATACTTGCGGGAAAAAGGACATGAAGTTGTAATAGTATCAGGTCCAGGGCCGGAAGTTGATGATCTTGAAATTCATGAAAAAATAAAAGTAATCAGACACCCATTCTCTCGAGAAATTTCCTTGTTTAGGGATCTGAAGTCATTGTGGGCAGTCATAAAAATAGTGTGGAAAGAGAAACCGGACATCATTAATGCCGGAAATCCTAAAACTGGATTTTTATTCAGTTTGGCACATTTGTTTTTTTGGAAAACTCCTGTCATATTTACCTTACGTGGGTTGCGTTCCGATACACTTACCGGTTTTAAAAAAAGGATTGTAAGATTGACAGAAAAAATTTCCTGTCTTTTGGCAAATCGTGTGATTGTCATAAGTCCAAGCTTAAAAGATCATGTGGTATCGATCGGGATTGTGAAGGAAGCTAAATGTGTGGTTTTAGGGAAAGGAAGTAGCAATGGGATAGACGTAGAATATTTTAAGCAAAATCCATTAAGTACGGATCAAGGGAAAGAAATTTTACGAAAGCATCAAATACCGCCTGATTCTACTAAAATCATTTTTGTTGGAAGAGTCACCCGAGATAAAGGAATTGGAGAACTGATAGATGCTTTTGAAGAGTTGAAATCATCAGCCTTATCTTTAAGCTTGATTATAGCAGGTCCGATTGAAAAAGATGATCCGCTTTCGGATCATTATTATCAAAAATTAAAAGAAAATCCTCAAATTTTTTATATCGGTAAACAGAGAGACGTAAGACCAGTATATAGCATAGCTGATATTTTGGTCTTATTTTCCCATCGTGAAGGATTTGGAAATGTTGTAATTGAAGCTGCGAGCATGGGAGTTCCCGCCATCGTAGCCGATATTCCAGGTCTGCGAGACACAATAGAGGATAATATAACTGGTTTCCATGTACCTGCGAACGATACGAAGGCATTGGTGAAAACCATCCGTTTCTATATCGACCATCCGGAAGTGGCACAGCAACATAGCGTGAATGGAATAAAAAGAATCCATGCAAATTTTACCAATGAAGCAATTTGGGAAGGACAGCTTTCTTTATATAAAAGTCTAGTTGATTATGATTAATAGATATAATTTCATACATATGCGAGAATATCTTATTGGATCACTTTTCTTTGGAATTGATGGGAATAATATTTGTACATTTCCGATCCGATTTGGAAATAATTTTTAAAGTAAGAGTTCAAACCGTTTCGTGCCAAAATATCATTCGAAATACTAGGTAATGAAGGATGATGCTTTTTCAAGAATCCTCTAATAAAGCAACAGCTATATGAAGCTAAAAAATGACCATAGCAATATCGATGTGGACAAATTTCATATTTTACAGTAACCGCAAAGATGGTTTCTTTATGTAAATTTTTTTTATTCAATATATCTTCAATTTTTTCTTTTTTGAATAGAGGTAACTCTCTTGGCTGTCTTTCTAAGAATTGAAAATTTCTGTTATTTCGTTGGAACACGGAACTCTCATCTTTTCTTGCCAAATAAAAATCTAGCTTTACTGCTAATTTCACATCATCCAAAAAAGAAATGAAATACTGTTCAATTCCTCTACTTTCAATATGATTGCCAGTTGAATATTCAATTATTGGCTATTCCGGTTCGATTTGTGCCAGTGTTTTCGGTCGGATAGTGCCAGTGATTTCGGTTCAAAGTGTGCCATTTTTCACGGTTCGATTGGTGCCAGTTTCGTGAGTTGATTAGTCATAACGGTTCTTTTGTGCCACTAGGGAACATGTTCTGCCATCTGGCAGGCAGGACATGTGGCATTTTACTGAAGTCCATCATGCAGCAATGAACCTTTCAGATCCGTTTGATTTTATAGTTAGATTCTGCGATCAAAACTTCAATTTACAAATCTTGTAATGTATATTGGTAGATGATTTACGAAAAGAACGCATATTTGTATCCTATTAGATGATTTTGATATAAACGAACATTATCGCTGTGTTCCGGTATGTAATTTTACCGGGTCGGAAGTACCCGAAGGTGAGTATGCCATTGATATAAGACTACATCCTTTACCAGATCAATGGTTTGGAAATAAAAAACCTACCTCCTGGATCCGATGCAATAGGGAGATTGATTGTATTAATTCTTTTGATATTATAGAGCACAAAATACTGGGCAATATAAAAGATGATTACAAAGACCTTTGGCTGGAAGTTTGTGAGAAGATAAAGATTTGTGATATTTCAGAAAACTTCAATACCGTTTGCGATTGCGCATTTGAGGCGATAAATAGGATGATTGAAAAAGGGGAAAGAGAACCTTACGGATGCGATTGTAAAACATAGATGGCGATATTTATCTTTTTGTGAGAATGGAAAAACAGAAAAGTATAACCGATAGATTTTTGATGGGAATTTATAAGGCCCTTTCAGCTCTTGGGTTGATTAAACTGACAGATGATCTGATCCCGACACTTATTAAATGGATGGATTTTTTCCGGTATTTCCTCGACTTATTCCGATCTGTGAGAGATCTCTTTCTTTTTCCCTTGCTGTATGTGATTTCTCTTTTCAAAACCACCGTGCCGGAATGGATGAAAACCTATGTATTTTTGGGTGTTATATTTTTATTGTCCTACAATCGGTCTTATCGGAAAATATGCGGTCACCCAAGTGAATCTTCACTCATACGATTTATTCAATCAGGATTCCAGGGGGGCACGGCAAGGCAGATGCTCTTTTGGATATTTTTATGGCCTATAAAAATAGTGGGCTTGTTGCAGCATTATACGCAAAAAGAAAAGAGAGAACTCCGCCATGTACAAACGCGGTGGGGGAAAGATTTGTTGACCTCTCTCATTCTTGCTTTCTTTTTGGTTTTTTTAAATTATATCCTGATAAATGTAAATGGGTAGGTCTGTCATTCTTTTTATTAAAAACAGAACCTGGAACATAATATGATCAGGCTTACTTTGCCCAGTGGGCATCCGACAGCTAGAAGCTCTTTCACCAGATTCATTTTCATTGACCATTATTATATTCGTATCCCTCTCACCAACTGCATATTGCTGGGCTGGCAATTGATTTTTAATTTTGTCAAAAATGAAATGATGACAAAGCAAGAACGAATGTATCGGCTGATTGAGCGTCAACAAGCCAGCGGGCAGACCATGAAATCTTTTTGTGAACAAGAGCAGTGTGCCATTTTTCACGGTTCGATTTGTGCCAGTTTCGTGAGTTGATTAGTCATAACGGTTCGTTTGGTGCCACTAGGGAACATGTTCTGCCATCTGGCCGGCAGGGCATGTAATATATCATGCAGCAATGAACCTTTCAGATCCGTTTGATTTTATAGCGATATTCTGTGATCAAAATTTCAATTTGCAGGTTATGTAGTGTATATTGGTAGATTATTTACGAAAAGAATATCTAAAATAATGATACAGGAATTTTCAGTTGAAAATTTTCTTTCATTCCGGCATAAGGTTACCATTGATTTTCTGGCAACCGCTGAACAACATCTGATGGAAGAATTGACTCATGAAGTGAAACCGGGAAATCGGATTCTTCGAATGGCGATGATCTATGGTGCCAATGCTTCCGGTAAAACCAACCTTCTCAAAGCGATCGAGGCAACATGGTATTTATTATATGAATCACAGAACACCGAGGATCATCCACTTCCCATGTACCATCCCTTCCGACTGGATGATAATCGTCCTACTTCATGTGACATGACCTTCTGGATCGGTGATACGAAGTACCGGTATGCTGCGAAATATCTGGAAAAAGAGATTTTATATGAAAAGCTGCAATATACCACGGAAGCCGGAATCATGTCTCTTCTTTATGAAAGGGAAAAAGACAAAGAGATCAAATTTGGGAGCACTCTAAAAATGAACGCAAACCAAAGGAATCTTTTCAATCTGGAAACGCTGAAAAACCATTCGGTGGTGAGTACGCTGAATAAAAAAAACATCCCGGCTCCTGCTCCATTGAAAAATCTATATGAATGGGTGAAGAATAAAATCCATGATCAGAATAAGTATAGTCAGGCGATAGCTATCGCAGAACAGGCTATCAAAAATCCAAAGCTGAAGGATCTGATCCTCGATCTTCTCAGCCGGGCAGATCTCAATATCAGAGATTTTAAAATTGTGGAACAGGGTATTCCGGAGGAACTTAAAATGAAAATTTCAGGGAATCTGTCCTCTTTCGAAAAAGTTTTTAAAGCCCTGGCCAAACAACGAAAATCCCTTTATTTTACCCATCAGGCAGGCGATGAGACTTTTGACCTCGGATATGAAATGGAATCGAGGGGTACTCAGGTTTATTTTCGTTTTGCAAGAATTCTGTACGATCTTCATTCGGGTGGTCATGTTGTTTTGGAAGATGAGATCGGGCGTAGCTTACATTATGAGCTGTTATTGCATTTCCTTGAATTATATCTGCGCAATTCAAATGATTCCCAGCTGATATTCACGACACATAATCTGCTTTTACTGGATGAATCATGGCTTTTGAGACGAGATTTGATCTGGTTCGTAGAGAAGGACAGGAATAGCGCCTCTTCGGTTTTATACCGGGCGTCCGAAAAAGGAATTCATAAAAACCTGTCTCTCCTCAATGCCTATCGTACCGGCAAACTGGGCGGAAAACCATTACTTGGATCTACAATCTTAGGAGGAATAGAATGAATAAATCGATTGCAGTCATCGGGGAAGGGATTACCGAAAAATATTTTATTGAATCATTGCGTGGGAAATCCCCCTTTGAAATTACACCCCGCAGTTTGGATTTAAAAGCATCCAGCCTGAGAGCTTTAGAAGGTCATATACAAGATGCGATTGATAAAGGTTTTGATGAGTTATATTGTCTGATCGATATGGATAATAAACAAGAAGGTACTGCCAAAACGAATTATCTCAACCTGAAAAATAAATACCACGATAAGGTTCATGGCAACAAGAAGAAAGGAATCCGATGTAAAGTTGTTTTCATAGAATCGGAACGCTGTATTGAATTATGGTTTTTATATCATTTTATTTATACGACAAAAAAATATGACTCCTTCAGCGCTTTGGAAAATGATCTCCTGAAACATTGGTCGGGATATGAAAAAACAGACAAGTTTTTCAGAACTCTAAAAAATGGTTTGTTCTCAGAATTGAAAGAAAGAGGGAGTTTTGACGAGGCGATAATAAGAGCGGAGCAATCCTTGACCAGTATGATGACCGATGACCGAACTTATACCTACAGTGAGATCCATCTGTTTTTGAAGGCCATCGACCTCATTTAAAGCACGCAGCAAATCACTCAAAAATAATTAACGCTCAAGCCTTCCCGCAACAGTCCAATAGCTGCACCAACATGGAAAAGGCAGGTTTTTTCGAAAACCCGCGATATGGGATAGATTGGCATTGCGGGAAAAAGAATACCTCGTGATGCCTCTTCGCCGACCACCGATGTGGATGAAGAAAGTAAATTGAAGTCTCTGATCAGTGAGATCCTCACCTGCTCCGGAGAATTACCCCTGGTCTTTCCGGAGCATCCCCGGACGATGAAGATTTTGAAAAATCTCGGGATCAATCATCCCCGTCTCAATATGACCGATCCGATGGGATATCGGGAATTCAACTATCTGGTGGAAAGAGCCAAAGCGGTGATTACAGATTCAGGAGGGATCACGGAAGAAGCTTCCATCCTCAATGTGCCTTGCATGACCTTACGCGACAATACCGAACGACCTGAAACGATCGATCTCGGCACCAATGAACTTCTCGGCACTGATCCACAAGCGATTCGGCCGGCGATGGAAAAACTGTTTTCCGGATCCTGGAAGCAGGGACTGAAAATCCCGATGTGGGACGGATATGCAGCGGAGCGGATCGTGGATGTGCTGGTGGGTATGAAGTAACACGTGATCAAAATGAAATTGGTGGATAAAATCAGGAAGCAGATGCTGGGAGATATATAACATATTGTCAGATTCCTTTTCATATTCTTATGGGAGTCTTCGAATAGCAATTTTTGTAAAAGGATATCTCAATTCACAAAACTGAAACTATCCCCATCGGCATTATAAACAATATATTCTGTTTGCGAACCTTGGTCCAGGGATGGTATATTGATTGAGTACTGAGACAGATCAAATTCTTGAGGAACTTCACTTCTCTTCTTCTGTATAAAGTTCTCCAAATGAAACGACAGAAGGATACTATAAATAAACCGGATTGTCCAGTTTTTGAAAGAAATATTTTTCAACTCCCATTTGTCCCCCTTATAATTCGTCAAATTAATTTCCTCTGTAACTGCGCATAAATAATAATCTGAGTGGGCAAATGCATTCCTCAAGCTGGAATGATAACCATTAGAAATAATATCTCCGATAACCATATTAGATGCAGAAAATATATCTCGGATTTCTTGTCGAATAAATGTATGTTTTGACCAGTCGGGAACTTCGACTTCCCAAGGATAGCCATCTCCTGATGCGAGAAGAGCAAGACGATACAGCTGTTTAAGAAATGGCTTTGATTCCCAGATGTGAGTATAGATCATTAATTCCAGAGGAATACGTAATTTTGGATCTCCGAGTAATTCTCCTTTCTTCGAAAAACTATATGCAGATTTTAAAAATTCAACCATGAAATCCAGCCGCGATCTGTCAATCATTCGATCGATTGAATAATCAATAACATAAGGATTTGACAAGTTAGAAAACGATGGATACCTGCTAATATTTTCTGCTTTTATTAAAAATAGAAGATAATCATGTTCATTCTCTTTCTTGATCGAATCAAAGAGTGATTCTATGGCCTGTATTACTTGTGACTCAAGCTTGTCAAATTCATTTTTGCTTATCATGTGCAATCTTTTTATTTTTATGAATAGTACTAATCCTACCATCTGCCTCTATATGAAGAGTATAATAATCTCCTTCAAAATAAATTGAAACAGACCAAAACGACTGAATCTTTGGTCTAAATTTTGGTCACGGAACATTTGATATTCTTCATCTATACCTTCAATTATAGATGAAATTACATGAATGACATCTTCTAAATTCCATTGAAAATTATCCTTGTTTTTATAATTCTCCCCGCTGACCTCAAAATCTTGAGCATGACGCATATAAATATGTAAAAATCGATCTAGATCTAAATAAATGGGATACTTGCTCGCTGGATTAAATGTTTTTTCTTCAAAAAAGAAGAGCTTAGAAAAAATCCATTTAAATTTATTTAGGTCAGAACTGACCAAAGTCTTTAGACTAGTACCGGCGCTATTCAGTTCCCGTTTCAACTTAGAAATAATTTCTTCTCCTCGCCTTCTAATCAATTCTTCATATCTTTCTTTTTCTTTTGCTGAAATTTCATTAGCTTCAAATTTCAATCCGAGTATCTTCCATTCTATTTCTGGATCCATCTCTCCATTTTGATATATTTGGTCCTTTTCTGCATCCATTAGTTTTGCAGGATCCAAATACGTTTTCAATGCCAGATATTCGATTTCCCCGTGTGGGCTGAATATATTTCCCTTCTCTAATAGATAATTTTTTAGATGATACGTGGCTCTAAATACGTCCTTAGAGGATGATTTTATTTCGACTTGGAGTTTCGTTAAATATCTGTTTTCGGTAAAGTGGAATGTATTTTCAATGAAATGATCTTGTACATATAAAATTTCTAAAATATCTTCACTAAAAATTCCAGTGTTTTCTAATTGCTCTATTTGCGTAGGATGGAATTCTGAACCAAGATATTTCGCCCTCACATGACCTTTTGTTTTAAAGGGTGTTTGGAGGATTAATTCATCTAGATTTTCCCTTTCTCTTTGGGTAAAAATGAATTCTACAGTGATTATTGTACCGTAGCTGTTGTATGAGGAAGAGCCTTCCCTCAAAGAGAGAGTTGTAGTTTTGTTTTCCTTGCCGGCAATAATATATATATCTTCAAGGGTATATTTCATTGTTTTACTAGAATTTAAAGGAGTAAAATGATCAGCTGGTTTTAATATTCTCTAGCTTAACGGTCTATGCATCATTCAATAAATCACCTTTTCTTGCTTTTTCGATCAAATAATTGGTGAATGCTGAACAGGATACCAGAAAGAACCGGGCTTCTTCATAGTCAACCTCATCCTTCTCATCTAAATTCGCATGTCTAATTCCATTCTTCCCATTCGTATATCCATACAACTTCTCAAAACCAGAACGCAAGGTAGAATTGATTCTTTGATTCCTTCCTAAGCGGGTAAGGGCTTTTCCCAGCGTATTCGCATCTGACTCAATGGTCCTGCTAATCACCTCCACCATACTGATACTTTCCTTAATAGAATTTCTAAAGTCTGGCTCAGGTTTCATCGAAATAAATTCAAGAGCTGAATCTAAGTGTCCGCGAATCCCAGCTAATCCATATTTTTCTGCATTTGCTCCAACCTTTTGGATTTCTTCTATTTCTTCATCTTCGATAAGACGGATGAATTTTCCCTCATGTAAAAAATATCCGCTGTTGTGGGTTTTCAATCCCCGATTCACATTATACTCAAAAATATCTACTAATTGTTTGTCTTCCAGTCCGTCAAATGCAAATAAATATTCGAAGAATTCATATACTCTATACCATACCCCCTGAAGTATAAAATCTTTGACATAGTCTTTGAAATAATATTCATCCGGCATTTCGTCAATGGGTTCCTTGAAAAAAAACGGCCACGTGAATTCTTTGACTGTAGAGAAGTCAAAGGAATCAAATTTGATCATGATTAGGTAAAAAATATTCCACAGCTCCATTCGGAGAGACTCATCCATGTCATCATATTGGAAAGGGACATCAACGGGTTCATATCCGTATCTCTTACCGAAGGAAAGATTGTTATTGTTCGTCATTCATCTTTGGGGTTATCATAAGGAATCTCGATCTCTAAAATTATTTTGGGCATCCGCTTTTGTTTTTGTTCTTGAAAAATATGAAATGTTTTTGATAAAACAAAATTCACACAACGGCGAAAAAGCTAGCCTTTGCCTTATCGCTCAACCTTGGTTGTTCCGATCATTCCCTTGCATGCCAATGATCAAAATATCGAATCATTAAGGGGTTTTCTATGCATTGATTCGGGTAGAGAAGGTAGATTTAATCCCAAATATGATACCACACTATTGAAAG
>Ga0209487_1002744_pt1 | contig 14167 bp, 8 predicted proteins | sample Poulit2012_FD_187524 | JGI IMG/M metagenome (GOLD analysis project Ga0209487, IMG submission 187524) | Agricultural soil microbial communities from Georgia to study Nitrogen management - Poultry litter 2012 (SPAdes) (version 2) | ecosystem: Environmental > Terrestrial > Soil > Agricultural land... | reverse complement strand
ATCGGCAAGGATGGCCGCTGGTATACCGGCGACGACCTGCTCGACATCGAGCGCTATCGCGATCTCAACGTGCTAAGGCGCGAAGCCCGGCGTGTTGCCCTCCAGCCGGGCGATGGTGGCACGCTGGACATCGTTGAAATTGGCCGAGGCGGTTTCTTCCACAAGCCGTGGCAGTGCCGGATCGACGTGCTGTTTCTCGGACTCCATGGCGGCGCCGGCGAAGACGGCGGCGTCCAGGGGTTGTGCAAGGCGCTCAACATCCCGTTCACGGGCAGCGATGTCCTCGGCTCGGCCATCGGCATCGACAAGGTCGTGTCGAAGTACCTCTGCCGCGATGCGGGCACCCCGATCGTCGATTTCGTCGCGTTCAGGGAGTCGGACTGGGTTCGGCACGAAGACACCTGGCTCGATCGCATTGAAGAAGCGCTCGGATATCCGGTGATCGTAAAGCCGGCCCGGCTCGGTTCATCGATCGGGATTGCGAGGGCGAAGGATCGGGCCTCGCTGGATGCAGCGATCGAGGAGGCACTCCGCTACGATGACAAGATCGTAGTCGAAGACGCCGTCGAGCCGCTGCGTGAGATCAACTGCGCCGTGCTGGGGAATCCGGATGAGGCGCTCCCGAGCGTGCTCGAACAACCCGTCAAGACGGAGGGGGAGGACCTGCTGACCTACCAGGAGAAATACATGCGGGGTGGAGGGGGCAAGGGAAAAGGGCCCTCACCACGCCGCGGGTCGAAGCAGCGAAGCGAATCGTCTGCAGGCATGGCATCGCTCGACCGCATCATCCCGGCGCCACTCGACGACGAGAAGACACGCGAGATTCAGGATCTCGCCGTGCGCATCTTCAAGCTGTTCGAATGCTCGGGCGTGGCGAGGATCGACTTTATGATCAACGACGACACCGGTAAGGTCTACTTCAACGAGATCAACACCATCCCCGGCAGCTTCTCGTTTTATCTCTGGGAGCCAACGGGTATAGGCTTCCAGGAGCTCACTACGCGCATGATCGAACTCGCCCTCGAACGGCATCGCATGAGCAACGGCCGCATCCGCTCGTACGACGTCAACCTGCTCTCCCAACAAAGTCTGCAAGGACTTCTCGGCACCAAGAAGTAGCACCCCCGATCAGCACGTCTGTATCCCCATCCCAAGAACATCTACCCCATCCGAAGCCGTCACCGTGGATCATCAGTTACTGCTTGTCGACTGTCCGGATGAAGCCGGCCTCATCCATAAAATCACCGGCGTGTTGTACGACAACGGCTGCAATATCGTGCGCAATCAGGAGTTCGTCGACGAAGCCAACGGCCGCTTTTTTATGCGAAGCGAATACGTGGGCGATGCTTCGCCCGACGTCATCGTGCCGAGCGTCCAGGCGATTCTGTCGCCGCGTGCGCATGTGCGTGTGGCGCCTGTCGGCGGACGGCGGATCGTCGTGCTGGCGACGAAGGAGCCACATTGCCTCGGCGAGTTATTGCTGAAGCACGCTGAAGACGAACTCGGCGCTGAAATCCAGGCCGTGATCAGTAATCATGCGAACCTTGAGGGGCTCACGCGCCGATTCGATGTGCCCTTCCATACGGTGCCGCATGAAGGGTTGTCGAGAGATGAGCACGAGACCCGCATTGCCGACGTGATCGATCAGTACGAGCCGGATTACCTCATCCTTGCCAAGTACATGCGTGTGTTGACGCCCGATTTTCTGCGGCGCTTTCCCGGCCGCATCATCAACATCCATCACTCGTTCCTCCCTGCGTTCGTCGGCGCGGCGCCGTACCGGCAGGCGTTCCAGCGTGGCGTCAAGATCATCGGCGCAACGGCGCACTTTGTGACCGAAGCGCTGGACGAAGGACCGATCATTGCGCAGAACGTGATTCCGGTCGATCACTCTTACTCGCCAGAGACAATGGCGAAGGCCGGCCGGGATGTGGAGAAGCTTGTGCTCGCCCGAGCGATCAAACTGGTCCTGGAAGAACGCGTCTTCCTGGTCGGCAACCGTACGGTCGTGTTCGAATGACCGTCACGGAGTCGCTGAGATTTTCACTACAACGATAATCTGAACCCGGCATGGACCTCGAGCTGACAACGCCTGCGCTGCTGTTCCCCGCCATCTCGCTGCTGTTGCTGGCCTACACCAACCGGTTTCTAACGGTTGCCGGGCTCATCCGCAGCCTGCACGAGCGCTACACCCAGCAGCCTGACGACAAGATCATCGAGCAGCTTCGCAATCTGCGTTACCGCGTCGATCTGATCCGCCGGATGCAGGGTTATGGCGTGATGAGCCTCCTGCTGTGCGTTGTGTGCATGTTCGTTCTGTTCGCCGGCCAGATGTTGATTGGCCAGATCACGTTCGGCATCAGCTTGATCCTGATGATGATCTCGCTGGCGCTGTCGGTGCGGGAAATCCATGTATCCGTCGAAGCGCTCGACGTGCAGATAACCGACATCGAAGCGAAGCTCCGGGAACGCTCGGCCCGGGCACCGGGCATCGGCGGGCGCCTCGGACTTTAACAGCGACGGCTATTCGGCCACGTGCCGCTGCATCATCGCTTCGACGCGGCGATTGAGATCAGGATCGTCCGGCTGCCGTGCCAGATAAAACTCGTCGTAGTAGGTCTTGACGAATCCTGCAATGGGTGTGGCGATGAGGACGCCGATGACGCCGAACGCGTAGCCCATTGCGAGTGTCATGAAGAGGATGAACACGGCGTTGATGTGCATCGTCTGGGAGAAGATGCGCGGGGCGACGAAGTTGCCGAGAAACTCGGCGAAGGCCGTGTAGAAGAGGAGCGTCCAGAGGGCCGTGAGCGCGTCGACCGACAATGCGACGAGCACCGGCGGGATCGTCATGATATAGAATCCGACACGCGGCACGAAGGCGCCGAGGAACGCGATGGCCGCCCAGACGATGGCGCCGGGCACGCCCATCAACATCAGGAAGATGAACGCGGCCACGGCTTTGATGCCGCCCAGAAAGACGCTCGCGATGATCCATCCGATGACGGTCTGCGATCCCCGCGCGAATGCTCGCGTGGCGGGCTCGCGCAGGTGCTCGGGCATCGAACGTATATACCACCGCAGCATCGTCCGCATGTTCGTTACCATGTAGAGGACAAGTGCGATGGTGAATATGCCCAGCAGGAGTAACGCAAAGACACGATCGGTATAGCGCCAGAGTCCTTCCACAATCCCGAACGACCAGTCGACGATACGCGAAAGCTGGCGCTGAATCTCCGGGTTGTTGCCCGTTACGGCCGCGATCTGCTGCGAAAGGTTATTCACCAGCTCCGGCACCTGCTCAATCATCGTCGGGATCTCAGCCGCAAGCCGGGGCACAACGAGCCATCCTGCCACGCCGGCAATTGCGAGAACGGCGAGTGCAGAGATAGCAATCGCCACTCCCCGGGCCATCCCGCGCGCCTCGAGCCACCCGACCGGCGCGCTGAGCGCTACGGCGAGAATGAGCGACAGCACCGATGCCAGCAGCACCGTCTCGATCTGCCGCATAAACCAGAGCAGCACCACCACGCCGGCCGTCAAAAAGACGATCCGGGCGAGCGTTTTGTATAGGGATGGTTCGTGCTTCGCCACGGAATCGGGGACGTGGAGGTTCTACGACGTCATCCGCCGTATTCGAGGACGAGCATCGCGAGCGGCGGCAGGGTGAGGACGAGCGAGTGCGCCATTCCGTGATACGGCACGGGCGTCGACTCGATCTGGCCGTAGTTGCCCATGCCGCTGCCGCCGTACACATCGGCATCGCTGTTCAAACGTTCGTTCCATGTGCCTTCTTCCGGCACGCCGATGCGGTAGTTCTCGCGCGGAACGGGCGTAAAGTTACCGACGAAAATGAGGCGCCTGTCGCCCGACTTCCGCATATAGCAGCCGGTACTGTTGTCGCGGTCGCCGAAATCCATCCACTGAAATCCTTCGGGCGAGTCATCCCACAGCGCGGGATGATCTTTATAGAGATGGAAGAGGTCAGACACCCACGTCATGAGTCCGCGATGCAGCGGTTGCTCGAGCCGTTCCCACTCCAGACTACCGTCGTGATTCCACTCGGCGTACTGCCCGAACTCGCCGCCCATGAACAGCAGCTTCTTGCCCGGCGAACCGACCATATGCGCGTAGAGCAGCCGGAGGTTGGCCGCCTTCTGCCAGTCGTCCCCCGGCATCTTTCCCCACAGCGATCCCTTGCCGTGAACGACTTCATCGTGCGACAGCGGCAGCTTGAAATGCTCCGAAAACGCGTACACGAAAGGAAAGGTGAGGTCGTCGTGATGATATTTCCGGTGGATGGGGTCGCTGCTGAAGTACGTCAGCGTGTCGTGCATCCATCCCATATTCCATTTGAACAGGAAGCCCAGTCCGTGGTCGTACGTCGGTTTTGAAACGCCCGGCCACGCGGTGGACTCCTCGGCGATCATCATCACGCCCGGTACTTCGGAGAATGCGACCTCGTTGACCCGTTTAAGGAAATCGATCGCCTCGAGGTTCTCGCGTCCGCCGAACATGTTAGGCGACCACTGCGATCCGCGCGAGTAATCCCGGTAGAGCATCGAGGCCACGGCATCGAATCGCAGGCCGTCTATGTGGAATTCCTTCAGCCAGTAAAGCGCGTTGGATATGAGGAAATTTCGCACGCCCGGCTTGTTGTAGTCGAAGACGTATGTGCCCCAATCGGGGTGGTAGCGCATCTGCGGATCGTCGTATTCGAACAACGTCGAGCCGTCGAAGAAGACGAGGCCTTGCGGGTCGGTGGCGAAGTGAGCAGGCACCCAGTCGAGCAAGACACCGATGCCGCGCGAATGCAGGTAGTTGATCAGGTACTTAAGGTCCGACGGGGATCCGAAGCGGAACGTGGGCGCGTAGTAGCCGACGACCTGGTAGCCCCAGGAGCCGTAGTACGGGTGCTCCATGACCGGCATCAGCTCGACGTGCGTAAAGCCGAGCTTCTCAACATGATCAGCCAGTGGCTCGGCAATCTCGCGGTAGCTCAGCGAGTAGCCGTCAGGCTTCTTCATCCACGAGCCGAGGTGAACCTCATACGCAGAGACGGGCGCCTTCAGCGATTCCGGGCCTTTGCGCGTCCGCATCCACTCATCGTCAGACCAGTCGAAGGCACGGTCGACGATGATGCCGGCGAGGCCGGAGGCGCCGGATCCATGTTGAGCCGGGGGCTCGAGCGCAAATGCATACGGATCCGCCTTGTCGGCGACATACGCGCCGCGCTCGATGCGAAACTTGTAATGCATCCCCGGGCGGGCACCCTTGACGAAGGCCGACCAGAGTCCGCCGCCCGCACGTTCAAGCGGATTGCGCGTGGGATCCCAATCGTTGAACTCACCGAACACTCGTACATGCTCCGCGTGCGGCGCCCAGACGGTGAACCAGGTCCCACCTTTAGCCGGATGCGCGCCAAGACGCTCATAGCTGTTGAAGTATTCTCCCGACTCCCATCGGGCTATTTCCTCCTGATTAAGCCAGGGCATGAGTTACGTACCGTCTAAGTCGAGTATCGATTGAGGTGGGATGGAGGAAGCTCGGCATGATCGCGGGCACGGCCGTTATTCCTCGGCCTGGGTTTCCGGTGCCAGCCGCTCCAGCCTCCGCAAGATCCGCTGCAGTCCGTCGAGGGGAAGCCATGCCCATGACGGCCGGTTGTTGAGCTCGTAGCGGACCTCGTACAGCGCCTTGTCTAACAAGTACAGCCAGACAAGCGGCTCCCGAAGGTGATCGGGCTGAGCATAGGGCCCTTCTTCCGACGCGCTGAAGTATCCGTCGAGGAAGATCGCCTCCGACCATTCGACGAGGTATCGAACCCATTCCTTTAGCTCCTCGTCTTCCTCCTCGCGCCGATGCCATGCCGACAACGCGGCATACTCAATCGATCGCAGCATCCCGCCGACATCGCGCAGGCCATAGTCAGAGCGGCGGCGTTCCTCGAGCGACCGGGCGGGCTCTCCCTCGAAGTCGAGGATATAATACTCGCCGTCGGAGAGGATGACCTGGCCGAGGTGAAGATCGCCGTGAATCCTGATCTTGGATGATGGAATGCCGAGTTCGGCCACGTCATCGAGGAAGCGAAGTCCGCGGTCCCACAGTTCGTCATCGATCGGTGATGCTTTCGGGTAGTCGTCCTCGATCGACTTTCTCGTACGGGCGATTTCGTTCTTGACGCGTTCGACCAGCCGGGGCAGGTCGTCCGACGAGGGTTCCTCCGGTGTGAGGCCGCCGGCTTCCGCCTTCGAAAGCGCGAGGTGCAATTCCGCCGTGCGAATGCCGAGCACGCTCGCCAGAGACACCATCTCCGGTGCGACCTCCTCGAGCCGTGTCGGGATGGTGTCGGAGAAGGAGGTCGGGAGCTCGTCGGCTGGTGGCGAGAGCTCGGTCACGCGGTCGAGGAATCGGCCGATAATGTCGAGTGCGTAATCCCATCCGTCCTGCTCAACAGACAGCGCCTCCTGCACAACGCCGAGTGCGTAGCGCTCACGGGGCCGGCTGAACGACAGCTTGCCGTAAAGTGCAGGCACAAACTGAAAGCCCGACTCGGTCAGGTACTCGAGCATTTCTGTTTCGGGATTGAGCCCGACTTCGAGCCTGCGGTAGAGCTTGACGAAGAACTTGTCGTCGATGATTGCCGATGAGTTGCTCTGCTCACCTGACAGCACCCGCGCTGAAGACACCGTCTCGCCCGCGAGCTGCCGGTCCATCTCGGCAACGTATAGCCCTTTGAGCGACCGCCCGCGGCTGCCTCGCTGCCACCACCTGAACAGCTTCAGCCAGAAGTCTTCGTGGACCGCGGCATCGTGAAGCAGCCCGCGCGACTTCGGAGTTTCGATCCAGGCGATAGCCGCGTGGGGCGTCGTGTCGATAATGGTCTGCGCTTCATCTTCCGGCGTTAGCGCGAGCGGCAACGCGTACGTATCGCGCCGCCCGTCCACATCAACATGCAACACCGACAGATAAATCGGCACGGGATGCGCCTTGAGCCGAACCGCATCGGCCAGCCGCACCTTGCGTATGAGCTCGCCCCGCGACCCGAACCAGCGTTGATCACTCAGGAAGGCCGGCAGAAGCGCCTCAAACTTCTCCATCCCCTGATTCTGGACCAGCGTCTTTACCAGCACATTCTCCAGTCCTTCCGGCACGCGAATGACCGGAAGATCGCGTCCGACCGTGGAGGTGAGTTCGGATTCCTTAGCTCCTTTTCGCTTCTGAATGACCTCTTCCGGCTCCAACGCCATCCAGAGAAACCCATGGGGGGCGAGTAGCAGGTGGTATTCGTCGTCGCTGAAGGCAGGAAACGGGTTCTGACTGAACAGCTCCACCGGCGTGAGCCCCTGTAAATCCTCCGTTATCGGAAGCATGACCGACTGCGTGAAGCGAGACATGTTGGCGAGCACCAGAATCCTGTCTCCCTCGTACTCACGCACAAACGCCAGCACGGCCTGATTCTCAAGCGGGATCATCGTCATCGACCCGCGGCCGAATACACGCGCGTGCTGCTTACGTAGTGCCAGCAACCGCTTCATGAAGCTGAGCAGCGAATGCGAGTTGCGCTCGGCGTCTTCGACGTTGACGAACTCATAACTGTAGGGCCCGCGGCTAATCATCGGCAGGAACAGCTGATGGTGCTCCGCACGCGAGAAGCCGCCGTTTTTGTCGGGGCTCCACTGCATGGGCGTCCGGACGCCGTTCCGGTCGCCAAGGAACGGGTCGTCTCCCATGCCGATCTCGTCGCCGTAGTACAGAACCGGGCTTCCTTTCAGCGAGAGCAGCAACGCGTTCATCAACTCGATGCGACGCCGTTCCCCATATAAGAGCGGCGCCAGGCGCCGCCGTATTCCCACGTTGATGCGGAAGCGGGCATCGGCCGCATACTCATGGTACATGTAGTCGCGCTCCTCATCGGTCACCATCTCGAGCGTGAGCTCGTCGTGGTTGCGGAGGAAAATGGCCCACTGCGCTTGTTCGGGAATGTCCTTCGTAAGTTCGAGCATCTCGACCAGCGGGCGCCGATTTTCGCGGCGCACGGCCATGTACATGCGCGGCATCACCGGAAAATTGAAGGCCATCTGCACGCCCTTGCCGTCGGCAAAGTAGGGCAGCGTATCCTCCGGCCACTGATTGGCCTCCGCCAGAAGCACCTTACCCGGACCGTACCGCTCTTCGATGGCCTGCCGAAGCTCGACGATGTACTGGATCGTCTCCGGCAGATTCTCGCAATTCGTGCCTTCACGCTCGTAGAGGTAGGGAACGGCGTCGAGCCTGAGTCCATCCACACCCATATCCAGCCAGAAGAACAAGGCCTCCTTCATGGCCTCGCGCACTTCCGGATTATCGTAATTCAGATCGGGTTGGTGGCTGAAGAACCGGTGCCAGTAGTACTTGCCCGCCTTCTGATCCCACGTCCAGTTCGAGATCTCCGTATCCGTAAAGATGATGCGAGCCTCGGCGTACTTGTCCGTCGTGTCGCTCCATACGTACCAGTGGTGGCGTGGGGACGTAGGGTCGCGCGCCTCCTGAAACCACGGGTGCTGATCAGATGTGTGGTTCAGCACGAGCTCGGTGATGACCCGCATCCCGCGCTCGTGCGCTTCATCCAAAAAGGCCTGGAAGTCCTCCATCGTGCCGTGGACGGGGAGGATGCCGAAGTAATCCGACGTGTCGTAGCCGTCGTCGCGGAGCGGACTCTTCAGAAAGGGAAGCAGCCAGAGCGTATTTACACCGAGCTGCTCCAGGTACGGTAGACGCCGGCGCATCCCCTCGAAGTCGCCGTAGCCGTCGTCATCCGAGTCGAAAAACGAGCGGACGTGCAATTCGTATATGACCGCGTCTTTGTACCAGAGCGGATCCGTCAGAAAGTCTTTCGGCATATTGAGATTTATTGGAAGTAGGGGAAGTCCCGCTCGGTCGAGACTTCGTGGCGGATGTGGAATATGTGCGCCGGCATCACGCTGGGGTTCAGCTTTACGAAATGCCGATCTCCATTCCAGAGGTAGCGCTCGTCGCCGATCAGATCGTGGACCTGGATCGACCGCCCGGCGGCGAGGTCATGGGCCTGAGGGTCGAACGAAACCCAGCCCGACTGCTCATGGTGGGGGTCGAGATTCACAACCACCAGGATGATGTCGTCGCCGGTATGCTTTGAGTACGCAATGATGGCGTCGTTGTCTACCTCGTGAAATGCGATGTTGCGCGCATATTGCAAGGCAACGTGATCACGCCGGATCCGGTTGATGCGGCGCATGAGTGGCTGCAGCGAGCTCGAGTCGTTCCAGTTCCAATGCCGGATCTCATACTTCTCGTTATGCGCGTATTCCTCGCGGTCGGGGTGCTGGCGGTTGTCGACATGTTCGTACGGCGGACCGTAGATGCCATACGTAGGCGACATGGTGGCGGCCAGCACGAGGCGTATGATATGCGCCGCGCGACCTCCGTAGACCAGATAGTCGTGCAGGATGTCGGGCGTATTGGGCCAGAAGTTAGGCCGGAAGAAATCCGCCACCTCCGTATGGAAAAGCTCGTGGGCGTACTCCGTCAGCTCCTCCTTGGTGTTACGCCACGTGAAGTACGTGTACGAGTTGTTGAAGCCCAGCTTGGCCAGCGTGTGCATCATCTTCGGCCGTGTAAACGCCTCGGACAGAAAGATGAGGTCGGGATGCTCGCGCCGTAGCTCGCCGATGCACCATTGCCAGAAGGGGATGGATTTGGTGTGGGGATTGTCTACGCGGAAGACGCGCACACCGTGGTCCATCCAGAACTCGAACACGCTCTTGAGTTCGAGCCAGAGCGCCTGCCAGTCGTCTGACTCGAAGTCGAACGGATAGACGTCCTGATATTTTTTCGGGGGATTCTCGGCGTAGCGGATCGTGCCGTCCGGCCGGTGCTTGAACCATTCGGGATGCTGCTTCACGTACGGGTGGTCAGGCGATGTCTGGAATGCGATATCGAGCGCGACTTTGATGCCGAGCTCATCCGCCTTCGCGACGAATCTGTCGAATGCGTCGATACCACCGAGCTCGGCGTGGACAGCCTTGTGGCCGCCGTCTTCTGCCCCCATCGCCCACGGGCTCCCAGGGTCGTCGGGCCCGGCCGTCGGCGCGTTGTCCTTTCCCTTGCGAAAGGTCGTCCCAATCGGATGGATGGGAGGGAGGTAGACGATGTCGAACCCGAGCTCTTTGATCCGCGGGAGGCGCTCGGCCGCGTCGTCGAAAGTGCCGTGCCGGCCGGCGACGTCGGACGTAGAGCGGGGGAAGAACTCGTACCAGGCGGCGAAGCGGGCGAGCTCCGGGTCTACGACGACTTCGATGCGCGGCCCTTCCACAAGCCCGTGCCGTGGCGACCACTTGCGTCCGAGCCGAATCACATCCTCAGAGAGCCCGGCATCGATGTGCCCCAACTCCATCCGCGAGGCGAGATCGAGCAGATGCTCCCGATCTTCCCCATCTGCTTCGTTAGCCGCGGCTCGCAGGTGCGTCGCGCCTTCGAGCAGCTCGGCCCGCAACTCTCGTTGGTTCTCGCCACCGTCCACTCGCCGCCGAAACTGATCGTGCCATGTGCCGATCAGATCCACCCACGCCGACACTTGATAATGGTAACTACCCAACGTCGTCACATCGAAGTGCCCTACATACTCATCGTTATAACGTAGCTTCAGCGGCACGGTCGACGGCTCGGCATCATCTTCGTGGCCGACGCGAACCTCGGCGGCAATCTTGTCGTGGCCGTCGATGATGATGCCCGCTACTACGTCGACCCGTTCTCCCACGCTGCGACGCACGGGCCAGCGGCCACCGTCAACCTGGGGCGAGACAGACACGATTGCAACACGAGACCACGACTCAGGAAGGGAATCACGTTCAATAGGGGACATCGAAGAAGTGGAGTGGGTGAGAACGACGTTGTATCTGGTGATCTTCTTGTTTCAGCACAAGCTTTTCCAGGCCGGCGATAGGTTACGCCTTTTCTTCTACCGGCGTTTGATCGATCATCCCCACCGCACTGGGCTTTTACACGACTTTCCAACATCGCGACCTGCGGTCATATGAGTAACGATAGATCCAGCGATACATCAGCTGTTAAGGAAGAGCTTTTCGAGTTAAAGGTAGCCCGCATCTGGCCGGGGAAGCCGTTTCCGATGGGCGCCACGTGGGATGGACTCGGCGTCAACTTCACCCTTTTCAGTGCTAATGCCGAGCGTGTTGAGCTACTTCTCTTCGATTCCGCAGAAGATACTGAGCCGGCCGTCGTTGTTGCGCTGCCTGACCGAACGGGACCCATCTGGCACGGATATCTTCCGCATGTGAGACCGGGCCAGCTTTATGGCTATCGCGTTCATGGGCCATACAACCCGGAGGAGGGCCACCGCTTCAATCCCAACAAGGTTCTGCTCGATCCATATGCCAAGGCGTTGGGACGGAATCTGGAGTGGCATGACAGTCTGTTCGGATACGTCCCGGGCCACGAAGACGAAGACCTCTCCTTCAACACGGAAGACAACGCCGCGTACGCCCCCCTCGGTGCGGTGATCGAGGAGTGCTTCGAGTGGCACGACGATCGTCACCCGGACGTCCCGTGGAATCATACCGTCATCTACGAGACCCATGTCAAAGGCATCAGCAAGCTGCATCCCGATGTGCCGGAAGCGTTCCGCGGCACATATCTCGGCCTCGTCTCCGAGCCCATCCTCGACCATCTGAAGAAGCTCGGCGTAACTACCGTGCAACTGCTTCCGGTGCACGCGAAGGTCCACGACAGACGCCTCATCGATGCCGGACTGCGGAATTACTGGGGATATAACACGCTGGCCTATTTCGCGCCCGAGCCCGAGTACGCGACGAACGGTGCGATCTCGGCCGTGCGCGATTTCAAGATGATGGTGCGCGCCCTGCACGCGGAGGGCTTCGAGGTGATCATTGATGTGGTCTACAACCACACCGCCGAGGGCAACCATCTCGGACCGACGCTCTCGCAACGCGGCATCGATAACCTGTCGTACTACAAAGAGCACCCGGATGAGAAGCGCTACCTCGTCGATTATACCGGCACCGGTAACACACTCGACGCCGGCGAGCCGCACGTGCTGCAACTCATCATGGACAGTTTGCGGTACTGGGTGCTCGAGATGCACGTCGACGGATTCCGTTTCGACCTTGCCTCGACGCTCGCGCGCGAGCTGTATGAGATTGACATGCTCTCGGCCTTCTTCAAGATCATCCAGCAGGACCCTGTGCTCAGCCAGGTCAAGCTGATTGCCGAGCCGTGGGACGTCGGCCCCGGCGGATACCAGGTCGGTAGCTTTCCGTGGCAGTGGACGGAGTGGAACGGCCACTACCGCGACGTCACACGGCGCTTCTGGCGTGGCGATCACGGGCTGAAAGGCGAGTTCGCCACGCGCATCGCAGGCTCGAGTGATCTATACGAACTATCGGGCCGCCGCCCGTTCGCGTCGATCAACTTCATCACGGCGCACGACGGCTTTACACTCCAGGACCTGGTGTCTTACGAGAAGAAGCACAATGAGGCCAACCAGGAGAACAACCGTGACGGCCACGAGCCCAACTTCAGTATCAACTGCGGGGTGGAGGGAGAGACCGACGATGAAGCCATTATCGCTGAGCGCGAGCGTCGCAAACGCAGCCTCATCAGCACATTGCTGCTGTCACAGGGCGTGCCGATGATCCTCGGTGGCGATGAGCTGTCGAAGACGCAAAACGGCAATAACAACGCCTACTGCCACGACAACGAGATCAACTGGTACGACTGGGACCTCGACGACCGCAAGCGCGACTTCCTCGAGTTCGTGAGCCGGGCGGTGGCGTTTCGCCGCGACCATCCGAGTTTCCGGCGCCGACGATTTCTACAGGGGCGCCGCGATACGGACGTCCCGACCGACGTCAAGTGGCTCCATCCGAATGGTCACGAGATGGAAGACTCCGATTGGCAGAACACCGACGTTCAGTCGTTCGGAATGCTGCTCTTTGGAGATGCCATCAGCGGCGTCGACGCCCGCGGCCGGCCGTACGAGGATGAAACCTACCTTCTGCTTTTCAACGCGTCGAGCCGCGAGGTCACGTTCACCCTGCCCGGCGATTATGCCCGGGATACCGGGTTCTGGCATCCCGAGGAGCCGTTTACAGGCGCGCTTGATGCCGCCGACACGTTCGAATCCAATAGCGAGGTCGGCGTAGAACCGCACACGCTGGTGGTATTACGCGCCGCGCGCGGTACATCCGGAGATGGCTCGCGGCATGAGGAGGATGCCTCCGAAGCTGACGCGTAAGGTCGTAGTACGTGAGGTGGCGGCCGCGAGCACGCTGCCGCCGCCCACTACGCGCCGGGTTTGTCGATACGTGTGTCGTCGATATCGCCGGCATCGAACATCTCGCCGTCGATCCATACCCGCGATGGGCTCGTGTGGATCACCCCTTGCGCATAGGCAATTGCTTCTTCGGGCGACCCGGCCGAGACGTTCTCGACTCTGAAATAGCGCTCGTCGTCTCGGTACTCTCCGGTGTCGCGCAAGCTCTCGGGAAAGTCGTCGTCGGGCGTGATACCCGCCTCGACGAGCTGGCGGTCGTTCGTGCCGATGATGGCGTCTTTGGGAATCGAGAAGCGGTACATATCGTTTGTCGTCGTTATAAGTGGTTTCCGAATTGCACGCGGTTACATGGCGCTGGTGTTATTCCTCCGGGGAGTGCAAAGCGCCCATGCCTGGGTGCGGGTTTTCGACATAGCGGCCGGACTCGGGTACGGCGACCTCGTCGAAGTTTCGCGCAAGTTGATGGAGGGCGTCACGCATGCCCTGTCCCTGCATTGCGCGGCCGTGCATGCTGACAACAACTTCGGGCTCGAGCGAAGCCAGACGCTCGACCGATGTTCGGGCCGCCTGCCAATCCTGAGTGAAGTACATCGGCGGACCGTGCATCTCCGGCTTCTGTGTCAGCACGGCGTAAGCCGACTCCTGCTTTGTGGTGATGAATGCATCCCCTGAGATGAGCAGGCGGTCGGATTCGCGCCAAAGCGCAACGTGGCCGGGTGTGTGTCCAGGCGAGTGTATCCAGCGCCAGTCGGGCATATGCGGAACGCTGCCGTCCGGCGGGAGCACACTCAGGCGACGGCCGACGTTGATCGGGCCGCGCGGATAGAACGGCGAGAG
>Ga0209487_1002743_pt1 | contig 14169 bp, 15 predicted proteins | sample Poulit2012_FD_187524 | JGI IMG/M metagenome (GOLD analysis project Ga0209487, IMG submission 187524) | Agricultural soil microbial communities from Georgia to study Nitrogen management - Poultry litter 2012 (SPAdes) (version 2) | ecosystem: Environmental > Terrestrial > Soil > Agricultural land... | reverse complement strand
CATCTGAAAATACGGTGACCTGCTCCATATCGCCCTGGCGCAGGCGTACGCAGCGCCCATCTTTTAAATCAATGGCTGGTATGAGCAACATATCAGAGCACCCCCTTGGTAGAAGGAATCACGTCCTTATTGCGTGGATCAGTTTCAAGCGCCATGCGCACTGCACGGCCAAAAGCCTTGAAAATGGTTTCGCACTGATGGTGGGCATTTTCACCGCGCAGGTTATCTATATGTACTGTTGCCTGGGCGTGATTGACAAAACCCTGGAAAAACTCGCGCACCAGCTCGGTATCAAAGGTACCGACTTTTTCGCGTACAAAGTCGGCATGGAAATACAGACCCGGACGTCCGGAAAAATCGATGACGACCCGGCTCAGGGACTCGTCCAGTGGCACATAGGCATGGCCATAACGACGTATCCCCTTTTTATCACCAATGGCCTTGCTGAAAGCCTGGCCCAGGGCAATGCCGATATCCTCAACCGAGTGATGATCATCAATATGGGTATCGCCATCACAGTGCACCTGTAGATCAATCACCCCGTGCCGGGCAATCTGGTGCAGCATGTGATCGAGAAAGGGAACGCCACTGTTGAGCTCGTGACGACCGGTACCATCGAGATTGATAGAACACTCGATTTTGGTTTCATTGGTATGACGTGAAATTTCAGCGGTACGCATAGATAGATACTATTCAGTTGAAGTGGAAATTCTGAAACGGGCGCTTTGGGCATGTGCATGCAGCCCTTCGCCCTCGGCCAGGGTGGCGGCCACGGGCCCCAGGGTTTGGGCCCCGGTATAGGAAACGTTGATGATACTACTGCGTTTCTGGAAGTCATAGACCCCCAGGGGTGAGGAAAAACGGGCCGTGCGGGCGGTGGGCAATACGTGGTTGGGACCGGCACAATAATCACCAAGTGCCTCGGAGCTATAGGGACCCAGGAAAATGGCCCCGGCATGGCGGATGCGTTGCAGACAGTATTCGGGTGTTTTGGTAGCGATTTCCAGATGCTCGGGGGCAATGGTATTGGCTATCTCGCAGGCCTCATCCAGATGCCCGACCTCGATGAGGGCACCGCGATCGGCCAGGCTGGTGGCGATAATATCGGCGCGGGGCATGGTGGGCAGCAGGCGTTTGATTTCGTTTTCTACCGCATCCAGAAACTCCTTGTCATCGGCAATCAGGATAGCCTGCGCAAGCTCATCGTGCTCGGCCTGTGAAAACAGGTCCATGGCCAGCCACTGGGCCGACACGCTGCCGTCACTGATGATAAGTATCTCGCTGGGGCCGGCAATCATGTCAATGCCCACTGTGCCGAATACCCGTCGCTTGGCCTCGGCGACATAGGCGTTGCCGGGACCGACGATTTTGTCGACTGCCGGGATGGTTTCCGTGCCATAAGCGAGGGCCCCGATGGCCTGGGCGCCACCAATGGTAAAGACCCGATCAACTCCGCCCAGTGCGGCAGCAGCCAGTACCAGCTGATTTTTTTGGCCCTGCGGGGTGGGGGTGACCATGATGAGCTCGGGCACGCCGGCGACCTTGGCGGGCAGGGCATTCATCAGGACGGAGGAAGGATAGGCCGCTGTGCCCCCGGGCACATAAAGGCCCACCCTGTCAATGGGGGTAACACGCTGGCCCAGCTCGGTGCCATTGGCCTCGGTAAAGGACCAGTCCTGTTGTATCTGGTGCTCGTGATAAGCCCGAATACGGCTGGCAGCGGCCTCCAGAGCGGCGCGCTGGTCTGCGGGCAGGCCTTCGAGTGCCTGTTGCAACTCATCGGCAGATAGCTCCAGGGCCTGGGCCTGCGGTGCCGCAAGACCATCAAAACGCTCGGTATACTCCAGCAGGGCAGCATCGCCCTCATGTCTGATGCGGTGCAGTATGTCACGACAGACCGCCTCGATGGAGGCGTCCTGCTCAGCCTCGTAGGCCAATAGCTCATGGAGCGCCCGCTCAAACTCGGGCGCTGAGGACTGTAAACGGCGAATGAGGGTCATGATGCAATTCCAATGTGGTCAACAAACAGTAAAGCCATGGCTTAATTGTAACCCGTTTGCCAGGCTTTGGGATTAACCTTGGGACGTGGGCTCGATGGCGGCTTGCATGAGTGCATCCATCAGGGGTTGCAGGTCGGTTTGGCGGGTTTTCAGGGCCGCCTGATTGATGATGAGGCGCGAGGAAATAGGGGCAATCTCCTCAACCTCCTCCAGCTCATTGGCGCGCAAGGTGTTACCGGTGGAGACCAGATCAACGATGGCATCGGCCAGCCCGACCAGCGGGGCGAGCTCCATGGAGCCGTAGAGTTTGATCAGATCCACATAAACGCCTTTCTGGGCGAAATGCTCCCGGGTGGTGCGCAAATATTTGGTCGCAATGCGTAAACGTGCGCCCTTATAAACAGCACTTTGGTAGTCAAAGCCCCGAGGGGCGGCAACACACATGCGACACCGGGCAATATTGAGATCCACAGGCTGGTAGAGACCGCCCGGGTGGTCTTCCATATGCTCATAGAGCACGTCCTTGCCGGCAATGCCGATGTGAGCAGCGCCGTATTGCACATAGGTGGGCACATCAGTGGCACGCACGATGATGATTTGTAAATCGGGCGAGCTCGTAGGCAGGATGAGGCGTCGGGAGGTCTCTGGGTTTTCCAGCACCTCTATGCCTGCCTGACCCAGCAATGGGAGGGTTTCCTCGAAAATCCGGCCTTTGGACAGGGCCAGGGTGATGGGTTGGTTGATGCGATTTTCTGTCATGGATCTCAGGTCAGACGCTCGATATTGGCGCCGACAGTGGCTAGTTTGTGTTCCATTTGCTCATACCCCCGGTCCAGATGATAGATGCGTTCGATGAGGGTTTCGCCCTTGGCTGCAAGGCCGGCAATCACCAGGCAGGCCGAAGCCCGCAGGTCAGTAGCCATAACCCGGGCGCCCAACAGCTGCTCGACCCCGCGTACCCGGGCAGTATGTCCATCAGCCTTGATATCGGCGCCCATGCGGCGTAACTCCTGCACATGCATGAAGCGGTTTTCAAAGATGTTTTCGGCGATGACGGCCCGGCCCTGGGCCAGGGCATTCAATGCCATGAGCTGAGCCTGCATATCCGTGGGCAGGCCCGGATACTCGCTGGTACTAAAGCTGACGGCTTGGGGGCGTTGTTCCATGCGGGCATGGATAGTGTCGTCCTCGCATTGTAATTGCACCCCGGCCCGGCGCAGTACATCGAGGGTGGATTCGAGGGTGTCTGCACGGGTATGTTTGAGCGTGAGCTCCCCCCGGGTAGCGCCTACCGCACATAAAAAAGTACCGGTTTCAATGCGATCGGGCATGATTGAGTGAGTGGCCCCGTGCAGGCGCTCGACGCCTTCGACCACAATGCGCTCAGTGCCCTGTCCCTTGATGCGCGCTCCCATGGCGATCAGCAGCTCGGCCAAATCCACCACCTCGGGCTCCCGGGCGGCGTTTTCGAGGATGGTTTCGCCCTCGGCCAATACGGCGGCCATGAGCAGGTTTTCAGTGCCGGTGACAGTCACCATATCGGTGCGGATGCGTGCCCCTTTGAGGCGTTTTGCCTTGGCCACAATAAAACCGTGTTCCAGCTCGATGTCCGCCCCCATGGCTCGTAATCCCTTGATGTGTTGATCCACGGGGCGTTGTCCAATGGCACACCCTCCGGGCAGACTGACACGCGCCTGCCCAAAGCGGGCCAGCAAGGGGCCTAGAACCAGAATGGAGGCCCGCATGGTCTTGACCAGCTCATAGGGGGCCTCGATACTGTGGGGCTGTGAGGCCTGCAGCGTGATGGTGTCGCTGTTACGGTCGACCTGTACCCCGATTTGGGCCAGCAACGTGCAGGTGGTATCTATATCACGCAGATTGGGCACATTGTGCAGGGTGAGCGCATCGGCGCTGAGCAGGCTGGCGCACAGAATGGGCAGGGCGGCATTTTTGGCGCCTGAGATAGTGATTTCTCCGTGCAGGGGGCTGCCCCCGACAATGCGCAGCTTATCCATTCCCTTCAGCCTTGTATTCCTCGGGGGTCAGTACGCGCATGGACAGGGCGTGGATCTCCCCGGACTCAATGCGCCCGCCAAGTGTCTCATAAACGCGTTGATGGCGGCGGATGCGGTTTAGTCCCTCAAACTCGGGGCTGACGATGGTGGCCTCATAATGGTATCCATCGCCCTGTACCTCTATATGCTCACAGTTCAAATTATTAACAATCAGTTCACGTACTTGCTCTGGGGTAGGAGTGCTCATGATTAATTCCGTAGTTTGTACCCTGATTTCAACAGGTGTAAAGCGATTAATGTCAATAAGATAAAGGCGCTGCCGACCACGATGAGGCTGTGCCAAGGTGATACGTCCGAGGCCGCAAAAAAACCGTAGCGAAACCCGTCAATAGTGTAAAAGATGGGATTCCATTGCGACACCTTTTGCCAAAAGGCAGGCAGACTATGAATGGAGTAAAACACACCAGATAAAAAGGTGGCCGGCATGATCAGGAAGTTTTGAAAGGCTGCCAGCTGATCAAATTTTTCCGACCACAGTCCGGCAATCAGGCCCAGGGTGGCCATGATGGCACAGGACAGGATGGCAAAGGTCAGTACCCAAAAAATATTGGCAATGGGCAGGCTGACAAAAAACAGAGAGACGAGGCCAATGCATAGGCCTACAGCCAGACCTCGTATGACGGCAGCCAGGATATAGGCAGAAAATATTTCCCGATGCGAAATGGGTGGCAACAGGATAAAGACCAGGTTGCCGGTGATGCGGCTTTGTATCAGGGATGATGAGGGATTGGCAAAGGAGTTTTGCAGCATGCTCATCATCATCAGGCCCGGAATCAGAAACGAGGTATAGGGTACTGAGTCATAAACATGAACCCGGCCCTCAAGAATCTGGGCAAAGATCAGCAGATACAACAAGGCGGTTACCACCGGCGCAGCGACGGTCTGAAAGCCGACCTTGATAAAGCGCATCATTTCTTTGTGCAACAAGGTGGGAAAGCCCGAGCCCTCGGTGATTTGTGGTTCCAATATGGGTTGTGCCTGGGGCTGGCCCGGACTTTCTTGTGGAACGCCCCAACGTTTCAGGTGTTCACTTTGGCTCATGCGATCAATCTCTCATTTTTTTCATCATGCATAATGCGGACAAAGGCGTCCTCCAGATCAGTGCTGCCCACATTTTCGAGCAGTGCCTGCGGCGTATCGAGGGCAACGACCTCGCCCTCTTTGAGCATGGCAACACGGTTACAGAGTGCCTCAGCCTCTTCGAGGTAGTGCGTGGTCAGCAAAATGGTATGTCCCTCGCGATTGAGTCTGGAGATAAACTCCCATAAATTGCGGCGCAAATCTACGTCCACACCGGCAGTCGGTTCATCCAGGATAATCACCGGGGGTCGGTGAACCAGTGCCTGGGCAACAAGGACGCGGCGCTTCATCCCACCGGATAGGGCACGCATATTGCTTTCACTTTTGTCGCTCAGCCCCAGATTATGCAAGATCTCATCGATCCAGTCGTCATTGTCGCGCAGGCCGAAATAACCGGACTGCAGACGCAGGGTCTCCCGTACGGTGAAAAAAGGGTCATACACAATTTCCTGGGGGACTACGCCCAGTGCCCGTCTGGATAGACGGTATTGGCTGACCACATCATAGCCACAGACAGTGGCTTGCCCGATTGTGGCGTGGGTCAGACCGGCCAGAATGGAAATAAGGGTGGTCTTGCCGGCACCGTTTGGGCCCAACAAGCCAAAAAACTCACCATGTTCAATTTTCAGATCAATGTTTTTGAGTGCTTGAAAGCCTTTGTTGGTGTCGGTCAGACCAAGCAAACCTTTTAACCCTTTTGCCGGTGCATAAAAGGTTTTGCTAACGTTCTCAAGATAAATAGCTGACATAGAGTACAGACGAAAAGTCCGGCACGCTCGACGTGCCAGACTGTGGAAAAGAAAGTGGGCCTACCTCGTTTGGAGGTGGCTCCGGTTCAGGGCAGGGGGGCTGTTTTACTGATTGGCGGGCGCTACGCGCTGTTTGTTCAGTGCATCAACCAAGCCGTCAAAGCCCTGCTCGTTGATTACCTGGGAAAACTGGTTGCGATAATTTTGAATCAACCAAATCCCCTCGATATTGATGTCGTAGATTTTCCAGCCCTCGGGTGTTTTTTCCATGCGGTAATCGACGGCTACATCTGGGTTGCCCCGCTGGGATACCACACTGCGTACTACGACATCGGCGGCTTCGGGATCGCCACGAAACGGCTGCACCTTGATTTCAGAGAGCTGATCCACCTTGGACAAGGCACCGCTATAGGTGCGCACCAAGGTGTTTTTAAACGCCTCCACCAAGGCATTGCGCTGCTGCTCGCTGGCCTGGCGCCAGTGGCGCCCTGCGGCCAGACGGGTGGTTTTCTCAAAATTGACGTAAGGCAGCACATACTCGTCGATGAGTCGGTCAATGGCCTCCCGATCACCTTGTTGTGCATCGGGGTCATTTTTCACGGCCTGCAGGGCCTGATCCGCAACTGCCTGTATGAACTCGGGTGGTGCGGCCTTGGGATCGATATTGGCCCAAGCGTGGGTGCTGAGAAAAAGCGCCAGCATCAGCGCCATACTTTGGTAAACCCACCGAACCATAGCGGGCCGGATGTGCATACGAATCAAAGTGTGCATGAAAAATCCTTTAACCTTCTACCGAATAAGCAAATGCTAGCCCAATAGGGAGTTTGTGACAATGATAAGCCTACGCAACCTTGCCGGATTGTCTGTTCTTAATCCACCCCGTCCTCGGGATCATCGTAATCAGGCAGATCATCATAATCCTCGTAGTCAGGTAAATCATCGTAGCCATCTCCACCGATAGGTGCCTTTTTGCTGCGTACGAGAGACTCACGACGTTGTAAATAAGCATCACGGATAAAGCTGTAACGATCCAAGGCGATGTTATCGACCAGATCCTCGGCATCGGTTAACCCGGCGCGGAAATCTAGCATGTAGGCAGCGAGGATGGAATTACGCACCGGTACATTACGAATCTCCATGATGGGGTAGGTGGACGATAGACCAACAGCAAAACCACCGACCATGGCCGTACCGTCACGGACTGTACTTGGCCCCATGATGGGCAGAACTACATAGGGTCCGGAAGGTACCCCCCAGACTCCCAAAGTGGTACCCAGGTCATTGGGGATACGCTTGGAGCCGTTTTTGGAGGCGACATCGATACAGCCGCCCAGCCCCATGGTGCTGTTGAACAGGACCCGCCCAAGACCATTGAAAAAGTCATGCGGACGCCCCTGGAAAAAGCTGTTGACTGCGCCCCACAGATCGCCCAGATTATTGAAGATATTGCCAATGCACGTCTGCGCAGGCTGTGGGGTCAATGCCTTGTACATATTGGTGACCGGCAATATCAACGCATGATCGACATTATAGTTGATTTTGTCCATCGTGCGGTTGTAGCGCTCCAACGGATCATCCGGATTGGGATGGTTGACCGTTGCACAACCAGTGGTTAGAGCCAATGCTGAGGCTAACAGGGTGAGACGCAAACGATTGCGCACCCTTTTTTTCTTGGCCGGGACAGGAGAAGACATAAAGTACCCTATGAGCGATATTGTTTTTGACTGAGAGGATGGGTCGACATGTAATGCAGAACAGGCTACTGCGCTGTTAATCGCCGCCCGCCATGCCGTAGAGGAATTTGCTGATCAGTTCCTCTAATACCACTGCGCTTTGAGTATATAGGATTGTAGAATCATTGGTAAGATCTTCATCACTGCCTCCTGGCGTCAGGCCGATATATTGCTCGCCAAGCAGGCCGGAGGTCAGGATGGATGCTGAGCTGTCCTCTGGGAATTGATAACGGCTTTCCAGCTCGAGGGTGGCAACAGCATGAAAATCCTGATTATCAAAGCTGATTTCAGCCACGCGACCAACGACCACCCCACTGCTTTTGACAGGGGCGCGTACCTTGAGCCCGCCAATATTATCAAAGGCGGCATGCACGCGATAAGTCGGCGCAAAGGAAAAGCTGCTGAGATTCCCTGCGCGCAAGGCCAGAAATGCCAGCGCAACCAGCCCGATAAAAACAAATACACCCACCCAAAAATCTGTTTTGCTTTGTGACATAACTGCTATCCGTGTGAATTGCCTTCGTATTTGATTAACTAAACATGAGTGCGGTCATGAGGAAGTCCAGACCGAGCACGGCCAGGGAACCACTGACTACAGTACGGGTGGTGGCACGGGAGACCCCCTCGGGGGTGGCGCGTGCTGTCCAGCCAGTATATAGGGCGATCAGGGTAACCACAAAACCAAAGACAATGCTTTTGATTACCCCATTTAATACATCATTGATAACATCAACCCCATCTTGCATTTGTGACCAGAAAGCCCCCGGGTCAATACCGATGAGCAGAACGCCAACAATCCAGCCCCCCAACACCCCGACTGCAGAAAACACAGCAGCCAGCAAGGGCATGGCAATGATGCCACCCCAAAAGCGCGGAACCAGTACGCGCCGGATGGGATCAACGGCCATGACCTCCATGGCGGCCAGCTGCTCGCCGGCCTTCATCAGGCCAATCTCGGCAGTCAGCGACGTGCCGGCACGACCGGCAAATAACAGGGCGGTTACTACTGGACCGAGCTCGCGGGTCAGGGACAGGGCTACCAACAGCCCAAGCGCTTCCTCGGAGCCATAGCGGCTCAGGGTGTAGTAACCCTGCAGGCCGAGTACAAAACCGACAAAAAGCCCGGATACACCGATGATCAGCAGGGAGTAATTACCAATGAAATGCACCTGCTGGGAAACCAGCCGGGGGCGCTTGAAAATAATGCCTGAGCGTTTGAGCAGGGCAAAGAACAGTCGTGTAAACGCCCCTAAAGTATAGAAACTTTGCAAAATGGCGTGACCAAAAGAGGAAACGGCGGTAATCAAAGCGTTCATGAGTGCCTGGTGTTTTTTTGCAGCCACTTTTCAAAGGCCGGTGTATTAGGGTAATGAAAGGCAATGGGCCCATCGGGCAAGCCGTGCAGGAACTGTTTGACATACTCCTCCTCGGCAGCCTCCAGCTCCTCGGGGGTGCCATGAGTGATCATCTTGCCCTGGCCAACAATATAAACATAATCGGCGATTTTAAAGGACTCGGGCACATCATGAGTAATGATAATAGAGGCACAGTTGAGCTCATCGGTGAGATCCCGGATCAACTGGGCGGTTATGCCCAGGGAAATGGGATCCAGGCCGGCAAAGGGCTCATCATAGAAAATCAGCTCGGGTTCGAGCACAATGGCACGAGCCAAGGCTACCCGGCGAGCCATGCCCCCTGAAATCTCGCTGATGCGCAGATGTGCTGCGGCACGCAGACCCACGGCATCGAGCTTTTCCAGTACGATCTGGGTAATCTCGGCTTCACTGAGCTGCGCATGTTCGCGTAGGGGAAAAGCCACGTTTTCAAAGACATTCAGATCAGTAAACAAGGCGCCCTGTTGAAAGAGTACCCCCATGCGTTTGCGCAGCTGCTCTATTTGTTTGGGAGTGCACTGTGTCAGGGGCTGATCAAAAACGGTGATCTCGCCTGCCTGCGGGATAATCTGCGCAGTAGCACCGCGCAGCAGGGTGGTTTTACCCGAGCCGGAGCCCCCCATCATCGCAATTACCTGACCGCGATAGGCCTTGATATTGATATGCTTAAGCACCGTAAAGTCGCCATAACCCAAGGCGGCGTCCTGAAATTCGATGAGGGGAGTGTTTGATTGTGTGGTCTGACTCATGGTTATTTTGTCTATTCTACAAGCAGCTGTTGTATCTTGTAATAGGGTAAAGATAACACAGCTGAATTAGGGTGACTATGATGCAAGCATTATTTGCACAAGCGGATGAGGATTTTTCCCATATCGACCAGCAGGAGGTGGTGACTGCACTCAAGGATGTCTTGCCTGCGGCCATGGTACTACACACGGATGAGCAGTTGCGGCCTTATGAGTGCGATAGTTTCATGCTGATGGCCCATCTGCCGTTGGCTGTCGTGTTGCCCGAGACCGAGGCTCAGGTGGTTATTGCTATCCAGACCTGTGCCCGCTTGGGCGTGCCCATTGTGGCACGCGGGGCCGGGACCGGGTTGTCAGGCGGGGCCTTGCCACATCCGCACGGGGTGGTGCTGTCCCTGGCGCGCCTGAATCGTATCGTGGACATTGATCCGCAGGCCCGCATTGCGGTGGTACAGCCCGGGGTGCGCAACATACAGGTGTCCGAGGCGGCCGCGCCTTACGGGTTGTATTACGCGCCGGATCCTTCATCTCAAATTGCCTGCACCATTGGGGGCAATATTGCCGAAAACGCCGGTGGGGTGCATTGCCTCAAATACGGCCTGACCGTGCATAATGTCTTGCGTATCCGGGCGGTGACCATCGAGGGAGAGATTATCGAGTTTGGCAGTCATGCGCTGGATGGGCCGGGTTATGACCTGATGGCCTTGTTGATTGGCTCTGAGGGGATGCTGGCTGTAGTGACCGAGGTGAGCCTGAAACTCACTCCGACACCACGGTTTGCCCAGTGTGTGCTGGCCAGCTTTGATGATGTGGCCCGGGCCGGGGATGCGGTGGCGGGTATTATTGCCGCGGGTATCATCCCGGCCGGGCTGGAGATGATGGATCAGCCGGCTACCATTGCTGCCGAGGAGTTTGTGCAGGCAGGTTATCCACTGGATGCCAAGGCCATCCTGATTTGTGAGTCGGATGGCACCCCCGAGGAGGTGGCCGAGGAGATTGCCCGGATAGAGGCGCTTTTGCGCAAGTATGGCGCGACCGGAATCAAGGTCTCCCGTTCCGAGCAGGAGCGTGAGCTGTTTTGGGCCGGGCGCAAGGCGGCGTTTCCGGCGGCAGGGCGCATTTCCCCGGATTATCTGTGCATGGATGGCACGATTCCGCGCAAGCGCTTGGGTGAGATGCTCAATGCCATCACTGCGATGGAGGATAAATACGGGCTGCGCTGCCTCAATGTGTTTCATGCCGGGGATGGCAATTTGCACCCGCTCATCCTGTATGATGGCAGCAGTGAGCAGGAGCGTCTCAGGGCCCAGCAATTTGGCGGGGAAATACTGGAGTTGTCTGTTGCGCTTGGCGGGACTATTACGGGTGAGCATGGCGTCGGGGTAGAAAAAATCAATCAGATGTGCGTACAGTTTAAAGAAGCCGAGCGGGATTTGTTTTTTGCCATCAAGCAGGCCTTTGATGAGCATGCCTTGCTCAATCCCGGCAAGGCCATTCCGACCTTGAATCGCTGTGCTGAATTTGGCGCCATGCATGTGCAGGGCGGTCAGCTGCCTTTTCCCCATTTACCGCGTTTTTGAATGTGTCATGAATCAACATCAATCCAGGCAATCTGCCCAAGCGCAGGATGCGCTCCTCGACGAATGGAGCGCAAAAGTCACAGAAGCCCAGGCGCAGCGCACGCCATTGATTTTACAAGGAGCGGGCTCCAAAGAGTTTTATGGACATCCGCCCGCAGGTCAGGTCCTCGATGTCAGTGGTTACCGGGGGGTGGTGGATTATGAGCCTTCTGAGCTGGTAATCACAGCCAGGGGCGGTACGCCGGTAGCTGAGATAGAGGCCCTGCTCGCAGAACAAGGACAATTTTTGGCCTTTGAGCCGCCCTTGTATTCACCGCAGTCGACTTTGGCAGGTTGTGTGGCGGCCGGACTGGCGGGGCCGCGTCGGGCTCAGGCCGGCGGGGTGCGGGATTTCATGCTGGGCGTAAAAATCATCGATGGTCAGGGCCGTTTACTGACCTTTGGCGGGCAGGTCATGAAAAACGTTGCCGGTTACGATGTCTCCCGTTTAATGGCAGGTAGTTTGGGGACGCTGGGGATAATTACCGAGTTATCCATCAAGGTGCTGCCGCTGCCTATTCAGGAGCAAACCCTGGTACTGGCAATGGATCAACCAACAGCTTTGCAAAAACTCAACGAGTGGGCAGGGCAGCCATTGCCCATTTCTGCCAGCCTGTGGGTAGGGGGACAACTGCATTTGCGTTTATCGGGTGCACCCAGTGCCCTGGCAGTGGCCCATGAGCTGATCGGCGGTGAGCAGCTGCCAGATGAGCAGGCGACAGCACTGTGGACTGCAGTGCGGCATCAGCAGCATTCCTGGTTTATGCAGGCACAGGGCGTGGTGGCCGAGGATCCGGAGGCAGTATTGTGGCGCTTATCCCTGCCCAGTGTGGCACCGATGTGTTTGCCGGATGAGCCGCAGCTCATCGAGTGGGGGGGGGCCTTGCGTTGGTGTGTCAGCAGTTTGCCGGCGGCAGATATCCGGGCTGCTGTGGCGGCCTTGGGGGGTACGGCAACGGCTTTTCGTGGGCAGCAGGTGCCGGCTGCAGTCTTTCATCCATTGGAGCCTGCTGTGCTGACCTTGCAAAAACGTCTCAAACAAAAATTTGATCCGGCGGGGATTTTCAATCCCGGCAAGATATATCCGGGGGAGCTTTGATGCATACATCCTTATCTCCAGAATTTGCCCATACCGAAACGGGTGAAAAAGCCCGGGAGCTCATTGCCAAATGCGTGCACTGCGGGTTTTGTAATGCCACCTGCCCGACTTACCAGATGCTCGGCGATGAGCTCGATGGTCCACGGGGCAGAATTTATCTCATGAAACAGGTCTTTGAGGGGGAAACACCCACCCGCATTACGCAGGAGCACCTGGATCGTTGTCTGACCTGCCGTGCTTGCGAAACCACCTGCCCTTCGGGGGTGGAGTACAGCAAGCTGCTGGATTTGGGTCGCGAGGTAGTCGATGACAAGGTCGAACGGCCTGTGCACGAGCGGTTTTGGCGATTGCTTGTCCGTGAAGTGGTGGCTGAGCCCAAGCGCTTTAGACGGGCGTTGGCAGTGGCGCAGCGGCTCAAGCCGGTGCTGCCGCGCTTGCTCAGGGAGAAAATGCCGGCGGCAGCGCCTGCTGATGTGGCTGCGCTGCGGTGGCCGGTGACCAAACACGAGCGTCAGATGCTGGTTCTCGAGGGTTGTGTGCAGCCGACGCTGGCACCGGAGATCAATGCCGCCGCGGCCCGGGTATTGAATCGTTTTGGTATCCAGCTGACCCGTGTTGAGCAGGGGGGATGCTGTGGCGCAGTGCGCCATCATAATGGAGATCTGGAGGGCGCCCGGGAAAATGCTCGGCAGCTGATTGATGCCTGGTGGCCTTTTATTGATAGTGGTGCTGTGGAGGCGGTCGTGACCACAGCCAGTGGTTGTGGTGCTGAAATTCAGGATTACGCTGCCTTGTTGCAGGATGATCTGCACTATGCTCAAAAAGCTGCCCGGTTAGCCGAGCTGAATCTGGATGTCAGTGTGGTTGTCGCGCGTGAGCTGGATCGTCTGGGCGGTCAGTTTCAGGTCAAGGATCAGCAGCAGCGGGTGGCCATACAGGAGCCGTGCACCTTTCAGCATGCGCTGCGGGATAAGCATTCAGTGGCGGATTTGCTACAGCGTTTTGGTTATCAGACGGTCCTGCCAGCCAATGCCCATCTGTGCTGTGGTTCGGCCGGGACTTACTCCCTCTTTCAGCCCCGGCTCTCGCAGCGATTACGCGCTGATAAGCTGGCCGCTTTGATGCAGGGCCAGCCCCACTATATTGCCACCGCCAATATTGGCTGTCAGAGTCATCTGGAGCAGGCCAGCGAGGTGCCGGTGCGACACTGGATACAGCTGGCGGACGAGGCCCTCGGCAATCCCCTGCAGGGTTAGGAAAACTGTTTTTTGAATTGCGCTATCCAATGCCGGGTAGAGGCATCGGGGACACGTTTTTCGGTCTGCCCGGATTGCTGTTGTAATTCCTCCAGAATCCCGGTGGCCAAGGTTTTACCGTACTCCACACCCCATTGATCAAAAGGATTGATGCCCCAGACCAGGCCCTGGATGGCGATTTTATGCTCATATAATGCCAGCAATGCACCCAGGGTATAGGGAGAGAGGCGGGGCAGCACGATGAGGGTGTTGGGCCGTCCGCCCTGATGCACACGATGCCGGGCCAGCCACCGGGCTGTGTCGGGGTCGTGCCCCTGTTGCAGGCATTCCTGCAGGGCTTGCTCATGGTTTTTACCTACCAGCATGGCCTCGCGTTGCGCCAGGCAGTTGGCCAGCAGGCTCTGGTGGTGCTCGGTCC
>Ga0209487_1002742_pt1 | contig 14169 bp, 15 predicted proteins | sample Poulit2012_FD_187524 | JGI IMG/M metagenome (GOLD analysis project Ga0209487, IMG submission 187524) | Agricultural soil microbial communities from Georgia to study Nitrogen management - Poultry litter 2012 (SPAdes) (version 2) | ecosystem: Environmental > Terrestrial > Soil > Agricultural land... | reverse complement strand
GGCACGTTTGACCCGCCCCATAACGGGCATTTATTGATTGCAAAAGAAGTGATCGATTCATTACAGTTAGATGAGGTATGGTTTATACCGACGTATGAACCACCGTTAAAGGACCGCGTTGTGACAAGTAGTAAGCACCGGTTACAAATGTTAAAGCGAATGATTGAAGGAAGGGAGCATTTTCGAATCGAGACGATCGAAATCGAACGAAAGGGCAAGTCCTATACGATTGATACAGTTCAAACGTTACAAAAACGTTACCCGAAGGTGAAGTTTTACTTTTTAATTGGTGCTGATCAAGTAAATCAATTAAAAAAATGGCATCGAATTGACGAATTGGTGAAAATTATTCAATTTATCGGCGTTGAACGTCCAGGTTATCCATGGAAAGACGTCGACGTTGTTCATAAAATATCTGCACCCAAAATCGATATTTCTTCAACGCAAATTCGCCATTTACTAACACATGGAAAAGAAATTAAAAAATTCGTTCCAGAACGAGTTTATGCTTACATTAAGGAGCATCAGTTGTATGGATATCGAAGAAATGAAACGGATTGTTAAAGCGAATTTAAGTGATAAACGTTATGCCCATACCTTACGAGTTACTAAATGTGCTTTAACGTTAGCGGAACGCTTTGATGTAGCAAAAGAAAAAGTACAAATTGCTGCTCTTTTTCACGATTATGCAAAAGACGAAAGTCCAGAAAAATTAAGGCAATTAATCAAAGACTATCATTTACCTGAGACGCTCTTACAATATCATGATGAACTATGGCACGGTCCTGTAGCAGCTAAATGGCTCGAACAAGAAAAAGGAATAACCGACCAGGACATACTTAACGCCATTTACTACCATACGACTGGTCGGTCCGAGATGAGCGATGTAGAGTTAGTCGTCTTTGTTGCCGATTATATCGAACCAGCCCGGGATTTTCCGGGAGTAGATACCGTTCGTGCGCTAGCTAAGAAGCGATTAGAACTAGCAGCCTATCAAGCCCTTAAACAGACGATTACCTTTTTAGTTAGTAAAGAAAAAATGATTCATCCGAATACATTTTATGCTTATAATAATTTAACAAAAAAAGTAGGAGTGAAGTAAGTTTGAAAGACACTGAATCGTTATTACACATTGTTGTTGAAGCAAGCGAAAATCGAAAGGCTGAAAACTGTGTCGTCTTGAGTATGGAAGGGTTAAATTCAATCGCCGATTATTTCGTTATTTGTCATGGAAATAATGAACGCCAAGTTCAAGCTATTGCCCGTTCCATTATGGACGAAGTGGAGGAAGAAGGGTTTACAATCCGTCGAGTCGAAGGATTCGAACAAGCCCGTTGGATTTTAATCGATTTAGGCGATATTATTTGTCACGTCTTCCATCATGATGAACGTTCGTATTACAATTTAGAACGTCTATGGGGTGATGCCCAGGAAGTTCAAATCGGTGACAAAAGGCAATGACTACCTACGGTCAGTTTGCACTATTATACGATGAGCTTATGAAGGAAGCACCGTATGATGCGTGGTATCATGTGACAGTTCAAGCGACAGAAGGAAAGAAAGTACATTCAGTCCTCGACTTAGGTTGTGGTACTGGTGAAATTACCCTTCGCCTTGCTACACAATTTCCACGCATCTACGGTGTCGATCTGTCAAACGATATGTTAACAATCGCAAGAAAAAAGGCCGAATTGAAACGGGCGAATATTACGTGGGTTCAACAGGATATTCGTTTTTTAGAAGGATTTAAAAATATAGACTTAGTCGTAAGTTATTGTGATGTTATAAATTATATCGTAGAACAAGATGAGCTAAAAAAGGTGTTCCAACACGTTTACGATAGTTTAACGCCTGGTGGAACTTTCATATTTGATATACACAGTATGGATTATGTAAAAAATAAGCTGTGGAATAATACATTTGCCTACAGTGGAGAAACATTAGCTTATATATGGGATTGTTTTCCAGGGAATGAGGCAGGAGAGATGTTTCATGAAATGACCTTTTTTTATCAAAATGAGGCAAAAAACGATACTTACCTACGTTTTGATGAGACCCATCACCAACGAACTTTTCCAATTGAAACCTACATACATTTATTAAAAGAAATCGGATTTCAAAAGATTAAAACGTTTGCTGATTTTTCCTATGAAATAGAAATTTCGCAGGATAAGGGTGAACGAATTTTTTTCGTTTTAGAGAAATAAAGCGATTTTATCATAGAATCGAACGATTATTTTTCCCTTTTAGTCATTTTACAAATTATATCATTTTGTATACGATACGAAGAAAGAGCGATCTCAAGAAGCGATGGTTCCTTCAGGTTCGTAGTAATTTGTTTTGAAATTCCGCCGAAAGGAAGCGAGAGTGTTGCATCATTTCTCTTCGATTACTCGACTATTACCAATTGCTATCTTGATTATTCTTTGTATTTTCTTCCTTTTTAAACGAGAGGAGCACATTGATATAGAAGAAGACTCTTATACTGAAGATGTGCTTTTTGCTGATGGAATAGAAGAAGTAGAGCTACCAAATGAAGAAGTGATTGTCGATGTAAAAGGTGAGGTGAAAATGCCTGGTGTCTACTCTGTTCCTGCAATGGAACGAGTGCATAAAGTGATTGAACTTGCTGGAGGCTTTACGGCAGAGGCAGCCGAAAGCGAGATTAACCTGGCGCAAAAAGTTCATGATGAAATGGTAATCTACGTACCGAAAGAAGGCGAAGAAAATATTATCCCTTTTGCCTCAACAGTGGCTAATCAAACAAGTAGCTCTACGACAAGCTCAGAAGAACTCGTGCGAGTAAATATAGCGACAGTAGATGAGCTAACGACCCTTCAAGGAATCGGCCCAGCAAAAGCCCAAGCAATTATCGACTATCGGGAAGAACACGGACCCTTTCAAGTAGTTGAAGATTTATTAGAAGTAAGTGGAATTGGTGAGAAAACATTAGAAAATATAAAAGACTCAATTATTATCCCTTAGAAGAAAAGGTAGGTTAGAAAATGGAACGAATTTCTTGGCATGAATATTTTTTATCACAGGCAAAATTAATTTCCTTACGAAGTACGTGTACACGATTATCTGTTGGCGCGATTCTCGTCCGTAATAATCGTCTAATTGCAAGTGGTTATAATGGAAGTGTCGATGATAGTAGCCATTGTATCGATGAAGGCTGTCTAATAGTTGACAATCATTGTGTTCGTACGGTTCATGCAGAGATGAACGCCTTACTTCAATGTGCACGTTTTGGTGTTGCGACTGATGAAACGACGCTTTATGTGACACATTTTCCATGTCTACATTGTACGAAACATTTGATTCAAGCAGGAATTAAGGAAATTTTTTACGAACATGATTATCGTAACAATGATACGGCTATTCAGCTGTTAGAAGAAGCAAATATTCCAGTAACTCAAGTACCAGTTGAAAGGGTAACAGTTACTGAACATAAAGAATGAAACGAATAAATCGAGGTGAAGCTTTATGTAAATGATGAAGGGGAGTAGTCATTTATTCGTTTTGAGTGCGACTTTTGCTTATATTGGTATTAAAACGGACCGAACTTGGATTGTTTTCCTTTTGTTTTTAGGTTGGTTAGTCTTTTTATATTTTTTACGTCGACTTTCGTTTTTGCTTCTTAGCGTTATAGTAATAAGCTTCTTCTTATTTCTTGAATACTTTCCAGTCTACACGCCGGAATCCTATAAGACACCGACTTCTAGTCGAACGGTAACAGTGGAAGGGAAAATAGCGAGTCCAGTTCGTTACTACGATCAATCCCTTTCCTTCGATTTTATATTGAAAGATACGGAGGAAAAGGTGCGTGTCCTTTTTAGTGACTTTTCCTTAGATTCTCATGAAAAGCTTACCTTTCCTTATACGTACGGAGCTCGATGTATTCTTAGCGGAAAGTGGGAAGAAGTGGAAGGTGCGACGAATCCGTTTCAATTCGATTATAAACAATATTTGTTTGAACGAGGAATCGTCGGGCAATTTTCTGTTACAAATAAAGCAGCAGTTCAATGTGTAGAACGAGCTACTTTTCTTACTAAACTTTATTCCTTTCGCGAACAATTCCTCTTAAATAGTGAGCGAAGATTACATGAGGAAATAGCCCCTTGGCAACAGGCATTGATATTCGGTGAACGAAGTGCGTTAGATGATGAGATAACAACTTTATTTCAGCGATGGGGTTTATCCCATTTACTTGCGATATCAGGATTACATGTTGGGATTTTAATTGCAACTATATATATTATTGCCTTACGTTTTTTTTCCTTAACGAAGGAGCAAGCTCAATTTACATTACTATGTTTTTTACCTATTTATGCACTTTTAGCTGGAAGTCAACCTTCTGTACTTCGGGCAACTATGATGGCGATTTTAATCCTTTTGCTTAAAATCTTTCAAGTACGTTTACAACGTCTTGACATCGTTAGTCTAGCATTCCTAACGTTAATATGTATTGATCGCACGATGATGTTTGATGTTGGTTTTCAGTTTTCTTTTCTCGTCACTTTTGCATTAATTTTATCAGCTGAATGGTTCTCGCACACTTCTTCAAAAATTATGCTCCTTTTTAAAATAAGTTTTGTCTCCCAAATGGCTATTGTTCCTCTACAAATGTATTATTTTTATCATTTTCAACCATTATCAATTCTTATAAATATTTTGGTCGTGCCTTACTTTTCTTTTTTCGTTATTCCCTTTATGTTAATTGCATTTTTCCTTCCATATTTACCAAGTTTGTTTAAAGATTCTTTCGAGTTAATCTTTTTAAAAGTACACCAATTCATAATAGGTATCGTCAAGCTTTTTGACGATTACGTCGATTATCCTTTTGTTTCGGGTGAAATTACATTAACGATAGTTTTACTATATTACGCCATATTTATCGGAATGATGATTGCTTTAGAAAAGATAAGAAAGAAAGAAGCATTTTTTTATGGTATAGCCTTGACTATGTTGTTAACCTTTATAATTGTTCAACCTTACATCTCCTCTAAGGGTTCCGTTACGATGCTTGATATCGGTCAAGGAGATGCCTTGGTTATTGAGTTACCCTATCGGAGAGGAATCTTTTTTATCGATGCTGGTGCGACCTTTCACTTCGATGAGGAAGAACCGAGGGATACTGTTTATTCTCGAGTGATTCGTCCTTATTTGCAGGGTCGAGGAATTACGAAAATTGATGCGATTTTTGTCAGCCATCCTCATATTGATCATCATGGTTCAATACGGTATATGTTAGAAGAGGTGAGAATCGACGAAATTTTTATCGCAAATATTTATGATCGGGATGATCCCGAACTGAAAAAGTGGCTTAAAAATAACGAAACAACAGTTAGCACATTAAAATACGGAGACAAAATCCAACGATATGATATATCTTTTACGGTTTTGTCACCGAAGAAAGATTATAAAGATACAAACGATAATTCGCTCGTATTGTATACGAAAATTGGTCCAGCATACATGTTGTTTACCGGTGATATTAGTGAAACAGTTGAGAAACAAATTATTGAAGACACGAAAGGTTTACGTGTTGATTTATTAAAAGTAGCTCATCATGGAAGTAACACATCGTCAGCGGAAGAATTTATTAGATCGCTTCAACCAAAGTATGCCTTCGTACCTGTTGGCAAAAATAATCGATACGGTCATCCTTCAAAAGAAGTGATTGAACGATTAGATAAATTAGGAGCCACCATTTATCGTACGGATGAAGATGGCGCCGTACAATATATTTATTACGGAGAAAAAGGGATGATTCAACCGTTTAAAAGTAAATGAAACAAAAGGAAGAGATTATACCCTGTAAATAAAATACCGGTGTAAAAATTATACTTGACACTGGCCTTTTGTTTGTAGATAGGTGACATAGTACAACTTTTTTATAACGATATTAGTCAATAATTTAAAAAGTTGCCTAAAATCCTGTAGTTCCTTGATTAGTCAGGTAAGGCTTATATACAAAATAAAATGGACTGATTTTCTACATCAAAGAGAAATTCAGTCCATTTGCTCGTTTAAGGCTAGTTTTTTCCTATCTTTTTGCTTTTTTGTTTACTAATTAGTTAATAAAGCTGATTGCCGTCCCTAAAAAGAAAATAAATGCAAAGAAAATAAACGATACAACAAATCCAGTTACTGCGTGAGGTACATCGTTTGTCTTTTCTTGTGGATTGTTTTCAAATTCGTTCATTGTTATCCCTCCTGTATCTGAACTAATTATAAAATAAACGAAACAAAAAAGCTAGCCAAATGAGAAATATCAATAATTGTTCGAAAACTGTTCATACATGCTATGATATATATACAATACGTAAAATTATTTATATTATACTACACTATATAGAGTGATGAATACAGAATATACGAAGGAAAGTAGGCTAATGTATGATTTCGTTACAGGATGCGATAAAACAATTAAATAAAGAAGAACTAGCTCCACTATATACTTTAGTTGGAACGGAATATTATTTTATTGAACAGTTTAAAAATGCTTTATTTAAAAAAATAGGTGAAGAAAGTGAAGCAGTTTCTTTATTCGATCTACGAGAAACAGCGATTCAAGATATAGTAATCGACTTAGAGACGTTACCTTTTTTCTCGGAGCGTAATATATCTATCGCGGAATTTCCCGTATTTTTACTCGCCTCCCCAGAAAAGGTCCAAGTAACTCACGATACGAAACGATTTGAACAATATATCGAACAACCAGCGCCGTATAGTACGCTAGTTTTGATCGCACCGTATGAAAGGTTAGACCGTCGAAAATCGATTACGAAAAAACTACTTAAAAATTCAGTCACTATCGATTGTCAGCCAATTCGTGATTATGAATTACGTAAATGGCTTGATGATATGTTGAAATTACATGAAATTAAACTGACCGAGGAAGCGAAGTTACGTTTCGAAGCGGAGTTTGGCCCGAATTTATATTTGTTACAGCGGGAAGTAGAGAAATTATCTCACTACATCGAATCTGAAGAAGAAGTAACTGAAGAGATTGTTAGTGAAATTATGTCTCACTCTACGGAACAGACAGCAACCGATCTTGCTGATGCGGTATTAGAAAGAGATTTAGAAAGGGCACTGATGATTTTTCGACAATTAGAAAAGATGAATGAACATCCCGTTAGTATGATAGCTCTTTTATCATATCAATTCCGTATGATGTTACAAGCTAAGATATATGCAGCCCGAGGGTTACCTTTACGACAGATACAATCGTCGATAAAAGCTCACCCATATGTAGTTAAAAAAGCATACGAAAGATCACAAAAATACGATCGTAACACCCTATATAAGATGATCGATCAACTTGCAATGACAGATTACGAAATAAAAAGTGGCCAACAAGATGAAAAAATTGCATTTGAACTGTTGTTATACTATTTAATTTATCCAAAAGAAAATAAAACATCCTACATTTAATTTATTGCGAAAATTTATTTTTCGATAAGCAAATCGCTTTTTAAGGAAGTCTTTTTAGAGCCAGGAGAACTATTTTCTGGCTCTTTTTTTATGCTTAAATTAATGGCTGATCTTATTTACCAAGTATAATTGAAAGAAATATCGTACTCCCGCAATGGATGGACTGCTTAATTTAGGATGTTTTCTTTTTTATGAAATCCAAAAATAAAAAAACGATATTCAGAATCAAACTGAACATCGTTCTTTCCTTAAAATTAAGCGGTAATTTGACGTATTTTTTTCGCCAACTTACTTTTTTGACGGTTGCCGTTATTTTTATGTACGACACCTTTTTGAATTGCTTTATCAATTACTTGCGCTGCTTCTTGATATGCAACTTTTGCGTTTTCGACATCGTTTTGTTCAACAAAATGTTCAACTCGTTTAATAAGTGTACGCATATTTGTCTTTACTGCTTTGTTACGGACGCGACGGTCTTCGTTCGTACGTACACGCTTAATGGCAGATTTTAAATTAGCCATTTTTTCACCTCCAACTGTTCTATGCTTCAACGATTTAATCGACGAATCCTAGTAATTCCTCGATTTGTTTCTATGAAATGGACAAGAACATTTTATCAAATTAACGAATTCATTTCAACTTTAGAACGTATGAATCGGAAGAAACGTTGAATACTATAGGAAAATATCGTTAAGAAAGAGGGAGCAACAATGGAAGAGACAAAAGCATATACAGTTCGGACGGACTTAGCTTATGAAGCGAAAGAAATGTATACCGAAGAAGAAAAGGCACCGAAGGAAATACGTGGTGTCGTCTCAAAGCAATATGAAAAAAACGGCATTAAAGTTGACCATATCGAAATATCCAAAGAAGGAGAGAAACGCCTTAAAAAAAAGCGCGGTACGTATATTACAATTTTTGCTGATGGTGTAAAAAAACAAGATACTGAAAAACAAAGCAATGCTGTAAAAGTATTAGCAGAAACGTTACGAAACTTATTAAAGCAAAACGGTATTCAAAAAGATAGTAAAGGATTAGTCGTCGGTTTAGGAAATTGGAATGTGACGCCCGATGCTTTAGGTCCAATTACAGTAGAAAAAGTACTAGTTACAAATCACTTGTTTGAATTGGAGTTTGAAACTGTAGCCGATGGATACCGGCCAGTCGCTGCACTTTCTCCAGGAGTAATGGGAGTAACAGGAATGGAGACTAGCGATATTATTTTAAGTGTAATTGATCGCTTTAAACCGGATTTTGTTATTGTAATCGATGCGCTAGCCTCGCGTTCAATCGAAAGAATTAACGAAACAATTCAAATTACTGATACCGGAATTCATCCTGGCTCTGGCGTTGGTAATCGCCGTAAAGAAGTAAGTAAAGAAACGTTAGGAGTACCAGTTATTGCAATCGGCGTACCGACTGTTGTCGATGCGGTGACCATCGCTACAGACGCCTTCGATTATTTATTAAAACATATCGGTCGGGAATGGAGTGAAAAAGATTTGCCACGTCAGGCCCTTCTTCCAAAAGGTATGGTCGTACGTCACGAAAATTTATCAGAAAAAGATATTCCTGATGAAAAGGAGAGGGTTGCCTTTTTAGGGTTAGTCGGACAACTATCAGAAGAGGAAAAGCGAATGTTACTTACGGAAGTATTAACTCCGATGGGAAGAAATATGATTGTAACCCCTAAAGAAGTCGATAGTTTTATGAACGATATGGCTCATGTCGTTGCAACTGGAATTAATGAAGCCCTCCATGAACGAATCGCCCATGATGAAGCGGGGTATTTTACCCGTTAAAAGAAGCAAACTTCATCAAACTTGGTCTATTTCTTTTTGTACAAGCATAAAGTACAGTAAACGGGATAGACAAAGTTGGTGATTGTTTGTTTAAAAGACGTAGCTTATATGTTGTTGTAAAAATAGTCGGTCTATTTGTAGCGTTAGTCGTGATTTTTTTTACAATTGGTTTAATGACGACGGCAAAACCGTCAGCCCGGATTACATCGACCTTTTTCTCAAATTGGACAAGTAATCTTGATGAATCAATTTTTTCTTTATTGTATAGCATGGAAAGCAGACCTTTCTCCATAATGTTAGAAGAAGACCTTGAACGAGCACCTTTTGCTCGTTATTCTTTACGTTCCTTAGTTGATGTAACGATTAATGATTTTCGCCATATGCTCGGAAAGGAACTTCCCGGCTTTGCAACTTATGAGCAAACCGTTATTATTGCTAATGAACAGTTCGACACAATGACTGGAATGTTCCATGAATCAGGTCCGCCGATTGAAGATATTTTAGAAGACCGGGAAGCAATTGATCACGAAGAAGAAAAAGAAAAAGAAAAGTTTTCTGATATTGAAACGAAATCAGTCTTTTTATATAGCAGTCATAATCGGGAATCTTTCTTACCACACTTACCAAAAGAGACGGAACCTGACCGGGCCTATCATAAAGAGGTGAATATTACGAAAGTTTCCGAACGACTTGCAGAAAAACTAGAAGCAAAAGGAATAGGAGCGATTTATGATAAGACTGATATAACTTCAATTTTACATGATAAAGGTTGGACGTATGGAAAATCATACGAAGCCTCTCGACCAATCGTAAAAGAAGCGTTAGCCTCACATGAATCTATTAATTATGTGTTCGATATACACCGTGATAGTATGCCTTATGATAAAACGACTCTAGATGTCGATGGTAAAACGTATGCGACCTTTTTGTTCGTTGTTGGAGCAGAAAATAAACATTACGAACGGAATTTAACATTAGCAACAGAATTACATCAAAAGCTAAATGAACGTTTATCAGGAATAAGTCGTGGAGTAATTACTAAAGAAGGGCCAAACTCAAACGGGGTGTACAACCAAGATTTAGTGGAAAATGCAGTGTTAATAGAAATCGGGGGCTACGACAATGAACTGAAAGAAATGTATCGATCAATCGATCTTTTTGCAGACGTCTTTAGCGACTTTTTCTGGGATGCTGAAAAAGTGAATAAATAAAAACAATATTTAGAACAGATGTAAAAGTTTAAAGGAGGAATAAGGGAATGCGTTTCATCGGAATTGTTGCTTTATTACTCGTTCTTTTTGCAGGTGGTATGATGACCGGAATGATGTATGAACCAAAACAACACGATGAAACGACACAAGGTTTTCCAAAAAGTAAAGAGGAAGAAGTCGAAATTGAGCTAGCCGAAGAAGTTGCTAAAGAAAACAATCCTAACGACACTTTAGAAGTAGAACAACTGAACATCAATACAGAAGAAAATCATTTTATTCATAAACTTGCGACGTCTTTTGAAAAAATAACAACGACATTTTTTGAAAAAATTATTAATTTACTATATGCCATCGCGGAGTCCTTATTTTAAAACTTGTATTTTCGCTTGAAAGTTAATTGTCAACTTTGAAAAAATTCCTTCAACATTGCAACAATCGTAGCCAATTGATATAATCATGTAAGCTAAGCAATGTTATTATTATGAGCAGTGTAGGAGTTGACACTACTTATGTCGAAGGAAAATAGAAACGTACGAAACTTTTCAATCATCGCTCATATCGACCACGGAAAATCGACGTTAGCGGACCGAATTTTAGAAAATACCGGGGCATTAACGGAGCGAGAAATGAAGGAGCAGTTTTTAGATGCGATGGAATTAGAACGGGAGCGAGGAATTACGATTAAATTGAACGCCGTTCGCTTAAATTATAAAGCAAAAGACGGGGAAGATTATACGTTCCATTTAATCGATACTCCAGGGCATGTCGATTTTGCATACGAAGTATCACGCAGTCTTGCTGCTTGTGAAGGAGCAATTTTAGTCGTCGATGCGGCCCAAGGAATTGAAGCACAAACGTTAGCGAACGTCTATTTAGCATTAGATAACGATTTAGAATTAATTCCTGTTATAAATAAAATTGATTTACCGAATGCTGACCCTGATCGAGTAACCGAAGAGCTTGTCGATGTGCTCGGTGTCGATCCGGATGATGTCATTTTAGCTTCAGCAAAAGACAATATTGGTATTGAGGAAATTTTAGAAAGTATCGTCGAAAAAGTTCCAGCACCAAAAGGTGATCCAAAAGCACCGTTAAAAGCATTAATTTTTGATTCTTTATATGATCCTTACCGAGGTGTAATTGCATACATTTCCATCAAGGAAGGAACTTTAAGAGTTGGGGATCGAATTAAAATGATGTCGAACGATAAAGAATACGAAGTAATCGAGCTCGGCGTCAACACACCAAGAGAAGAAGAACGAGACTATTTAACAGTTGGGGATGTCGGTTATTTAACTGCAGCAATTAAAGAAGTAAAAGATACGAATGTAGGAGATACGATTACTCATGTAGAAGACGGTGCTGAAGAAGCATTACCTGGATATCGTAAATTAAACCCGATGGTCTTCTGTGGCCTATATCCAGTCGATTCCGATGATTACAATGCTTTAAGTGATGCGCTTGAAAAGCTAGAATTAAACGACTCATCCTTACAATATGAACCAGAGACATCCCAAGCGTTAGGTTTCGGTTTCCGTACGGGTTTTTTAGGTTTACTTCATATGGAGATTATTCAGGAGCGAATTGAGCGAGAATTCGGCATCGATTTAATTACGACAGCACCAAGTGTAGTATATGAAGTACGAAAAACTGATGGAGAAGTACTTCATATTGATAACCCAGCTTTTATGCCAGAAAGAGAGTTGATTGAAGAGATTTTAGAGCCATACGTTAAAGCATCGATTATGGTACCGCACGATTTCGTCGGTCCTGTAATGGAGTTATGTCAACGGAAACGCGGTCAATATATCGATATGCAATATTTGGATGATATTCGCGTAAATATCGTCTATGAATTACCATTATCGGAAATTGTATATGATTTTTTCGATCAATTAAAATCGCAAACGAAAGGCTATGCATCGCTTGATTATGAATTTATCGGTAATCGTCCATCCGATTTAGTAAAGATGGATATTTTACTACATGGTGAACCAATCGACGCATTATCTGTGATTATTCACCGAGATTTTGCTCAGCGTCGAGGGCGACAAATTGCCGAAAAGCTTCGTGAGCTAATTCCAAGACAGCAATTCGAGGTACCAATTCAAGCGGCGATAGGTAACTCGATTATCGCTCGTACGAATATTAAGGCTGTTCGTAAAGACGTAACAGCGAAATTATACGGTGGAGATGTCACTCGTAAACGTAAACTTCTCGAACGTCAAAAAGAAGGTAAAAAACGAATGAAAATGGTCGGTTCTGTGGAAATACCCCAAGAGGCCTTCATGTCTGTCTTACAACTAGACGATGAGTAAACGAGTATAAAACCTACTCCCAATTAAAATGAATAAGGGATGTAGGTTTTTATTTTGAAAAGTTTTTCTTACGTATAATAATGCATTTTTGTGAACCCTTCTTTATTGACAAAAAAAATCGTATTTGTTACTTTATTATTAGTATTAGCACTCTAAGTAGTCGAGTGCTAACAGGGGTGAGCGATATGCTACTAACGGATAGGGAGCGCTTAATTTTACAAACGATTATCGATGATTTTGTGCGGTCGGCCCACCCGATTGGCTCACGAAAATTATCGAAAAACAAGCAAATAAACTTAAGTGCTGCGACGATTCGTAATGTGATGGCTGATTTAGAAGAAAAGGAATTATTAGAAAAAACTCATACATCATCCGGGCGAATACCTTCTGAAAAGGGCTATCGTTATTATGTCGATCATTTTATTTCACCGACGTTAAAACAAAAGAACTTGTCTATTATTTCACATATTATAGAAGATAATATTTATGAACTAGAGCAAATTGTACAGTTATCGACAGAAATGTTATCCCAATTAACGAACTACACAGCAATTATACTCGGTCCTGATGTAACAGAAGCGACGTTAAAGCAGGTGCAAATATTACCTGTTACAGAAGATACCGCAGTCGCCATACTAGTTACGAGTACCGGACATGTCGAACATAAATCATTTACGATTCCTAAAGGTGTTTTAGGTTCTGATTTAGAGAAAATCGTTAACATATTAAACGATCGTCTTGTCGGTGTTCCGATTATGAATTTAACGTATGCCCTTGAAACAGAAGTATACGAATTAATGAAAAAGCATATAAAAGATTATGAACATATGTTTGAATATATTAAATCGGTCATTTGCTATGATGAGTCAGTTAAGTTATACGTAGATGGAAAAGCAAACCTATTAACACAACCCGAATTTAAAGATGTTGAAAAGGTGTACGATTTTTATTCCTTTTTAGAAGAAGAAGAAGCTATTGTGAATTTATTAATGGATCACGGTACTGGGCTTCACGTCCGTATCGGAAAGGAAAATAAAGTCGATGCGGTTAAGAATTTAAGCTTAATTACGTCTACATTCCGTTTAAATAAAGAACAATTCGGTACTATTGCGTTAATCGGTCCGATGCGCATGGAATATCGTAAAGTAATTTCCTTACTACAATCGTTATCGAATGAACTTACGAATATTTTATTCCCAGAAAATAATGACAAATAAGGATATTAGTTTCTAAAACGTACGATTCATGTTATCGTGTATCGTGGTAAATTATTGTTGGAGGTACGTAAAATGGCTGAAAAAGAAAAGAATGACACGTATCAAGAGGAAGAAAAAGAAGAAGTGAAAAACAATTCTACAAATAAAGACACTGAAGAAGCCGTAGCAGATACAGAAG
>Ga0209487_1002741_pt1 | contig 14175 bp, 11 predicted proteins | sample Poulit2012_FD_187524 | JGI IMG/M metagenome (GOLD analysis project Ga0209487, IMG submission 187524) | Agricultural soil microbial communities from Georgia to study Nitrogen management - Poultry litter 2012 (SPAdes) (version 2) | ecosystem: Environmental > Terrestrial > Soil > Agricultural land... | reverse complement strand
CTAGCCGTCGTGCGGGCCGTAGCGGATACGGTGACGGTGCTCTCCCAGGGGGAGGCGGTGGAAAGCGGCCCCAGCGAAACGGTGTTCTCCGCACCCGAGCACCCGTACACGAAGGACCTGCTTTCGGCGATTCCGGGCAGATCCGCCTGGCAGGCCGCCCTCAGCCCGATCCACATCTGACACCCACGGCCCCGCAGGTTTCCCGCCCGCGTACAGTAGAGAGACATGATGACCGAAGCAGACCCGCACCCGAGCCATGACCTCATCATCGTCGGCGGCGGCCCCCGGGCGATCTCGCTCATCGAACGCCTCACCGCCCGCAGCCCGCGGCAGCTGCGCATCGCCGTCATCGACCGGTTCGAAGTGGGGGCGGGCGCGACGTGGCGCACCGATCAGACCCCGCATTTCCTCAACAACACCTACGCCGCGCACACGACGATCTACCCCGACGAGTCCACGCCGCTCACCGGACCATTGACACCGGGGCCGGACCTCACCGACTGGGCCCGCGCCGTCGCCGGTGGAGAGCCCCAGCCCGAGGCCGACCCGGACGCGGCAGGCTGGCAGGCGCCCGCCCGACCGGTGTGGGCCCTCGAGGAGGCGCGGGACTTGCACCCGTGGTCGTATCCCACCCGCCGCCTACAGGGGGTGTATTACCGCGAACAGCTGCAAGCTATCCTCGCCCGCGGCGGGGTGCGGCTTGAAGCAGTGGTGGGCACCGCCGTCGACCTGGAGTCACGCGGGGAGCAGCGCACAGTTCGACTCGGGGATGGCCGGGAGCTCACCGCGCCCCTCGTCGTGCTCGCCCAAGGCATGGTGCAAGCCCGGGCCGACGCTCACACCGAACGGTTCGCTGCCACCGCGGCCGCCCATCACCTCACCTACATCCCGCCGGGGATGCCCTCGGAACGGGATTGGTCGATCCTTCCCGAGGGCGTACCCGTGCTCACCGCGGGCCTCGGGGCGAACTTCTTCGACATCATTACTCTCCTCACCGAGGGGCGCGGGGGCAGGTTCCTGCCGCGCAACGGACCCTTCGACCTCGCCTACCAGCCCTCCGGCCGCGAACCGCGCTTCATCGTGGGCTCGCGCCGCGGGCTGCCCTACCGGTCGAAGTCCTACTACGGAGATTTCCCGCCGAAGTACGTACCGCAACTGGCCACCCCGGCGTGGTTCGCCGCCGCGGCTCGGCGGAAGAACCAAGACTTCGCCCACGACCTGTGGCCCCAGCTCCTTCGGGAGTTCACGGTCGCGCACCTCGCCACGCTCGCCGCGTCTCGGCCCGGCCTCGTACCAGGGATCGCCGCGCGGAACCACGGCGAGTGGGACGATCCTGCGACGGTGCCGCTCCGCCGCGACGTGCTCACCCGGATCGAACAGACGGCCCCCGGGAAATTGGCGGGGCTCGTCGACGAATATCTCACTGGCCTCGGCCCCGAGGATCGACGGAAACTCTCCTTCGATCCCCAGCGGCTCGACCGGCCCGGCTGGATGCCAGGCGACTCCTCGCAGACCTGGGAGGAGTGGACGGATCAGTGGGTCGCGGCCGAGCGTGCCTCGATCACGGAGCCGCTGCGCAGCCCGCGCGCCACGGTGAACCGTGCGATGGGGCTGTTGCGCGGCCGTCTCGCCCGGATGGTCCGGACTGGTGCCGTCGACGCCGCCTCGGAGCTGCGCGATATTGACGGCTGGTTCGCAGGGATCAGCCTCGCGCTCGCCTCCGGGCCGCCGCCGGAACGGACGGCGCGCCTGCTCGCCCTCGTGGAGGCGGGGATCGTGGAGTTACTTGGCGAAGGCAGCGAATTCGACGTCGACGACGCCGCGTTCGTCGGGCGTTCGCCGGCCCGCGGCGAAGTCCGTGCCCGGGTGTTCATCGAGACCCGGATGTCCAAGGGGGCGGTCGACGTCACCGACGACCCGCTCATCAACTCCCTCAAGGCCGCCGGCGCCGCGCGGTTGCACGCGAAGACCAGCGCCGCGGGCGAGCCCGTGCTCACCCGCACGCTCGACGTGACACCGGGGGAGTTCTCCCTCGTCGGCGCTGGCGGCGAAAGTGATCCGCGAGTGCGGGTGCTGGGGATCCCCGCGGGCGATGTGCAACCGGGTTCAGCGATCGGCGCGACCCCGGGCACCCCGTCACCGTTGCTCGCGGGTGCCGACCTCGTTGCGGGGCAGATCCTCGCGCTGCTGCCGGATCAGACCCTCGCCCCCGTGGGCTGAGGGCGACCCCGCCGGACGGTCAAGGTCACCGTTCCCGCCGCGGTCCGGCGCTGCCAAACGGTGCCGCCTGGCTCGTCGGCCGTGATCCGGCCCGCCTCAACGAGCGGGTCCTGGTTGAGCGCGAGCAACTGCGGGTCGGTGAGTATCCGAACCGTCAACGAATCGGGCGTGAGCCCGCGCAGGTCGGTGCCGATCATGAGGGGCGCGGCGAGCATCGCCCACATCGCCATATGGGCGTAATCGAGGGTGGCGCGCGGGTCGCGGTCGTCCGCAACGGCCCGCGACCCCGGCAGGTTGCCGATCTGCAGCATATCCGGATCGCTGATCCGCCCGGGCCGGGTGGCCCACGCGACCCGCTCGGTGGCGCGAGCGATCTGGAAGATGGAGGCAGCGGTCGGCTGGATGTCCCCCGTGGTGCGCCAGGAGTTAGCGATCCGCGGCGCCCACCGCCACGGTTGATACTTGCCGTACTCGCTGATGGAGAAATAGATCTCTTGCTCCGCGGCATCGATGAGGCGGCTCATGTGCGTGAACGCCTCGACCGGGTCGAGCGCGTCCCGCCACAGTTTCCACGGGGAACCGGTGTTGATCGATCCCTGGCACCAGTCGTATTTCAGGTACTCCACACCCCAGGAGAGCACCTGCCCCAGATCCTCCTGCTCCCGTGCCCACGAGCCGAGGTCGCCGCTCCGGCAGGCCCGCGGGTTGAGCCGGGCGAGGGGCGCCCGTAACCGGTCGAGCGGGCAGTTGCAGCGCCGGATGCCGTAGGCGTCCCAGATCTGGGCGCAGGTGCGCCGGCCGGGCGCGAGGTAGAGCCCAAAGCGCAGCCCCCGGGCACGGATCTCTTCCCCGAGTGCCGCCATTCCTGAGGGGAACCGCTCCGGGCACGCGCGCAGTTCGCCGTCCCCACCGCGGGTTGATGCCTGCCAGCAGTCATCGACGACGACCGTGTCATACCCCGCCTCGGCGAGCCCGAGGTTGATGAGTTGGTCCGCCTGGGCGAGGATCGCCGTCTCGTTCGCGTCGTAACAGCGGAACGCGTTCCACGAGTTCCACCCCATCGCCGGGGTCCTCCGCTTCGAGAGCATCACTCCTCCATATCGCCCTCACCATCGTAGATCGCCCGCGCCCGTACGGGCTGCGCAGGGCTCGCTCTGTTCCGATACCGGAGGCTGCGGCAACGCGCAACCTGGATGGTGAGAACAAGCACATGAGACTATGGTGGAACCTATGGCGCGCTGGACTCCGTTGCAGTGGCCGGTTTTCAGGCAGGTGACCAAAGGCGACCTCCTGGGCCGGGGGTCCGCCGTGACCTCCCGCGCTACCGAGAACATCACGCCGCGAACGAAAACCGCCGACCGGGTCGTCCAAAGCATCTGCCCCTACTGCGCCGTGGGCTGCGGGCAGAAGATCTTCGTCAAAGACGAGAAGATCATCCAGATCGAAGGCGACCCCGATTCGCCCATCTCCCGCGGCCGGCTCTGCCCGAAGGGCGCGGCGAGCGAGGAGCTCGTCAATGCCGCGGGCCGGCAGACCAAGGTGTTGTACCGGGCGCCGAAATCCCGGCAGTGGCAGCGCCTGGACCGCGACGTCGCGCTGGAGATGATCGCCGAGCGGTTCTTGCAGGCCCGGCGCAACACGTGGGAGGAGGCGGACGACCAAGGTCGCCTGCTGCGCCGAACGATGGGCATCGCCTCCCTCGGCGGGGCGACCTTGGACAACGAAGAGAACTACCTCATCAAGAAGCTTTTCACCGCGGCTGGGGCGATTCAGATCGAGAACCAGGCCCGCATTTGACACTCCTCCACGGTTCCCGGTCTGGGAGCCTCGTTTGGTCGTGGCGGTGCCACCCAGTACCTGCAGGATCTGGCGAACGCGGACTGCATCGTCATCCAAGGGTCGAACATGGCCGAATGCCACCCTGTGGGATACCAGTGGGTGACCGAGGCGCGCGCTCGCGGCGCGAAGGTCATCCACGTCGACCCCCGATTCACCCGCACCTCCGCGAACGCGGACAAACACATCGCGATCCGGGCGGGTAGCGACGTCGTGCTCCTCGGCGCGCTCATCAACTACGCGCTCGAAAACGACCTGTTCTTCCACGAGTACGTCGCCGCGTACACGAACGCGTCGATGCTCGTGCGGGAAGACTTCCAGGACACCGAGGATCTCGACGGGATCTTCTCCGGTTTCGACGACGACACGGGCACCTACGACAAAACCTCCTGGGCGTACGCCACCGGCGACGACGGCGCCCCGCTCCGGGACGAAACTCTCACCGACCCCCGGTGCGTGCTCAACGTCGTGCGGCGCCACTACTCCCGCTACACACCCGAGATGGTTCACGACGTGTGCGGGATTCCCGCAGCCGACTTCGAGTACCTCGCCCGAGCCGTGACCGAGAACTCTGGGCGAGAACGCACCACCGCGTTCTGCTACGCCGTGGGCTGGACCCAGCACACGCTCGGTTCCCAATTCATCCGCACCGCCGGGATCCTGCAGCTCCTTCTCGGGAACGTAGGCCGGCCCGGCGGGGGCATCATGGCGCTGCGCGGGCACGCCTCGATCCAGGGTTCCACCGACATCCCCACCCTGTTCAACCTCCTGCCCGGCTACCTGCCGATGCCGGTCGCCGGTGAACACGACACGCTCCCCGAATATCTCGAGGCGTTCGGATCCAAGAATCAAAAGGGCTTCTGGGCGAACGCCGACGCCTACACCGTCAGCCTCCTCAAAGCATGGTGGGGGGAGGCGGCACGGGAAGAAAATTCCTGGGCGTACGACTACCTGCCGCGGCTCACCGGTGCCCACGGAACGTATCAAACAGTGCAGTCGATGCTCCGCGGCGAGGTCGAGGGATATTTCCTCCTCGGCCAGAACCCGGCGGTGGGCTCGGCGAACGGACGGATGCAGCGGCTCGCGATGGCGAACCTCAAATGGCTCGTCGTTCGCGACCTGAACATGATCGAATCGGCAACATTCTGGAAGGACGGCCCCGAGATAGCCACCGGGGAACTCACCCCCGAGGAGATCGATACCGAGGTGTTCTTCCTCCCCGCCGCCAGTTACGCCGAGAAGTCTGGATCCTTCACGCAAACCCAACGGCTGCTGCAGTGGCGCCACCAGGCCGTCGCCCCGCCCGGCGAAGCGGACTCCGAGCTCGCATTCTTCTACAAACTCGGTGCGCTCATCCGCGAGAAGCTTCAAGGTTCCGACGACGAACGCGACCGTCCCCTGCTCGACCTCACCTGGGACTACCCCACCGACGCGAGCGGCGACCCCGATCCGGAGGCCGTGCTCGCCGAAATCAACGGCTGGCACATCACCGACGCCGAGGGCACCGCCGCGAGCGTGCGCCCCGGTGAACCCCTTGATGCGTTCACCCAGATGCGCGCCGATGGGTCCACCGCCGGCGGCTGCTGGATCTACACGGGCGTGTACGCGGGCGGAATCAACCACGCCGCGAACCGCAAACCCGGCCGGGAGCAGGGTCCGACCGCTCTGGAATGGGGTTGGGCGTGGCCAGCGAACCGGCGGATCTTGTACAACCGGGCTTCCGCGGATCTCGATGGCAAGCCGTGGAGTGAGCGCAAGAGGCACGTGTGGTGGAGCGAGAAGGACGGCGAGTGGACCGGCGTCGACGTGCCCGATTTCGTCGCGAACCTCCCCCCGGGCACGGTTCCGGAACCGGGGGCGCAGGGACCCGCGGCGCTCGCGGGCGACGACCCGTTCATCATGCAATCGGACGGCAAGGGCTGGTTGTACGCGCCCTCGGGTCTCCTCGACGGTCCGCTGCCCACCCACTACGAGCCGGTAGAGTCCCCCGTGCGTAACGCGCTGTACTCCCAGCAGCACAACCCCGCCCGGGTGATGCTGCCCGACGAGGCGAACCCGATCGCCCCGGACGCGACCGATCCCGGTTCCCGCGTTTATCCGTATGCTTTCACCACCTACCGGCTCACCGAGCACCACACCGCCGGGGGAATGAGCCGGTGGCTCGGCTACCTCTCGGAGCTGCAACCGGAGATGTTCTGCGAAGTCTCCCCAGAACTCGCCGCGGAGCGCGGGCTGACGCACGGGGAATGGGCGACGATCATCTCCGCGCGGACCGCGATCGAAGCCCGCGTGCTCGTGACTGATCGGGTGAAGCCGCTGCAGGTGGGCGGGCATACGGTGCACCAGATCGGCCTGCCCTACCACTGGGGCGTGGGCAGCGATGCGATCGTCACGGGCGACGCTGCGAATGACCTCATCGGGGTGACGATGGATCCGAACGTGCTCATCCAAGCCTCCAAGGCTGGCACGTGCGACATCCGCCCCGGACGCCGCCCCCAGGGGCGGGCGCTGCGTGATCTCGTCGAGGACTACCAACGCCGGTCCGGCGCCAGTGCGGCGCCACCGGAAGGCACTCACCTCGCCCACGAGAATCCGGAAAGGAGAGCGTGATGGGACAATTCTTCGGATCGACCAACCCCGCCGCTGACTCAGGGTGGACCGGCGGTGCTCGCCGAAAAGGCTTCTTCACCGACACCTCCATCTGCATCGGGTGCAAGGCATGTGAGGTCGCGTGCAAGGAGTGGAACGAACTCCCCGCAGATTCCGATGGGCTGCTCGGCTCCTCGTACGACAACAGCGGCGGGCTCGGGGCGGACACGTGGCGCCACGTCGCCTTCATCGAGCAGGACGCCGATCGGATCTCCCAGGCCCGCGAGTCCGGGCGCGCGCTGGTCAACCTTGGGATGCCGGCGTTGCCGCCTCACGAGGCAGCCGCGGCGCGCGGCGGGGGAGTGGACCTCCTTTCCGATCCCCACGCGCACGACGACACTGGCGGCGCCCCCGCCGAATTGCGCCCGCCCGACACCCCGGAGTTCCGCTGGCTCATGTCCTCCGACGTGTGCAAGCACTGCACCCACGCCGGCTGCCTCGACGTGTGCCCCACCGGGGCGCTGTTCCGCACGGAATTCGGCACCGTCGTCGTCCAAGACGACATCTGCAACGGCTGCGGCGTGTGCGTGGCGGCCTGCCCCTTCGGCGTGATCGATCGCCGCCCCGATGGCACCGCCGCCCCCGGGGAACGCGGTGCGCAGAAGGGCGGCGGCATCGCCCAGAAATGCACGCTCTGCTACGACCGGCTCACCGACGGGCAGACCCCGGCCTGCGCCCAGACCTGCCCGACGACGTCGATCAAGTTCGGTGACCGGCAGGAGATGGTGGAAACAGCGAAGGAACGGGTGGCGGAGCTGCATGCCCAGGGCATGACGGAGGCGCGGCTGTACGGCGCGAACGACTCCGACGGCGTTGGCGGCATCGGTTCCGTCTTCCTCCTGCTCGACGAACCCGAGGTGTACGGGTTACCGCCGGATCCGCAGGTGTGCACGAAGACTCTTCCCCGCAACTATGCACGAGCCGGGCTTGCCGCGCTGGGAATGCTCATATCCGCAGCGGTCGCGTTCCGGGGGCGCCGGTGACCACCTCCGAATTCGACTCCTTCCGCCCACCGGAGCGGCGCCGTCGCCGAGGCGGAGCTCAATCGGGCCGCCGCGCTGGCGAACCTCGCCGCAAGGGGGGTGGCCGCCGAGGTGTGGATGGTTCCCGCGAGATGGCGATGGTGCCCGAGGCGGAGTTCTCCTCCTATTACGGGCGCCCGATCGTCAAACCCGCGCCGTGGGAAGACGAAGTGGCCGCCTACCTATTCTTGGGCGGGCTCGGGGCGGGCTCGGCGCTGCTCGCCGCGGGGGCCCAGCTCACGGGAAACGTAGTCCTGCGCCGGAACACGCGGTTCGCCGCGCTCGCCAGCGCTGGGCTCGGAACCGTCGCGCTCATCCGCGACCTCGGGCGCCCGGAACGGTTCCTGCACATGCTCCGGACCGTCAAACTCACCTCCCCGATGAGCGTGGGCTCGTGGATCCTCGTGAGCTTCTCCACCGGCGCCGGCGCTGCCGCTGCTGGGGAAATGGATCGGCTCACCAGCTACCGGGTACCGCTGGGCCGCCTTCGCGGCGCGGTGCAATTCGCCGAATCCGCGGGGGGCATTCTCGCGGGAGTTCTCGCCCCGGGCCTCGCCGCCTACACAGCGGTCCTCCTGACGAACACGGCGACCCCCACCTGGTCCGGCGCTCGCGAGCACCTACCGTTCGTGTTCGCCGGCTCGGCAAGCCTTGCCGCCGGTGGACTCGCGATGATGACGACCCGCGTCGACCCCGCTGGGCCTGCCCGCAGGCTCGCCCTCGCCGGCACCGCCGTGGAACTCCTCGCCGCGGACGTGATGCTGCGCTCGATGGATGAGACGGAGGCCGAACCCCTCCGGGAAGGTGAACCGGGGCGGATTCTCGCCATTTCCCGTGGGCTCGCCGTTGCTGGCGGGGCAGGAACGCTCCTCGCCGGGTGGGCCGCAGCCGGGGCCAAGCCGCGGCGATGGGCCCGCGCTATCGCCGTCGCTTCTGGTGCTGCGCTCGTCGCCTCCTCCGCGCTCAACCGGCTCGGGGTGTTCCGGGCGGGAATGGTCTCGGCGAAAGATCCCCGTTACACCGTCGAACCTCAGAAGCGCCGGCTTGCCCGCCGTCGCCGCCGCGGCGAAATGGGCGACTCCATCACTACGAGCGAATGATCGAGGAAGCGCCGCTTCATTTTGGCGAAACTCGCGGTTCGCAAGTCGGACATTTGGTAGGTTGAGTCCTACTCGACCACCCGGCACGATGGAGTGTGGACGCGTCGGTGGCGCCAGCGAAAGGAAACCTCGATGAGTGATGAAGGAAAGCAGGTCGTCGTCGGCTACGACGGCTCAGGGGAGAGCAAAGCTGCCATTCATTGGGCGGCTGCCGTCGCCCAGCGCCGGGGCCGGCCGCTCCTCGTCGCCAGCGCCGCCGGGATCGATCCCGGCTCCCAGCAGGCGAACGCGGCCAAGCAGCTCGCGCAGGAGGGAGCTGCGCTCGCGAAAAAGCACGCCGACATCGAGGTGAGGGCGGAAAGCCCGGGGGCGGGCGCCGTCGCCACGTTGGTGGGTCTTTCCAAAGAATCTGAACTCATCGTCATGGGCAACCGTGGTCGCGGGCGCCTGCGCGGCGCACTGCTCGGATCGGCCGCGTTCTCCGTGGCGATCCACGCCGAATGCCCTGTCGCGATCACTCGCGACACCATCCGCCCCCTCCCCTCAGCGGACTATCCGATCGTCGTCGGGTCCGACGGTTCGCCCGCGAGCTCTGCCGCGGTGGAGGAAGCGGGCCGCCTCGCGTCGCAAACCGGCGCCGACCTGAAGATTGTCGTCGCCTACGACGCGCCCTCCAACGCGCCGTGGCTGATTGCGCACTACCCGGACGAAGTGAAGGACGACTCCGAGAAGAACGTGTGGACGAGGCAGGTCTTCGACCCCGATCTCGACGGCACCTCGGGCGAACAGCGGCAACGGGAGGCCGCCGGTATCGCCCATGACGCGGCGGACCGAGTTGCTGAACTGTACCCCGAGGTTTCCATTGATCTCGTCGTGATCTCCGGACGGCCCGAGCGGGCGATCGTGGACGCGGCGGAAGAGGCGAGCCTCATCGTCGTCGGGGCGCGCGGGCGGGGAGACTTCGCGAGCCTCCTGCTCGGGTCGGTGAGCCGCGACGTCATCCAGCACGCAGACTGCACCGTATACGTCGTCCGGTAGTCCCAGCGCCCGCCGGAAACTGCCGAGGGCCACAATGAGCGAACCGTCAACACCTGCCGGCGGCGCCGGTCTGCCCGGCGATGGCGCACCCCTCGCGGTGTTCTGGCGCCGCGCTCGCGCCCAGGATCCTGGGCTTCCCGAGCAGCCGGACGACGTGTGGGCGTTTGGCGCCACTCCCGCGCACGCCGAGGAGCTGCTTGCCCTGGTACTCGACGGTGTTAAGACGGCGACATCCTCCTCGGGTTGGGACTACGCGGACCCCGCTACGGCACCCCAGACGGGCGACGTGAGTGTGATTCTCGATGGAGCGGGCAGGCCGGGAGCAGTGATCGAAACGACCGACGTAAAGACCGTGCCTTTCAACGACGTCACAGAGGCGCACGCCTACGCCGAAGGGGAAGGGACGCGCAGCCTAGGAGAGTGGCGCGAAATCCACGAGCGGTTTTGGCGGCAGCATTCCACCCACGGATTCGCTCCTGATATCCCGGTGCTGTGCGAAAAGTTTGCGCTGCGCTATCCGCGCACGCTCCCACTCAGCGGCGGGCGACCCGCCGCCGCAGACTGAGACGTTCCGGGTCGGGATGTGAAACTTGCGTGCCGGGAGCCTACACTCGGGAGCGAGCTCGTTGTCGCGAGTTCTCAACGGGAAGGCCCTCATGTCTGAATCTCCTCACGTAAAGCGCGGCGTCGCGGACCACCTCACCGGCGGGGTGATCATGGACGTCGTCACCGCCGAACAGGCGAAGATCGCCGAAGACTCCGGAGCGATCGCCGTCATGGCCCTGGAACGGGTCCCGGCGGATATCCGCGCGCAGGGCGGGATCTCGCGCGCGAGCGATCCAGACATGATCTCCTCAATCGTCGATGCTGTCTCGATCCCCGTGATGGCCAAGGTGCGCATCGGCCACTTCGTCGAAGCCCAAGTGCTCGAGGCCCTGAGCGTGGACTTCATCGACGAATCCGAGGTGCTCAGCCCCGCCGACTATGCCAACCACATCGATAAGTGGGCGTTCCGTACCCCGTTTGTCTGCGGCGCGACCAACCTTGGGGAAGCCTTGCGGCGCATCGCCGAAGGAGCCGGGATGATCCGGTCCAAGGGCGAGGCGGGCACGGGCGACGTCTCCAACGCCGTCACCCACATGCGCCAGATCCGCCGGGAAATCGCCCGGCTCGGGGCGCTGCCGGTTGACGAACTCTACGTGGAGGCTAAGGAACTGCAGGCCCCACTCGACCTCGTGCAAGAGGTGGCTCGGGCAGGCAAACTCCCCGTTCCACTGCTCAGCGCTGGCGGCATCGCGACCCCGGCAGACGCCGCTCTCATGCGCCAACTCGGCGCCGAAGGCGTGTTCGTGGGCTCCGGCATCTTCAAATCCGGAAACCCCACCCAGCGCGCCGAAGCCATCGTCAAGGCCGCCGCGAACTACGACAACCCCGAGGTGATCGCCGAGGTTTCCCGGGGCCTGGGGGAGGCGATGGTCGGTCTCAACGTCGACGATGAGCCTGTTCCCCACCGCCTTTCCGAACGTGGCTGGTGATACCGCTCGGGCGTGCGGTCAACTAGAGGACGGACACCTGCTCACCCACGCGGATCCGCGCGTCGCCGGTGCTCGCTTGGGGCAGAAGTAACACCCCGAACACCGGCTCCGCCTGCCCGAGGCCGCGCGTGAGGCTTTGCAACACCCGCAGGTCCCGCTCCCCGGTGTCGGGGTTCGCGTTGATCGCTAAACACCGAACGATCGGGGCATGAACGTCGAATTCCTGCTCGCCGATTCGCACTCGGCGGCCAACCAGATCCCGCTCGGCCCACGCGGGCAGCCCCTCGATCGCGATGTTCGAACGAAAGCGCCGCTCATCGATCGGCGTGCCCAGCACGTGGGAAAGTTCGGCCAGGCTCGACCGGGAATGCGCGGTGAGATACCCCCGTGGCCGGTCCTGGAACCGGGGCTTGCGGCCGTCACCGATGAACGCTAGCGGCAGCCTCCCGTCGAGGCCGCGCCGGTCGGTGGAGCGTAAGAGGAAATCCGTGACGTCCTGCTCCAGCCGGTATTTTTCCGCCGGCAGGTCCGTGCCCATCCGATACGTGCCGATCTCACCACTGGGACCGCGGAGGCGAATCTCCCCGGTAGAAGTGAGGTACTCGAGCCGCAGCCGCGCAAGCGATGGGAAGTCCCGCAGGCACAGCCCATCCCCTTTGGGCCAGTAGTCGCGCCCGCCCCGGCTGCTGGGAGTGGTGCCGCCGGGGAACCGGAAACTCCACACCCGATCACCTTCCGCGCGGCCGTCTTCGGTGAGCGTGAGGTGCTCGTGCTCCTCGGGCGTGAAGCCTTTCACGGGATAGCGGAACAGCGCAGCGACGTGCGCGCGTGCAGCGAAGGTCATAGATCGAAGAGCCTCTCCGGATTCGCGTATACGTTCATGCTCTCCCCCCGCATAAAACCGACCAGCGTGATTCCCGCCTCCTCGGCCATCTCCACCGCGAGGGACGAGGGCGCCGACACCGCGCCAAAGACGGGGATCCCAGCCATGGCCGACTTCTGCACGAGTTCGAAGCTCGCTCGCCCGGAGACCTGCAACACCGTTTCCGTCAGCGGCACCTTCCCGTTGAGCGCTGCCCACCCGATCACCTTGTCGACGGCGTTGTGGCGCCCCACGTCTTCCCGGATGGCGAGGAGTTCTCCGGCGTAGGTGAACAGTCCCGCGGCGTGGGTGCCCCCGGTTTTATCGAACACTTGCTGGTGCTCCCGTAGCCGGGAGGGGAGTGAAGCGAGGACCTCTTGGGCAAGCAGGGCGGAATCGGAGCTGACGTCATAGGGAGAGACCGTACGCACGGAATCGATACTGTCCTTACCGCAGACCCCGCAGGCACTCGTGGTGTAGAAAGAGCGCGGCTTCGGAGCAGGTACCGCAAGCGAGAGATCGAGCACGTTGTACGTGTTCTGCTCGCCGCCGCTACCGGGCCCGCCGCAGTGGATCGCCGCGCGTATGTCCTCGCCGCGGGTGATCACGCCTTCGCTGAGAAGAAAACCCGTGGCGAGCTCGACGTCGTTGCCGGGGGTTCGCATCGTGACGACGAACGGCTCGTCGTCGATCCGGATCTCCAGCGGCTCCTCAACGGCGAGCGTGTCTGGGCGCGTGCGCACCCCATCGGCGCTGAGCCGCTGGATCCGTCTGCGCGTAGTAACTCGCCCCATACACCAACCATACGGCCAAACCACCACCCCTTACTTAATGAGACCCGCGAGCGTACAGTGGGGAGACATTGCGGAGGGCGGCCGTTCCCCGCCCATCTGATTGGAGCCGCCTATGTGCGTTGGTGAATACCCCTGCGGCAGGTAGCCGTGGGGATAGCTCAAGGGTGAGAGATCGAGGAGCTCCGCAACCGGAAAGTTCCGTCAAAGCTCCGCAGCATTCTGAATGAGGAGACTCGCCGCTGAGTATGCCGGAGAACGTCATGCTCAGCGGCGGTGATCGCCTACCGGCGTTGCCGAGCCTTCCCCGCGTCCCCTTGAGAATCAGAAACACAACAGATCGAATTGCAGCGACCTGATCCACCAGTCGGAATCGCAGGGCTGGGAACGAGCGGGTCTTGAAATGTAGAGGAATACTCATGGCAGAAAACAGAGTCGTTTTTTATAAGGGCACAGGAGAAACCGCCGTCGAGGAGATCGACTACCCCAAGTTGGAGATCCCTGAGGAAGTGGCGGATTGGCTGGGGGTCGCCCCGGCAGCGCCCCACGCGGCTGTCCTCAAAGTCGTCACGACCAACATTTGTGGATCCGACCAGCACATGGTGCGCGGGCGAACCACCGCTCCCGTGGGCCAGACCCTCGGCCACGAGATCACAGGGGAAGTGGTGGAGACCGGTTCCGACGTGCTTTTCCTCAAGGAGGGAGACATTTGCTCGGTGCCCTTCAATATCGCTTGCGGGCGATGCCGAATGTGCAACGAGGGCAAGACCGGAGTGTGCCTGAACGTCAACCCCGCCCGGCCCGGCGCGGCGTACGGATACGTCGACATGGGCGGCTGGATCGGCGGTCAGGCGGAGTACGTCATGGTGCCCTACGCCGACTTCAACCTGTTGAAGTTCCCCGACCGTGATCAAGCACTGGAGAAGATCATGGACCTCACCATGCTCTCCGACATCTTCCCCACCGGTTTCCACGGCGCCTACACGGCGGGGGTGCGGACCGGTTCGACCGTCTACGTCGCCGGAGCAGGGCCGGTGGGCCTCGCAGCGGCCCACGCCGCGCAGCTGCTCGGGGCGGCCGCCGTCGTGGTCGGTGACATGAATGCCGACCGGTTGCGCCAGG
>Ga0209487_1002740_pt1 | contig 14176 bp, 15 predicted proteins | sample Poulit2012_FD_187524 | JGI IMG/M metagenome (GOLD analysis project Ga0209487, IMG submission 187524) | Agricultural soil microbial communities from Georgia to study Nitrogen management - Poultry litter 2012 (SPAdes) (version 2) | ecosystem: Environmental > Terrestrial > Soil > Agricultural land... | reverse complement strand
CCACGATAATCGCAGCTATCGGCAAAATGATGTACAGGTTATCGAGCAAAGTTTGCAATGCGCCTTCGGCTCTTTGCAGACCGCCCGTTTGAGCGAATACCCGTGCAGGTAGTAGCAATAACAAAGAAAAAACCCAAGATAATTTCGAAACAACAATTTTTTCACATCTAATAAACATAAGAACTCCCTAGCCTGTGTCTGCATTGCAGGCTAAATAAATAGTTAATAGGGGTTAGACTGCTTAAAAAAACTAAGAGTCTGAAGGAAAGAGTGTGATTGGAGCCTTGGAAGTACTTTGCGACTGACTTTGAATCGCTTGCTCACTTGACTGCTTAAAACCATCAACCGCCTTAGAACGGTTAAAGCCATCATTGCCTCGTCGCTCCTGACGGGCTGGTTGTTTTTGTTTCTTGGATGATTGAGGTGCTTTTAAAGCAGGAACCTTGATACCCGCTTGTGCAAGCACCTTGCTCACATAGCCATTGGCAAAGCCTTTCTCAAAGTTACCCGTGTTATAGCAAGACAAAGCTGCCTGTAGGGCTTGCTGCTCATCATTAAATTGCTTCAAGGCCCTGGCATAGCAATCAGCCAAAACCGTTTGTGCTGCTTTTAAATTCATGCACGGGTCAAACACTGACTGTTCATCTAATCCCAGCCATGCCCAATTGCGCACATTGATTTGCCCCAACCCGGCATCAAAGTCCACACCTTTTTCCAGTAAGCCTTTGACAACCTTTTGTGCACTGGCCGCATCCTGTGGCTGTTCTTTCAGGCGAGTACTGCTATTAATGCCAATTGCATAAGCATTGGTGCTGGATTCATGTTGCACTAGAGCTTGCAAAGTAACGGGTGAAACATCAGGCGCACAGCTGGCCATTAACAACATTAATTCAGCTAGCATGACTTACCCCTAAGGCGATAATGATGTAAACCTGTCCCCAGATAGATTCAAGTTTCGGGGATGCTCTAAGGAATAGCGCCATTGCTCGGCCCATTCACCCGTAAACTCTGCCTCCCACTTCGCCTGCTCTTTTGCGTAATCGCTGACATTTACCCAGTAACCACCACGCAAAGGCTTACCAACGTATTTAACACTCAAATCGTAGGTCCATTCGTGGTCGTTATAGACAACACAGTAGGACGGCAATTTATCAAGCGTTACGGTGGGCAGCGTACTCACATCGGTATAGTAACTATCTTGGCCAAAAAACCTGCGAACCTTATAGCGATATAAAGTTGCTTGATAAGTACTGTTCAAATACTCAGGATCACACCGACCAGCCCCTTGAGTGATTTGCTTGATACGTTCGCTCATGCCTTGAGCACCTGCTGCAGGACACATATTTAAAAAAGCATTTCGTGCGTCAACGGTTCTAGACCAGTCGAATGCACCTTTTCGGTACTTACGAATATCAAAATAATGGTTTAAAGATGGTTTGCACTCGCTTGGCTGCAAAGAGCTGGAAAGGCATAAAATCGCCTCGCAAGCCAGCCGCTCATTACCTTGCAAGACGCTAGATGACTGCGCCAAAGCAGGTATTTGCGTACACGACAAAGCGAGCGCACCACAAAAGGTGAGCCACTTCATTTGTTAAAACTCCAAAAATAAATGGCCAGAACTGGCCTAAAGACTAGCGCTTGCGCTAAATGAATACCCCCTACTTAATAGGGGTCAAACCAATTGAAAGTAAAGAAATTTGAGCCTGCTTTAATTGGGCTGTTGAGGCAGTCTCGCGAAGCAAAAACAATGCTTCCATAATAGCTGCTTCACTTTGCGAGGTTTTAGCAAGCATCTCAGCGCTATTACGAATAGATATTAGTTGCTCTTGCAAATCCACCGCAGAAGATAGCAAGCGACGTAAATACTCTGATAGTGTTAACCCAGCCAATACAGCAGCCTCGGAAAGCTGCTGATATTGGCGGTAGGTCACACGTAAACGAATTAACTCCGATAACGGTTCTGACATCTAACCCTCCAATTTAATTAACTAACATCTTCATCCTCATAAAAAGAAATTTGAGCTTCTTTTAAGATCCACTTCTCTATTTTCGTATGCCACATCCGCAACATATCCAAAGGCCTACGTCGGTAATGACGCTCTGCTAATGCGCTTGGCTTATGGCCCATAATTTGAGCAACTACCCCAACAGGCACATCAACCCATTCAGCCAGGGTTCCAAAAGAACGCCGTAAATCATGTAGCGTCATATGAGGTAAATTTGCTGCGGCTAGTGCTTTTGCATAAGCCCGTCGAGGATCTTTAATGTGTCCATACCTAGACCGTGGACTACTAAATACATAGGCATTTCTTTTGGGTAGTTTTTTTATTAAATGCTTTACATATGCTGTTAGCGGTATCATTCTGTTGGCTTCAACCTTATCTGCGATACGCAAACGTCCCCACTGAAGATCAACATCTGCCCATCTGAGCTTGGCGAGCTCGTTTCGCCTCGCACCAGTCAGAAGCAAAACCTGCAGGTAGACAGAAAAAATTTCATTTTCTATTTTCTTTACTTCTTCAAACCAAACTTTTAATTGTTCTCTTTGTATCCCTTCCCCTTTTGCTGGCTTGCTTTCAGGAACAAAATCATTATTTTTTATGCAAGCATCCCCATGTACTAAATGCTTATAAGCATCTTGCTTGGCGCACCAATTTAAAAACGCGCGTAGCCTTATAAATGCAAAATTCGCGCTACCCGGTCTGTGTGTATTATCAGCGAGCCATCGTCTGACCACTTTATCGTCAATTCTTTCCAAAGGTTGGTTCAGCAAATCATAAAGTATGCCCCTCATCGTTTTTCCCGACTCGCCCTTTTTACGCCCTCTTATTTTAGGCCTCCCTCCCCTGCAAACGATACGTTCATGATCCAAAAAGGTCCTTTCGCTCCAAGGCCTTCTTACAATATTAGCCCTAAATTTCATATATTCATGCCAAACCTCTAAGCCTATAACTGGCTCTATTGGGCTTGTTATCTGTTCTTGCTTGTGCACTGTGAAAACTGAATCTTCTGGCAACTGAAAATTCTGTGCAATCACCACAACTGAGGAAGCGCTACTTAATAATTTATTAATTATCAATTCGCTTTGTATGGTATCGCAGACGACAACTTTCCTTTGGCTAGGTGATTTCAAATTCTCTGATTCTTCTTCTACTGTCTCCTTATCAAGATAAACCTCATCAGTCATTAGCACCCCCCAGCACAATCATTTTTGGTTTTTAAACAGCTACAAAACTCAAGAAGAATAATATATAGCCCTCATCCAAAATTACGGCAATCAGACAAATGTATGCCCTATATATCAAAATTTTACGGACCTTTTATGCTAGGCAAAGAAAAAGCCAGGAGTTTCGTATTATTTCCTAACTTTTTATATCTCTCTATAAATTGTTTTTTTCTAAATATGTCCCCCCATAATTGGGCAAAAAAAAACGTGACGCCCTTGACGGATATCACGTAGCCAAATTCAGTAAATAAAATAAATTTAAGTTATCTGCTTACTACTTAGCATAGGCCCATGGAGTAACTGGTTAAGGATTTATTCTTCCAATACTTGTCTTCTGCGTGCAGAAAAAATCTTTTCTACTTCATCATTAGAAACCCCCATACCTTTATCAATAGCCGTACGAGCATCGTCAACCTTGCGTTGCAGATACTCTCTATAGTTACGGGTAGCTTGACGTTTTTTTATATGCCCTCGAATTAAATCATTCATTATATATGCGCAAATTTTAAGCCTTTTATGCGTCTCCTGTATAAGCTATTGATTTTATCCATGACGCTTTCCCTCCCATTTCCAATTATGTGAGTTTACCCCTCTACATAAGACCTCTTGTAATGCGAAGGTCGGGGGTTCGACTCCTCTAGCCGGCACCATCTGCCCATGGTACATACCGGAAAAACAGCTATCCTCCCAAACGGGCCTCCATATCCCGACGTACCTTATAGGCATCGGTCGACGTATCGATGGCCACATCCTCCCAACACAGGCTTTGCCCTTTAGACACTGCGCGAACCACCTTAACATCGTGGGCAAGGCCCAACGGGAGTCCGCCCATCTCACGCGAACGACTCGCCGGGAGTAATTTACCCCAAACGGTATAACCACCCTCGCCGTCTAGCACATCACCGGGCTGTAAATCGCGCTTGGCAGTCGCCACCACGTCTGCCTGCCACCCTAGTGCAGCGCCCGTTGCTTCGCCCCGTAGGGCTACACTGGCCACTGACATACCTACCTCAAGACCGATAAGGTGCCAGCGTTTATAAAGACTGAAGTAACGGCCCGACGGATCCGTTTGCACATTGTATTCTTCAAAACAGTTACGAATATATTCGCTTTCCCCTTCCACCGTGACCCACACCCCCATGCGGATGTCATAGTCGATATTTCGTCCATCCATCTCCAAGGAAGACACCACCTCGACCATGCCCTTTTGCTCCAACACGCCCCCTTCTTCAATGGGCCGGCTGATGTAGGGAATGTCCTTGATACTGGCGGGTGGGTAGCGCAAACCGTCTGATGGCACGACCAAACCGGTAGCGTTCGCGACTGCTGCACTTTCAATGGAAGGCTTGGAGCCATCCAAAAAGCTATTGAACATTTTCGGGTTAAGTCCGCCACGCTGGGCCTGTTCGGGCGTAAGGCCGTAATAGCCCCATACCGTTTCTGGTGTGGAATCACTGAAATGCGGAAGCCATTTATGGCCTCGCCCTGCTGCCACCACAGGAAAGCCACAAGTACGGGCCCAATCAACCAAGTCACAAATCAATGCGGGTTGGTCCCCAAAGGCCATCGAATAAATACGTCCCGCATCGCGCGCGTGTTGGGCAAGCAATGGCCCACAAAAAGCGTCGGCTTCTACGGTGACGTTCACGACATGTTTGCCGTGGTCAAGCGCCGTCAGGATATGCTGCACTGCGGCAACGGGGTTGCCCGTACATTCGACCACAATGTCAATGTCAGGTGCCTTCACCAATGCTTGCCAGTCTTCAGTGATCCAGGTGGTGCCCTCACGTAGCGCCTGCTGCATAGACGTGGCCTGTGATCGAGACGCCTCCCACCCCACCCGTTTCAGATTTTGTCTCACGCCATCTGGGGACAGATCGGCAATGGCCGCAAGATGAATTCCAGGGGTACGCGGCACCTGGGCCAAATACATGGAGCCAAACTTTCCTGCACCAATCAGGGCAACCCGCACAGGCCGGCCTTCGGCCTGGCGCTGCAGTAATTTTTGATAAAGACTCATGAGGCTAAACGATAAGATTATTAATAGGAATTATGCAATCATTCTACCTATAATCGTTTAGCACCGTTGATCATGGTTATTTTCAGTAAGGCAACGCTCAGGTGGCGTCACCGCAAAATGTCTTCCAATCCAGGAAAGGAATAATATCGGCCCCCAATGCGCTATGCGGCGACAAATTAAACACCTGGATACCCCGTTGCGTCAGCAACGGCATTGTCTGGCGAAAGGAAGGCTCAATAACCGTAGCAAAACGTTTATCGAGCCGGGAAATTAACGGTTGCCCGCCTTCATCATAGAACCGGGTGGCCGTGCCACGTGCCGTTAAATCTAATCCGTGAAATACAAGTTGCTTCATACCGCCCCAGACCGCGATCTGCAAGGCCGCATAAGCAACCGTATCGGCATCGAACCAGCCCAGCGTAGCATCAAAACTAAAGCCCTGAGCTTCCTGATCATTAAATAAAACAACCTTTGCCCCCTCCCCCTGTGCCTGTCGAGCGCGCAAATCCTGCAGCCCGACACCCCGTTGATACGCTGGCTCGCGAATATTTTCCACGATACAAAAGCGACAACGGATTGCTTCCAACGGTACGAGCGCAAAGATATACCGCAACACATCCACCGGTAAGAATACAATCCGGTCGCTATCAACAATGCGCCGGACGATTTGTGGCTTATTTCGCACAAAACTACGATCAATTAGGCAGTACAGCGGAAAATCAATGGCCACCTTGTCTTGTAACAATAGCGAACCATTCACCCCCATTGCCTGAAGGCGAGGCAAGCGCGCATAATCAATTTCCCCTATCGACGGTCCACTCAATACGATGTGCAACAGCTCTCCCCTGTCTGCAAACGCCTCCTGAACGGTCACCAGTGGTACGCGATAGCCACAAATACTGAGTTTATCGATGGCTCCGGTTTTATTTCGTGTGAGCTGGACATAGGGCCACAGACGGCTATTATGACGCCGGGATCGACCGCGTAGCGTTCGGTACAAGCGTCGATGAAACCCTTGCAGCCATGGGCGCGGAAAAACAACCTGGCCCCTCTTAGCCACGTCGGCCGCTGAAGCTTCCTTCACGGGACGGCTTAACGCCAGGAATAGGCTGATCAATAGGACGTAGTGGGCCATCATCCAACCAGAGGTAAAGACCGTCACCGTCAACCCAAACAGCATCACCGCAATACACGTCAAGACGCCCATATCCGCAGCAACCCGGCCGAAGTCATCCGTCTGCCGTCGTTGACGCAAAAAATATCCCAAGGGCACGAAATAAAGTAGCAGCACAGCAATCAGGCCAGCAACACCCCGGGTTGCCAGCGCATTGGCAATCTCGTTATGGGGTTGCACAAATGCCTCTTCGCCAAAAGACTTTAACGCCACCTCATCATTAACAATGCCTTGCTGATACAGACCTTACAAACGCTCCGCAAAGGACTGGCTGCCATCGCCTATCCAGGGGTGTTGCTTAAACATTTCCCATGAGGCATACCACAAACCAAGACGAATGCGGCTAGATGCGTCCCCGCCTTGCGGTTGTTGTCCCTGGATCATGGCCGGCACCGATTCCTGCATGGTTTCCATAGAATTCTGAATACGCGCCACCATGGTTTCTGATTGCAGGGTTAATATTGCCAAGATCAATACTGCCGCGGCACATAGGCCCAATCGCCAACGCAAACGACACCAGTGAACCCTGAAAAGGAAATAAAAGGCCAATAAAATTCCCATGCTCAGCAAGGCACCCCGGGAATCTGACAAAAATACGGCGTAGAGGGCCCCACAAAAAACCAAAACCTTTACCACAAGCTCGGTCACTGTCAGCCGACTGAGTCGCCAGCCCAGCATGTATAAACTGTACAACCCCAGCAATACAATAAAGTTGGTGTAATTCAGCAGGTTTTGAGGTTTAGGCTCTGGGCGTATTAACCCCCCCGCACTTGCTTGATACAAAATGAATAGGGCAAGCGGCACCGCCAACAACACACCCCACTGAAAGCGCGCCAGCGATTGCCGCGAATAGGAAGACAAAGCAAACAAGGCAAAGCCCGTGAATGCTGCGCGCTGAACCGTGGTCGAAAATATACCGTCATAAGCACCAGCATAAGCTTTGCTAATAAAATTAACGACCAGGGGCGCAAGCATGGCAATACACAGCCAACCATAGGCTTGCCAAAAGGCGCTTAATTCATCACGCTGCTTCGTAGCGGCACCATAAAACAGCCCCAATACCCCAAGAATGCTAAAACTATGCAGGGTTGCACTTGCCCCGCTGCGATGCAACAAAGCCAGGGAAGGGTAAAGCAACAATAACAACGCCGCGAATGTACTTGCATTTGTCCATGAAATTCTAGGCACGTCAACAATTCGTTTTTAAACAATTTTTGCGATAGACCATGCCAGCACAAACGCCGCTTGCATGACGAATTAAAATTATGGCACTTTATATAGCCAGTCTTTGGTTTTGAACTTGGTCTCGATTAGCTGATCCGCTGCCGACCAAATGTTTTCATCAAACGGGGTTTGACGCAACCCATGGCGACGCTTAAACGTGCCAATCATGCGCTCGATAATGGCTTCACGCGCCAGGCCCGTTTGCCGACGTAAGGCATCGACCCGTTTCGCCGCGGATTTAGTACCTTTGTCGGACATTTTTTCACGCCCGATACGCAATACTTGGACGAGCTTTTGTACATCAATGTTGTAAGACATGGTGACATGGTGCAGCACCGCATTTTTTCGATGAGCCTGTGCCGCCCCCGCCAGTTTTCCAATCTCTGAGGCAATATCGTTTAATGGTTCATACCAAGCTTTAATCCCCAGGTCTGCCAGGGCAGCCAATACAAACGCGTCCATGGCCTCATAACCTTCACTGAAGCTCATGCCGGCAATTAATGACTTAGGGGCATAAATAGAATACGTAATTGAGTTACCGGGCTCCACAAACATGGCGCCACCGCCGGTAATACGCCGTACCACTTCAACCCCGGCCGCATCCGCCGCTTCCATATCGACTTCATTGCGCACCGATTGAAAGGTGCCAATCACCACTGCCGGACTGGCCCATTCCCAAAACCTTAATGTTGGTGGCCGCTTGCCGGTATTCACCTCATCGAGCAGCAATTCATCCAGCGCCATATGACGTTGGGGGCTTTGTGGACCTGTATCAATAAGTTCCCACGCATGATCTGTCCATTGACTTCGTTCTATTGTGCTGTTCATGCCAAAGCCCTCTGTATTACCGTCACAATCCCATCGATAGTTAAGCCATACATCATGACATCAGGGGACAGCGACTGTTCGATTGCTGATTTAATTTGGTCAGGGGTGCTGTCGTGCGGCAAACCGGTAACCGCCGCATTCAATACGTCCAGGGTTTCAGGAGGTTCCATAAAGAAGTCACCGGACAAACTGACCTCCTGTAAGCGCCCCTGTTTTACCCGTAAGTCCACAACAACCAGCTTGCCACCGGGAATTTTATATTCACCGTGCAGTAATCCTTCGTCAGTCATGCTACTTCCTATTGATTTTTAACGATTGGTTATGTCCTGATGCCTTCTTTATTATCTGTTTTTTCCACGAATAAAACAGGATAACCACAATCCTAGCAATTGAATTGTAGACTATGATGAAACCATCTTCCCGGAAACTTATTCAACGAATTATGCGACAAGAAGACACATTAAAAGGTATTACCGTCATTGAAATCTGCAATGTTGCGGCGGGCCCTTACTGTGGCATGCTGTTAGCCGATATGGGGGCCGACGTCATTAAAGTGGAAAACCCCCAGGGCGGGGATGCCCTACGCAGCTGGGCACCCATTACCCAGGGCTATAGCGAGAACTTTGCCTCCCTAAATCGCAATAAGCGCTCGGTGACCCTCAATCTAAAAGATGAAAATGATCGCCAAAAACTCTACACCTTGGTGGAAACTGCCGATGTTTTGCTTGAAAACAATCGGCCCGGAGTCATGCAACGCCTTGGTCTCGATTACGATACGCTGCGCCAAATAAACCCACGCCTTGTCATGTGCTCCATCTCGGCTTACGGCCAAACTGGCCCCCGTGCCAAGGAGGGTGGCTTTGATTTAACCCTTCAAGCCATGAGCGGTTTAATGAGCGTCACGGGTGAGCCAGGTGGTGCCCCTATCAAATGTGGTGTTCCGGTATGCGACTTTGCCGCCGGCCTGTATGGCGCCTTTGCCATTAGCAGTGCTTTACATAGCGTCAAACGTGATGGCCAAGGTACCCACATCGATGTATCCATGCTGGGCGCAAGTATTGGCATTGCTGCACTACAAACCTCCCAGTATTTTGGCACCGGCAAGGATCCTGAACCGTTGGGCTCGGCACACCCGCGCAATGCGCCTTATCAAATATTCCAATGTAAAGATGGCCACTTTGGCCTTGCAGCTGGCAACAATTCTTTATGGCATGCCGTTTGCAACGTCATTGATCGACCAGAACTTGTCGACGATAAGCGTTTTTTAAATCCAACGGATCGAGCAGAAAATCAACACGCCCTTAAAGAACTCCTGGAAGCCATCTTTTTGCACGACACCGCAGACACTTGGTTACAACGCTTTTCTGAGGCTGGCGTGCCCTGTGCACCTCTAAACACCTATTCCATGGTGCTGGCAGATAAGCAGGTCGAGCATATGAACTGGGTACAAGATCTTACACTGCCCAATGGGGTTAACACTAAAACTGTTGTATCACCGTTGCGGTTTGATAACCAAACCAGTCGAATTGCCCGTCGTCCCCCACAATTAGGGGAGCATAATGATGACCTCTTGCCGCCGGAAGATCACTAATGCCCTATACTTTCTTACAGTGTGATACTACGCATGATTCCCATTGGATCATTACCCTGAACCGGCCGGACAAACGCAATGCCCTGTGTGATGCGCTCGTTGGCGAATTGCTGGATACGATCGCCCAAGCCAATCACGCAGCAATTCCCTGCCTCGTATTTCAAGGAGAAGGCAAAAATTTCAGTGCCGGTTTTGATTTCAGCGATTTAGAAAGCGTAAGCGCTGCCGGCTTGCTGTGGCGCCTGGTGCGTGTCCAACAACTTCTCACCGCAATCGAACACTATCCAGGCCTAACCATTGGCATTGCCCATGGTCGCAATTTTGGTGCAGGATGTGATTTGTTTGCGGCGTGCGCACAACGCATTGCCACGCAAACCGCTACCTTCCGTATGCCAGGGGTGCTATTTGGGCTCATTCTGGGCACTCGCCGCCTGGGAGACCTTATTGGCAACAGCGCCGCAAAGCAGCTGCAAATGACGGTACAAACCCTGCCCGCCACACAGGCACAAGCGTTAAATTTTGTCTCTGAAATTATTGCCGATGACCGCGCGGTTACACATACACTCATTAAAGAACGGTGGCTTGGGCAAACTGCCGCCCTGGCACCTTCAACACGCCAAGACCTTCAACAAGCATTAACATCACCCACAAGCCATGAGGACATGGGAAGATTGGTCACCTCCATTATGCGAACCGATCTTAAAACACGTATACAACAGTTTCTTCAGCAAGCGCGCCAATAACAAAAAGGCCACCCGCAGGTGGCCTTGTCGATTCAGTAACTGTTAGCAGTTACCTGACTTGCATTACTTAAGCACTTTAAAAATGCTGTCGTCTTTCTCACCGGTTACCGTGAGGATTCCAGCCAGACCTTTCTCCATTCTGGACAGGGCGTGATCTACCAAGATGTAGTCACCCGGATAATCGACCTGGAACTCAACAATGGTTGATGAGCCTGGGGCGACCAATGTCGTTTGAATGTCTGTCAAAGCTGGCGTCGTTACGGAACCGCTCTCATAGACCTTGTCGAAGATTTCGCCAATCACGTGGAAGCTGGAGACCAGGTTAGGGCCACCGACACCGAAGTAGATACGAACATTGTCACCCACTTCTGCTTCCATTTTGTGCGTTTTCGTCAAGGAATCCATGGAGCCGTTAAACATCATGTGCTCAGGATTTTCTGCCAACAATTTCTCCAGGGAGAACTCTTGATGGCCGCGTGCGCCATGTGCCTCATTGGTGTACAGCTCCCCTTGCATGACATAGAACTCCTTGTCTACTTTGGACATTCCACCTTCTGGCTCGATCAGGATCATGCCATACATACCATTAGTGATGTGCTGCGCCACCATCGGCGTTGCACAGTGGTACACATAAAGCCCTGGCTGCAGTGCCGTAAAGGAGAAGCTCTTAGTCTGACCGGGCGCAACTTGTGTTACTGCTGCTCCACCACCTGGGCCAGTTACAGCGTGGAAGTCTACCGAGTGAATGTGACGGCTGTCTTCACGGTTCGTTAAGTTAATCGTGACTTCATCACCCACGCGAGCACGCAACATCGGTCCCGGCACCGTATCGTCAAATGTCCAATAGGTATAGGTGCTGCCGTCGTCAAGGCGACCTTGCACTTCCGTAGTTTCCAGATCGAAGGTCACTTTCTCGGGGGCTCTGTCACCAACTGGCTCGCCCACCTCATTGGGATCTTTGGCGACTTCTAAGGCATCACTTACCACGTCGGCACCCGCCTCACCAACGATGATGTTGCCGAACATGCCAGCAGCCTTATGGCCCGGTAAAGTACACAGATACTCAAACGTACCTTCTTTGCTTGCCCGAAACACGATTGCCGTTGCCGAGCCTTTTTTATGCACTTCATCGGAACTCGCATTAAACTCCGGAATGGCAATATCGTGTGTGGCGCCATCGCCATTTACCAGATTAATCTGCACAACGGCATCTTCTGGCACCACAAGGTCAGGGTTATCAATGCCTGCGATATCCCCCTTCTCGCCTTTAAATACCAACTTCCCCTCGGAAATATCGGTGCGTAGCGTAAAAGTAATATCCGGTTTAACCGTCACGTCGTCACTGGACAAATGATCTGCCAATGCAGGGCCAGCGCCGACAGTAAAGCATAGTGTTGCGAGCAACACCATCAAACTACGTATCGATTTCATAGCATCGTCCTCATATAGAGTAGTTACGGGTAGGATACCCAGCGTCAATATAAGGGTAAACCCTAGTTCATGACTTAACCTACATCAAGAATTACTTGATGCCTCAAATACCAATGTTAGAACGATTTAATCTGATTCAGCTACACTTAAGCGATTTCTGTTGTCCCGGCCCGACGCACCACTATGTTTTTTACCCTGCTTGATATTGTTATTCCCGTCATTGCCATTGCCCTGCTTGGGTATCTGGTAGGGAAGCGACAGACAACGCCGCCCCAGATGGACTTTATCAATGGCGTTAATATCAATGTATTCTGCCCCGCCCTGGTATTTTCTGCCCTCACCATGCATCCTGTGGATCTCGCCAGCTCGTGGGCACTCGTCGCAGCAGGAACGTTAATCATCCTCCTCCCTGGCGCTTTATTGCTGTTTCTGCGCCCCCAAGGCATACAACAGCCCGCCTTCTTGATTGCCGGCATGTTCCGCAATACCGGTAATATTGGCATCCCGCTCATGATGCTGGCCTATGGTAGAGAAAACCTCGGCGACATCGTTATCCTGTTTGTGCTCTCCAATTGCCTGCATTTCTCGTTAGGGCTCTTTATGCTGTCCGGCAACCAAGACCGGTGGCTGTGGCTTAAAAGCCCCAACGTGTGGGCAGCCGTCCTGGGCGTGCTGTGTGCCCCCTATAGCGACGCCTTGCCAGGCTTTCTAAGCACCAGCATTGAAATGGTGGGTCAAATTACAATTCCCTTAATGATTTTTAGTCTGGGCATCCGTCTCTCCCAAGACAAGATTTCCAATATTGGTTTGGCCTTTAAAACGAATGTGATTTATTTATTTGCTGGATTAATTAGCATCCCCATTGTTCTTTGGCTTTTGCCGCTGACTCCTGAATGGTCACGTATGATCGTGTTATCCGGCATGCTGCCTCCGGCGGTATTAAACTTTCTTCTGTGCGAACGCTATCAAATGGCACCGGAAATCGTCGCAAGTGTTGTATTACTGGGGAATGTTATCTCCGTATTCACCATCCCCTTGGTGATTTGGTTTACCTTGGTTGCTATCTGACAACATTCAGGCAGCCAACAAACTAAGCCCTTGTTGTCGTGTATCCACCACAGTGAGCAATGATAAAAACCCACTCACTTCAAACACTTCATAAACATGCGGCTGCAACTGGCACAACACCAGGGTGCCCTGATGCTCACGGATACGCTTGGCCAGCAGCAGAACCACGCGCAAACCGGCGCTAGAGATATACTCCAAACTGCTGAAATCCACGAGCCAACGGCACGCTGCATCACTGACTTGTTGTAAGAGTTGTTGTTGGATCTCGGCCGCGTTACTGCTGTTGATTTGTCCTTTTAAAGAAACGACCAGCGCCGAGTTAATGTGTTCCGTTGTAATCATAAGAATGCCTAATTGTGCGAATCTATGTACTATTAGCAAATTAATGTCACAAAGCACAGCGTCTTATTATGCCACTGTTAAGACATCTAAATATGCCCCCCAGCCCAAAATTTCGTCGGCCACATAACCTTGTCTATGCTGATCGTGAGCAACCTCCCGCCAATGCTGTTGTTGGTCTAACCATACAGCATGTCGCTACCATACTGGCTTTTATCGCTTATACCTTGGCAATGGCTGAAATGGGCAAGCTCGATGCCAAAGCTACGCAACATATTATCAGTGGCACGTTATTGGGCATGGCCATTGCTACCATGCTACAAGCCTGGGGGGGCCGGCTGGGTTCTGGTCTGCTCATTATCGCGCAGCCAGACCCACTACTTGTGGTCACTGGAGGGCTTGCTGTGGCGCACTTTGGGGTAAGTGGTCTCGTCGTCATTGGCTTGCTGCACGGTGTCGTCGCCATATGTGCCGGCATTTTAATGCCCAAACTACGCACCATCCTAACGCCAACCATCTCTGGCATCATTGT
>Ga0209487_1002738_pt1 | contig 14189 bp, 12 predicted proteins | sample Poulit2012_FD_187524 | JGI IMG/M metagenome (GOLD analysis project Ga0209487, IMG submission 187524) | Agricultural soil microbial communities from Georgia to study Nitrogen management - Poultry litter 2012 (SPAdes) (version 2) | ecosystem: Environmental > Terrestrial > Soil > Agricultural land... | reverse complement strand
CCCGCTGACCGCCCCCGCGCTGCGCACCGTCCGTCCGCACGCGAGGCGATGCTCGACGCCGCCGAAGCCCACCTGGGGGCCGACGGCACCTTGACCCTGGACTCCGCCGCTCGTGCCGCCGGCGTCTCCAAGCCCGGTCTGATGTACCACTTCGCGACGAAGGAAGCGCTGCTCAACGCGATCCTGGACCGCATGATCTTCCGGTACGAAGCGGGCCTGCTCGCGTCGGTCGGGGGCGTGCCGGACAGCGGCGGCATGCCGCTCCGCGGCAACACCGATCCGGTGGACGACGGCCTCCGGGCGGACGCGGCGGACTTCTCACAGGTCCCGCTGGGCAATCGCCACCTCGCCTACCTTCAGTGGTCCTGCCAGGCGCCGCTGTCGCCGGCCGACCTGGTGATCTTCGCCGACCCTCACCTGCGGGTGTCGCTGACGGCCAGATGGCAACAGCAGCTGGACAGCTGGCTCCCCATCGCGGGGGACCTGCCTCGTGATCGGCAGGACCGGCTGCTGGCCGTGCGCCTGATGGGCGACGGGGTCTGGTTCAACCGTGCCAGCGGCATGCTCGAGGTCGACTCCTCTCGGGCCGCCGCACTGCGTCTGCTGGCCGAGGGGATCCTGGAGGGGGAGGCATGAGCACCTGGCTGTTCCTGATCGGGGCGATCCTCGCCGAGGTCATCGCCACCCTGAGCCTGAAGGCCGCCCTGGACCTGCCCGTGCTCTACCTCGTGGTGGCCGCCGGGTACGCGGTCACCTTCGTCCTACTGGCCCAGTCGCTGCGCCGGGGCATGGGGCTGGGAGTCGCCTACGGGATCTGGGGCGCCAGCGGAGTCACCCTCACCGCGGTCCTGGCCGCATTCCTCTTCGGAGAGGATCTCAACGCCGTGATGGGCCTGGGGGTCGCCCTGGTCGCCGCCGGGGTGTTCCTGGTGCAGACCGACACCCAGCGGGCACAGAGAGAACCGGTCAGCGACTCCGACTCCCGTGGCGACGCCGCCACCCGGTCACCGGGTGTGACGGTCGCTGGTGAGGCGGGTGAGCGATGAGCTGGCTGCTGCTGAGCTGTGCGATCGCCTCCGAGGTCGGCGGTACGCTCTCCCTGCGGGTCGCGGCGACCGGCCGACGCGCCTTCTACGGGGTGGTCGCCGGAGGCTACCTGATGGCCTTCGTGTTCCTGTCCGCCTCCCTCGCGATGGGCATGCCGCTGGGCGTCGCCTACGGCATATGGACCGCGGTGGGCATCGTGCTGACCGTCCTGCTCTCGAAGCTGCTGTTCGGCGAGTCGCTGACCGCGGTGATGGGCCTGGGCATCGCCCTGATCGTCGGTGGCGTGCTGTTGATCGAGCTGGGCGCCGCAGTGTGATCGAGCACGGAGGCGGGGCGCCGAGGGGCACCGGCCTGGCTACTATGCACAATAGTCACTATGGTCGGGGCCTATCCGGGCGCAGCCGCCCCGGGCACCCGCATGATCGGAGATCCCATGTCAGAGGTGGGCGCCGACGAGCCGTCGCAGCGCGCATCCGCAGGCCGCAGCCGCTGGCTGGTCCCGGCAGCGATCCTCCTCGTGATGGCGCTGCTGATCGCGGTCGTGCTCTGGATGGGGCGCGGCGGCGAGGACGGTGACACCGCCGCACCGGCCACCGACGAGCAGGTCGAGCAGGAGGACGTGGCCGAGCACCCGTCCGAGGTGGCCCAGCCGGACCTCAGCCACGAGGAAGCGCGCGATCCCGACGACCTGCTGGCCGAGGGCCCCGTCGACGCTCCCGTCGTCCTGGTCGTCTTCACCGACTTCCAGTGCCCCTACTGCGCGCGATGGTCGCATGAGACCCTGCCGGAGCTGCGCGAGTACGTCGACCGCGGCGAGCTGCGCATCGAGTGGCGGGACGTGAACATCTACGGAGACGATTCCGAGCGCGCCGCACGTGCCGCTCTCGCGGCCGCGAAGCAGGGCGGCCTGGAGGAGTACCACGACATGCTCTTCGACGGCGGCGAGATCCGCACCGGTGCCGAGCTCAGCGAGGACTCCCTGATCTCCCTGGCCGAGGAGCTGGGCCTGGACGCCGAACAGTTCGCCACGGACATGCGTTCCGAAGAGGTGGAGGAGACCATCTCGGCCAACGCCCAGCAGGGCGTCGAACTGGGGGCGATGTCGACCCCCTCGTTCCTGGTGGGCGGCACCCCGGTGGCAGGAGCGCAGCCGAGCGAGGTCTTCACCGACATGATCGACGAGGAACTCGCCGAGGCGGAGGGCTGATCGGTGGAGATCGGACTGCTGGCCGCCTTCCTCGGCGGAGCGCTGGCACTGCTGAGCCCGTGCGGAGCGCTCCTGCTGCCCGGGTTCTTCGCCTCGACCGTGACCACGCGGGCCCGGCTCCTGCCGCATGCGGTGGTGTTCTATCTGGGACTGGTGATCACCCTGGTGCCCCTCGGCATCGGCGCCGGCGCTCTGGGAGCCCTGCTCACCGGCCACCGCGCCCTGCTGATCGGCGGCACCTCGCTGGTGCTGATCGTGCTCGGTGCGGTGCATGCACTGGGACTGGGTTTCGATCTGAGCCGTATGCTTCCCGGCATCGATCGCGCCCAGCAGGCCTCGCACCGCGGCACCGGACTGCCGCGCACCTTCCTGCTGGGCGCGGTCGGCGGGGTCGCGGGGTTCTGTGCCGGCCCGATCCTCGGCGCGGTGCTCACCCTGGCCATGGGCCAGGGGAGCACGATCCTGGCAGGGATCCTGCTGGCCGCCTACGGTGCCGGGATGGTGGTGCCGCTGATGCTGCTGGCCGCGCTGTGGGAACGGTTGGGCCCCCGCGCCCGTTCGCTGATGCGCGGCCGGGAATTCACCGTCCTGGGCCGTCGCCTGCACACCACCACGGTCCTCACCGGGCTGGTGATCATCGCGCTGGGGATCCTGTTCTGGTCCACCAACGGTCTGGTGACCATGCCCTCGCTGATCCCCACCAGTGCGCTGGCCCGCTGGCAGGAGAACGTCGGCGTGCTCTCCAGCACCGGTGCTCAGATCGGAGTCATCGTCGCGCTCGCGCTGCTGGCCCTGGGGCTGTGGTGGCGCTGGGATCGTCGGCGCCACCTTCGGACCGAGCCCACCGTCACGCTCCCTGCAACCGGGCCGGTGAAGCGATGAGACGACGTGATCTCGCACTGTCGCTGCCGCTGGGACTGCTGATGCTCAGCGCCTGCGAGAGCTCGGGCGCCGGGGGCGGGCAGGACGATCCCACCAGCGCGCCCGACATCGCCGTCGACCCCGAGCCGACCGTGCTCGGGGAGAGGGCCGAGCCGCTCGACGTCACCGAGCTGCGGTTGCCGCTCGAGATGACCGTGATGATCGTGGTGGATCCGGGATGGACCGCCACGCCCCTCGAGCGGGACGGGCTCTTCCTCGGCTACCGAGAGGAGGTGGACCGTCTGCGGTTCATCGCGGCGGAGCAGGACGGCACCCTGCTGTGGGAGGCGCAGCGACCGCTCAGCTGCACCGGGTTCGCCCTCTCGGCCGACGCCGACGGCCGCGCGATCGCCGTGCTCGCCGACACCGGTTCCGGTCCCGGCGAGATGTCGCTGACCGCCTATGACCTGAGCACCGCCGAAACGCTCTGGGGGCCGACCGAGGTGCCGGGCCCCCAGGCCGGGCAGGGCCTGGTGTTCGCCGCGCCGGGGGAGGAGCCGATGGGAGAGGGAGGTCCGCGCATCGCTCTGGTGCCCGCGACCGGGGAGGCCGCGCTCGCCGACGGGGACCTGGACGACGGCCGGATCCTGGCCGAGCATGCGGGCACCATCGTCCACACCGAGGGCAAGGACCTGGTCGCAGCCGCTGCGGAGGACGCCGCCGAGCTCTGGCGCACCGCGCTGCCGGACGGGATCGACGCGCGAGGAGCCCGCATCGGGGGAGCGGCCGACCCCAGCACCGGGCTGGCCGTGCTGAGCGGGGCGGAGGGGCCTGGAGTCCTGGTCGACCTCTCCGAGGGGCGAGTGGTCGCCGAGGAGGTCGAGGGCGCCGCCCATGACCATGGCCTCGACATCACGGTCGTCGCTGCGGGGAACGTGGTGCGAGGACTGGAAGCGGATGGTCAGGAGAGCTGGCGGCACGAGGATCCCGAGACCCTCGAGTTCATCACGGCCGGTGAGCGTCTGGCCTACGCCCGGCGCACCGAGGAGGGCACACTGGTGGTGCTGGACACCTCGCAGGGGGTGATGGTCCACCCCTACGACACCGATCTGTCCGGACCGCTGGGGGTGCCCGAGGTCTTCTCCGCGGAAGCGGCCGCCGCCGTGAACGTGGACGGCGCCCGCTACCTCGTCACGACCACATTGGACGAGGAGTTCGGGACGCGTTGACCAGGAGCAGGCGCGCCTGCGGCGATCTGGGCCTGACAGGTTCGACCAGCGGGGCCGCGGGATGTGCGGGCGCGGTGTCATCGTTGCCCTCCGGTCGAGGTGCAGCGGATCCGTCCGGGCGGCAGCCAGCGCGCTCACATGCGTTCGCGGGCATCGAAGCGGCGGCGGTAGGCGATGGGGCTCGTCCCGAAGGATGCCGCGAAGTTCTGGCGCAGCGTCACGGCGGAGCCGAATCCGCACTCCCCGGCGATCCTCTCGACGGGACGGTCGGTGGTCTCCAGCAGCCGGCGCGCCTCGTCCAGGCGGCGTGACCTCACCCATGCCGCCGGTGTCGTCCCCGTAGCGGCGGCGAAGTCACGGACGAAGGTGCGTTCGCTCATGTGGGCGACAGCGGCCAGGCGTTCGATCGTGAGCGATTCCTGGAGATGCTCGGAGGCCCACTCCAGGACGCGGGGGATCGTGCCGTCACCCGGCTCCTGGGGCACAGGGCGCTCGATGTACTGGGCCTGCCCACCTTCCCGGTGCGGCGCGATCACGAGGCTGCGGGCCACCTGGTTCGCCGTGTCGGCGCCCAGGCGGGAGCGCACGAGATGGAGGCAGGCATCGAGGCCCGAGGCGGTCCCGGCCGAGGTGAGCACGTCCCCGTGGTCGATGTAGAGCACCGAGTCGTCGAGGGGGATCTCGGGATGCCGATGCCGGAGCAGGTCGAAGGCATGCCAGTGCGTCACGGCGGACCGGCCGCGGAGCAGCCCCGCATCCACGAGCGGCAGCGCCCCGAGGCAGAGGCCGACGAGCGTCGCACCCCGCTGGTGGGCGGCGATCAGCATGCGCTGGGACGGGGCGGGCAGGGGGCGCCCGTCGGCGAACCAGGACGGCACGACGACGACGTCCGCCTCGGAGGCCGCCGGCAGCCCGAGCACCCCGGCGATCCGGTATCCCTCGGCCGTGCGCACAGAGCCCTTGCGGTCTGCGAACAGGAAGGTCTCCCAGGGGGCGAGTCCCTGCCGGGCCACTTCGTCGAAGACCATCTGCGGCACCGCCAGGTGGAACATCGTGATCTCATCGAAAGCGTAGATCCCCACGCGCATGACTTCTCCCCCCGGACGGCGTGAACTCATCGTACAGTGGCATTCGTGCCACTGGTGGGGGTGGTCTGCTGACCGCACGATGGGTGGTGCCGACAGCCCGTCGGCGAGACCGGACCCTTCATCAGGAGAGCATCATGACCGCACCCCGCCGCGCCCTCGTCCTCGTCGACATCCAGCAGGAGTACTTCAGCGGTGCGCTGGAGGTTCAGTTCCCGCCCCATGCCGACTCCCTGCCCCAGATCCTGCGAGCGATCGATGCCGCGAACGCCGCCGGTGCCCCGGTCCTGGCGGTCCAGCACACCCGGGGAGAGGGTGCGCCCGTCTTCGACCCCTCCTCCCCGGCTTTCGCGCTGCACCCCGAGGTCGCCGCCCGCCGCCGCGAGACGTGGAAGGGAATCGTCAAGCAGCACGGCTCGATCTACGCCGGCACCGACGTCGCCGCCTGGCTGCAGGAGCAGGAGGTCGACACCGTGACCCTGGTCGGCTACATGACCAACAACTGCATCCTGGCCTCAGCCGTGGAGGCCGAGCGCCTCGGCGTGAACACGGAGGTGCTCAGCGATGCGACCGGCGCCATCCACCTCGCCAACGAGGTCGGATCCGCCGACGCCCAGACGGTGCACACGACCCTGATGGCGCTGCTGAACTCGAATCTGGCCACCGTGGCGACGACACACGAGTGGCTCGGCGCGCTCGCCGCGCAGCGCCCGCTGCCGGGCAGTGACCTGGTCAGCTCCGCGACCGCCGGGGCCCGGGCGTTCCCCGGCGCCTGACCCCGGGCAGGTCCCGGCACGCAGCGACGGGCCCGGTGGACCTGCGCGAGGCTCCCGGCGGGCCGCCGGGAGCCCCGGCAGGCAACCAGGGCCCGGAGGGCCGGGCCGACGAGCGGTGGGACTGAGCGGGCCCGCCCGGTGACCGTCAGCGGTGGGTACGGAGGGCGGCGACGGTCCTCTCGGGGTGCAGATCCAGACGTCGCAGCAGCTGAGCGTTCAGCGCCACCACCACGGTGGACAGGGACATCAGGACCGCACCGACGGACATCGGAAGCACGAACCCGATCGGGGCGAGGACGCCGGCTGCGAGCGGGACCGACAGCAGGTTGTACCCCGCGGCCCACCACAGGTTCTGCTTCATCTTCCGATAGGTGGCGCGGGAGAGCTCGATCACCGAGAGCACGGAGCGGGGATCGGAGCTGGCCAGCACCACGCCCGCCGAGGCGATCGCGACGTCCGTGCCGGCACCGATCGCGATGCCGACGTCGGCCTGGGCGAGGGCCGGGGCGTCGTTGACGCCGTCGCCGACCATCGCGACCTGTTTGCCCTCATGCTGGAGCTGCGTGACCTTCTCGGACTTGTTCTCGGGTCGCACGCCGGCGAAGATGCGGTCGATGCCGAGCTCATGACCGACGCTCTCGGCCACCGCCTGGGCGTCACCGGTGATCATCACGACCTCGATGCCCTGGTCGTGCAGGGCGTCCACGGCCTCGCGGGACTCGGGCCGCACCTCGTCGGTGAGCTTGAGGCCCCCGATGACCTCGCCGTCCCGCAGCACATGGAGGATGATCGCCCCGTCCTCGCGCCAGGTGGCGGCCTCCTCGACCTCGTCCACGCCGGTCTCCTCGAGCAGGCGGGGGCCGCCCACGCGGATCTCGTGCCCATCGACCTGGGCCTTCACGCCCAGGGCGGGGGTGGAGCTGATGTCGGTTCCGGCGGGCGCCTGCACGCCGTCGGCCTGCGCCCGGCCGACGATGGCACGGGCCAGGGGGTGCTCGCTCTCCGCCTCGGCCGCGGCCGCCAGCGCCAGCACCTCGTCCTCCTGCGCGCCGACGACCTCGACGAGCGCGGGCTCGCCCTTGGTGAGGGTGCCGGTCTTGTCGAACAGGACCGTGTCGACCGTGCGCATGGCCTCGAGGGCCAGGCGATCCTTCACCAGCACGCCTCCGCGGGCGGCCCGCTCGGTGGCGATGGAGACCACCAGCGGGATCGCGAGTCCCAGGGCGTGGGGGCAGGCGATCACCAGGACGGTCACCGTCCGCACGACGGCGGCATCGGGCATCCCGAGCAGCGACCAGATGGTCGCGGTGATCACGGCGGCGCCCAGCGCGAACCAGAACAGCCAGGCAGCGGCCGTGTCCGCGATCCGCTGGGCGCGCGAGGAGGAGTTCTGAGCCTCGGTCACCAGGCGCTGGATCCCAGCCAGCGCGGTGTCGTCGCCTACCGCGGTGACCTCGATGCGCAGATTGGAGTCGGTGGCGACGGTGCCGGCCACGACCTGGTCGCCGGCCTCGCGCGACACCGGGCGCGATTCGCCGGTGACCATGGATTCGTCCACATCGGCACGGCCCTCGCGGATCGTGCCGTCGGCGGGGACGCTCGCCCCGGGGCGCACGAGCACCAGGTCCCCGCGGCGCAGCTCGGCCGGGGGCACGCTCACGACCTGCTCGTCCTCGATGCGTTCGGCCTCGTCCGGCAGCAGCGCGGCCAAGGAGTCCAGCGCCGAAGTGGTCTGGGCGAGGGAGCGCATCTCGATCCAGTGCCCGAGCAGCATGATGACGATCAGCAGCGCGAGCTCCCACCAGAACTCGAGCTGGGAGTCCAGGAGCCCCACGGCAGCCCCCCAGGAGGCGAGGAAGGCCACCGTGATGCCCAGTCCGATCAGCAGCATCATCCCGGGCGCGCGGGAGCGGATCTCCGAGAACGCTCCGGTCAGGAAGGGACGGCCGCCCCAGACGTACATGACCGTGCCCAGGATCGGGGCGATCCACATCGCCCCGGGGAACCCGGGCGTCTCGTAGCCCAGGAGCGTCGCGAACATCGGGGAGAACCCGACGACCGGGACCGCGAGGACCAGGTTGATCCAGAACAGCCGCCGGAACTGCGCCACATGATCGCCGTGGCCCCCATGGCCGCCATGCCCCCCGTGACCGCCATGCCCCCCATGGCCGTCGTGCTCTTCATGCCCGCCGTGCCCGTCGTGGCTGCTGTGCTCTACGTGGGCCTCGTGGCGGCTCGGGGCGGCCTCTGCGGTGCGCGTCCGGGGTGGGTGCTGACCGGCCTCGTCGGCGGGAACGGTGGGGGAGGCCTGACTGTGCTGCGGGTGGTCGTGACCGGGCGGTGTCGCAGCTCCTCCATGATCGTGACGACGGGATCGATGAGCAGCATCCATGGCCGCCATGATATACCCCCAGGGGGTATGTGTCGAGAGTGGATCCGGTGGCCGGTGACCGCGCGGTCCGACCTCACTCGGGGAGCACGCACCCTGCCAGCATCACCTGCAGGTAGGACAGGTGCACGCAGATCGTCACGATGGTCAGCCCGAGCATCAGCAGGGCCAGCGCCGACAGCGGAGCCAGCGCAGCACCGCCCCGAGCGGGGGCGACCAGTTGCCTGATGCGGTCTGGGCCACCCGCATGCAGCAGGGCGGCGGGTCCTCCCGGGCGGGCCGGGAGCGGACCCGGATGGGCCGGGGCGCCGATCTTCAGCAGCGCGCTCGCCAGTGCCGGGGTCCCGGAGCAGGCGCGTGCGCGGGAGTCGGCTGCGATCTCGAGGTAGTGGGGGGCCGCGTCGGCGATCGCTCTGGCCAGCGGGATCCACCGCAGCGGCTCCGTGACAGCTCCCAGGACCGACAGGATCAGATGGTGCCTCTGCTGCAGGTGCGCCTGTTCATGGGCGAGGACGGCCGTGAGCTCCCGGTCAGCCAGCTGTCCGCGCAGCCCGTCGGAGATGACGATGCCCCCCTTGCTGCGAGGGAGCGCGAAGGCCAGCGGGCGGGCATCGCGCAGCAGCCAGACCTCATGGCCGGCGACCCGAGTCCTCCGGGCGGAGCCGACGATCCTCGCCGACAGCGAGCGGGCCTGCCGATGAGAGGCCAGCAGGTGGTGCAGGAGGCGGCCGAGCAGCAGCGTGGCGCCCAGGGCGGGCAGCAGCATCAGCAGGGCGACGGGCAGGCCCGTCTGGACGGTGTGTCCCGCGGCGAAGGGGGATGAGGCAGCCAGACATCTCTGGCAGACCTCCCCGTAGGCGCCGGGGAGCAGACGCGGGCCGCTGAGGGACCACGCCAGGACCAGGCTCAGCGCTGCGGCTGCCAGCAGCCAGGCGGCCATCCCGGCCAGCAGCAGGGCGACCGCCAGGCGTGGGATGCGCATCAGCAGCGGGGCCGCCGCCCGCAACAGCAGCGGGCCGCACAGGCCGCTCACCCCCAGCAGCACTGCGATCACGGCCGGAGCGCCCAAGGCGGTCATGAGCCGTCTCCCTGCCCGGCCGCGTCGGCCCGGCCGTCGGTGCCTCGTCGCCCGGACGGCTCCTGCTGCTGCAGATACTCCCGCAGCAGCTCGACATCGTCGGGCTCCATCGTCTGCACGAAGTGCAGGATCGAGGCCGTGCGGTCGTTGCTGGTCGACAGGGCGTGCTCCATGGCGCGCGCGGCGTGCATCGACCGGGAATGCCGGGGTGAATACCGCACGGAGCGGCCGTCACGACGCGAGCGCACCATGTCCTTGCGGTCGAGGTTCGACAGCACGGTGGCGATGGTGGTGTAGGCGTGCACATCGCCGAGAGCGCTGATCAGCTCGCGGACCGTGAGGTCACCGTCGTCCCACAGCACCTCCATGACCTGGCGCTCCAGCGCTCCCAGCGGAACCGGCCCGAGATGATGCGCGGAGGCGGCGGCGCGGGTCATGGTGCGACCCTCGGCGACGTCCGCCGCGTGCTCGGCCACTGCCTCATGAGTTCCATGGGACCACTATGCGTCATCGGCGACCATGGTGTCCGGCGGCGCAGTGGCCGGGCGGCCCGGTGGCCCGGTGGCCCGGAGGCCCGGTAGCCCGGAGGCCCGGGGCCTCACCCTGGCGCGAGGCCCCCGGCCACCCCTGGTGCGCGCCAGCCCCGCCGCTGTCCGGCCGACCCTGGTTGCCGCCGGTTGCCGTTGGCTCGGGTAGCATCGAGCCCACCGTGGTCGTGACGTCGGCATCGAAGGAGGGGCGCAGGTGACAGCCAAGCGCGTGACGATCTACGACGTCGCCCAGCAGGCCGGGGTCGCCCCCTCCACTGTCTCGCGTGCCTTCTCCCGGCCCGGCCGCGTCAGCGCTGCCACCCACGCCAAGGTGATGACCGCCGCGAAGCAGCTGGACTACCGCACCTCCACCCCGGAGACCCAGGAGCGCAGCGAGCGCCACCAGCGGCTGGGCATCGAGGTGCCGGACCTGACCAACCCCTACTTCGCCGAACTGGTCTCCGGGATGCAGGAGGCCGCCCACGAGAACGGCTACCTCCTGCTGTTGCTGGACTCCACCGAGGACGAGGCGCGTGAGCGGCAGAGCCTCGAGAGCGCCATCAACGTCGTCGACGGCATCGTCCTGGCCGGGACGCGATTGTCGGACGCCACCCTGAACCACCTCACCAAGCGCATCCCCGTGGTGGTCGCCAACCGCCGGGTGGCGGGCCTGGACTCCGTGACCCCCGACTACGAGCACGGCATGGGCCAGGCCATGGCGCACCTGGCTGAGACCGGCGCCCGTACCGTCACCTACATCGCGGGCCCGGTGAACTCCTGGTCCGACGGGGAGCGCTGGCGTGCGGCCCGGGTCGCCGCCCGCGCCCACGGGCTGCTGATCCGGCGCCACGGTCCCTTCGCGCCCACCACCTTCGGTGGCGAAGAGGCCTTCGAGCAGTTCACCGGCGCCCTGCCTGACGCCGTGATCTGCTATAACGACCTGTGTGCGGTGGGTTTCCTGATCTCGGCGCTGCGGGCCGGGGTGCGGGTCCCGGCTGACCTGTCCGTGGTGGGCCACGACGACATCGACCTCTCGCGGTTCATCGGCGGAGGGCTGACCACACTGGTCACCCCGAAGCGTGCCCAGGGCCGCGCAGCCGTCGAGCGACTGGTGCGCCGTCTCGAGAACCCGTCGGCCCACCGCACCCCGGTCGAGGGCTCGCTGCCGATGCGGCTGGTGCCACGCGCCTCCACCGGACCCCGTGAGCAGCGCTGACCACGACCGGACGCGCCGACGAACCGATTGAACCGACGGGACTGCCTGGACCGACTACCGAGCGGCAACCCGTGACAACCCCGTGCCGCGCCCGGCGCGGCACAGCCAGGATGGAGACATGAGCAAGGACGCCTACACCCCGCATCCGGACCGACTGCTGCCCACCGACCCCGCCGTGCGGGAGATCGCCCGCGGCCTCTACGAGCGGATGCGCGATCAGCCGATCATCTCCCCCCACGGGCACGTGGACCCGCGCCTGCTGCTCGATGACGAGCCGTTCCGCGATCCGACCTCGCTGTTCATCACCCCGGATCACTACGTCAACCGGCTCATGTTCTCGCGCGGCGTGGACCTGGCCGATCTGGGCGTCGGCCGCGGACCGCTCGACGAGGCCGATTCCCGCACGGCCTGGCGCCTGCTGGCCGAGCACTGGCACGCCTACGCGGGCACCCCGTCCCGGCTGTGGATCGAACATGAGTTCCACGAGGTGTTCGGCCTGGAGACCGTGCTCTCGCCCGCCACGGCCGATGACATGTACGACGCGATCGCCGAGAAGCTCAGCCGCCCCGAGTTCCGGCCCCGCGCCCTGTTCGAGCGCTTCGGCATCCAGGTGCTCGCCACCACCGACGACCCGGTCGACGACCTCGCCCCCCACACGGCCCTGGCGGAGGACGCGTCCTTCACCGGCAGCGTCATCCCCACCTTCCGCCCGGACAAGTACCTCGAGCCGGCCCGCCCCGACTTCCGCGAGCTGACCGAGGCTCTGGGCGAGGCTGCCGGTGAGGACACCAGCACCTACGACGGATACACGGAGGCCATGCGTCGTCGGCGCCTCTACTTCCGCGACCACGGCGCGGTCTCCACCGACCATGCCCACACCGATCCCGGCACCACCCGGCTGCCCGTCGAGGACGCCCGCCGCCTGTACCTGCAGGCCCGTGAGGGCTCGATCGCCGCGGCCGACGCCACCGCCCTGCGCCGGCACCTGCTGGCCGACCAGGCCCGCATGGCAGCCGACGACGGCCTGGTGATGACCCTGCACCCCGCCGTGCTCCGCAACCACCACCAGGGCATCTTCGACAGCTTCGGGCCCGACGTCGGCTTCGACATCCCGTTGCCGGTCGACTACGTCCGCGGCGTCCAGCCGATGCTCAACGACGTGGGCCTGGACCCGAACTTCCGGACCGTGCTGTTCACCATCGACGAGACCGTCTTCTCCCGCGAGATCGCGCCGCTGGCCGGGGTCTACCCCTCCGTCTACGCCGGCGCGCCCTGGTGGTTCATCGACGCGCCCGACGCGATCCTGCGCTACCGCCGCGCGGTCTCCGAGACCATCGGCTACAGCCGCACCAGCGGTTTCATCGACGACACGCGGGCGTTCTGCTCGATCCCCGCCCGCCACGACATGGCGCGCCGCCTGGACGCCAACCACCTGTCCACGCTGGTCGCCGAGCACCGGATGCGTCACGAGGACGCCGCCGCGATCGCCGAGTCCGTTCCCGACCAGCAGCCCCGTGAGGTGTTCAAGCTCCCGTCCGCGGGCACCGGCACCGGAGAGGACCAGTCCTGATGACCGACGCTCCCACCACTCCCGCCGGCGCCGCTCCGGCCGGCCGCCCCGCCGCCGACGAAGGCCGCCTGGTCCACCTGGGCATCGGCAACTTCGCGCGCGCCCATACTCTGTTCGCCACCCAGCGCGCCGGCGGCTGGACCGTCAGCGCCTTCACCGGCCGCTCTGCGCGGATGGCCGATGCGCTGAACGCCCAGGACGGCAAGTACGGCCTGATCGTGCGCGGCCCCGAGGACGACGAGGTCGAGATCATCGACGTCATCGACGAGGTCCACCCCGCCTCCGACGTGGACGCCCTGGTCCGTCTGATCGCCGACCCCTTCACCGCCGTGGTCACCCTGACCATCACCGAGAAGGGCTACAGCGCCGGCAACGACCCCGCGGAGTCCGCCCCGGCCCGCCTGGCGCTCGGCCTGAAGGCGCGGCGCGAGGCAGGCGTGGAGGAGCCGATCGCGCTGCTGTCCTGCGACAACCTGAGCGGCAACGGCGACGTGCTGCGCGAGGCCGTGCTGGCCGCGGCCGACGAGGAGACCCGCGCCTGGTTCGACGACCATGTCGACGTCGTCTCCACCATGGTCGACCGGATCACCCCCTCGGCCGGGGAGCAGGAGGGTCGCCTGGTCGCCGAGCGCACCGGGCTGGCCGACCAGGTCCCGGTGGTCACCGAGCCGTTCACCGAATGGGTCGTCCAGGACACCTTCCGGGGCCGCCGCCCCGCCTGGGAGAAGGCCGGGGTCCAGTTCACCGACGACGTCGAGCTGCACGAGCTGCGCAAGCTGCGCCTGCTCAACGGCTCGCACACGCTGATGGCCTACGCCGGGCAGGTCGCCGGCTGCGAACGCGTGGACGAGGCGATCTCCCACCGTGAGGTGCGGGCGCTGGTGGAGTCGCTGTGGGACGAGGCCCGCTCGACGCTGTCGCTGCCCCCCGCCGAGCTGGATGCCTACACCTCCGCCCTCGAGGAGCGCTTCCGCAACCCGCGCCTGGCCGACTTCCTGATCCGGATCGCCGCCGACGGCTCCGCCAAGCTCCCCGTGCGTGTGCTGCCGGTCATCGCCGAGCGGGGCGGGCCGAGCCAGGCCCCCGGATCGGTGGCTGCCGTCGCCGCCTGGACCACCTGGGTCACCGATCGGGTGCGTGCCGGTCACGAGGTCGCCGACCCGCAGGCCGAGGCCATCGGGAAGGCCGTGGCCCTGTCCGA
>Ga0209487_1002737_pt1 | contig 14189 bp, 6 predicted proteins | sample Poulit2012_FD_187524 | JGI IMG/M metagenome (GOLD analysis project Ga0209487, IMG submission 187524) | Agricultural soil microbial communities from Georgia to study Nitrogen management - Poultry litter 2012 (SPAdes) (version 2) | ecosystem: Environmental > Terrestrial > Soil > Agricultural land... | reverse complement strand
AGAGCGTGTAGCTGTTACCGTCAATCACAAGAGTACCCTGATCTCCATGATAGGAAACCCCGAATGCTGAACCTTCAATTCTCCTGGGATTTGAACTTCTCTGCTCCCATAGAATGGTTCTGTTTTCAGGAAAATCATAAGTGACAATGTGGGTATCCGGAGTTTCCTGATCATCTTTCCAGTGGAACCTTCCACCGGAAGAGGTCACTCTGGAAGGAAACTGTACATCCAGACCGAGCATTGCGAGATCGATAAAGTGTATTCCATTTGCAAGGAGCTCACCCCCTCCCCAATGCCAGTGCCACCACCAGTTGTAGTGTATCAGGTTGTCTTTATACTCTTTTTTCGGAGCCGGTCCCTGCCACAGTTCATAATCAAGCGTTGCAGGTATGGGAGCAGGCTTACCATATCCGATGGAGCCACGCGAGTTGGCATACCAGCACCGGGCGAAATAGGCATCACCCACTGCTCCCTCATGAACAAGCTGGATGGCCTCCTGCACATTTGGCCAGGAACGCCTCTGATTCCCCTGCTGCACCACACGGTTATATCTGTTTGCAGCCTCTACAAGCAATTCCCCTTCATGAGGGTTATGGCTGCAAGGTTTCTCTATATAGACATGCTTTCCAGCCTGCAGAGCCATTATAGCAGCCGGAGCGGCCCAGTGCAGGGGAGTAGCAATCACCACAGCATCTACTGAAGAATCTTCAAGTACTTTCCGAATATCTTTTACAGTCTTTGGCTCGATCTGCTGACCAGCCTCCTTCACTGCGTCCAGACCTTTCTTGATCGCATTTTCATCAACATCACAGATATAGCTGATCTCTGCGTTCTCCTGTCTGACAAACTCTCTGGCAAGTGCGCTGCCCCGATTATTTACCCCCATCACCGCAACAGAGACCCTGCTACTCATGTTTCTTCGGGCCAATACATTTACACCACTACCCAGAATTCCTGCTCCCAGACTTACAGTTCCAGCCGCCCTGATAAATGATCTTCGATCGATGACTCTATTCATAGTTTTCCAGTTGGTTATTTGTGACACATCTGTCAACTCAATGTGCTATCCCCGGCTACCGCTAACGAATACTGTTGATTTAATGCCCCATGATCAGCTCAGTATCCCAATTGGTGTAGTGATTATAGAACCCTCTCATCCAGAATAGTAAAGAACTGTCTGATGAACCATTATAAACGACGTAGGGTCTTACATTATCAACTTCCGAATCACGGGTAATAAATGACGACTCCCACTGTCCGTTTTCTCTGAGGTACTTCTGCTCGATCTCGAATCTGCCATGAATCTGGCGGGACAGATACACTCTCCGAGGATCATTTGAGTCAAGAACGATACCCCCGGAATAGTGGGCCTCCCGGATCACATCACCCTGTCGCAGTGCCGGCATCCAGCTGCCAGCTCTGCTGACCTCCTCATCAATCCACATGTCACCGTCCCAATAGGCATAGTGATAGCGATGGTCTGTCTCATGTGGATATCTCGCATAGGTGACGACAGGATTCCTGTTTTCATCCAGTACGATATCCCAAATCCAGCTTCGGATATTGCTCTCTTTTGCAGAATACACCGGGTCTACATCATTGATCACTACAGGCAGATTACCGAAATCTGTGATTCTATCTCCGCCCGTCTGAAAGAACGAACCCTCTTCATAGTACATATGGTAGGTTGAAACATCAGAACCAATTTTTGGATGACCATCTGTAAACAGGAAGTCAATCCGTGAACGATTATCTGAGATCAACTTCAGATAAGGAGGGTTGTCTCTGCCTTGATTATCAAGATAGATCTGCTCTTCACTCCACGTTTCACCCAGGTCATCACTGTACTTGACATACTGCCACCAGTCTGTAAAGTTGGGAGCCGGACCTACCTTCCTTCCAAAAATATAGATACGATTATCCTCTTCCGAGAGCATGACCGGCATGGTATAGGTATATCTTTCAGGTCCTTCTGAAATGATCCTCTCGGGTTCCCATTCAGTAATATCTTCAGGTCGGACACTCTTCCGCATGAAGACATGACCGTTGTGCTCACTGTAGAAGACTAGTAACCTGCCATCCGGCAAAAATAGAATAGAGGGGTTATTGTGATCATCTACCTGCAACTCCTCGTGCAGTACAAAGGTATCCTGACTGTTATCCACCAGATCACGGGAGCCTATCACTACATCACCCTGCATATTTATAAACCCAAAATAGGCCTTTTCGGATTCTCCACGATGATAAGCTGCTCTGGGATCTGAAAACCAGCACCAGGCTGCATCCTCCGCAACCACCTCATGTATAGTAAAACGATCCGCCTCAGATGAATCAGCAGATTCTGGATCTGCTGATTCACAACCTGAGAACAGTATAGCCACTACCAATAGAGGCAGGACTTTCTTCAGTGAGATCAGAGTATTCTTCATCAATGTCTACTCTTCGATCTCAGTTAATGGCGGCACATTCCGTTCATATCCGGTATAGCCCCAATTCTGATTAATCACACCATTACTGTTGGCATTGATCGTTGAAGCCGGAATTGGCCACAGAACATGGTATGAACTCATGGTAAATTCATTACCGTAGTTGGTTCGGACACCCTGGTTGTAGAAGTCGGTCACCTCCATGATGTGATCATACCAGAAGTTATTCTCGGAGAAGTTATCCAGGCTGTAGGTTGTTCCGAGATAGGACGTTTTGCCGGTTTTCGCAAAAAGATAGGCCATGCGGGTGAGCTCGATATTCCGAGGTTCTTCATAGTATAGCTCCCGTGCTCTCTCATCGAGAATCGTTCGAATGTTAATTTCACCTGCATTAAATGGATCTGCATTTGCCCGCTCCCGGACTATGTTGATATCTGCTGCTGCGCTTGTCAGATCATCATTCCAGTAGTGTGCCTCAGCCCTCAGGAGATAGGTGTCTGCCAATCTGTATACGTAGTAGTCAGTGTGCCCTCCTCTTGCAGGTACATAGCGATTGTCATCTACATAGAGTTTGTAATGAGGCCAGTCGAACCAGGCTCTGATCGAATCTGATGTCAAGAGCCGTCCGTCATCACTATATTTCTGAAGGGGCTGTCCATAATAAGGATCGGAATCTTTGATATTAACATTGTTATAGACCAGATCCTCCATGGTCATCCAGTTACCTTTAGCGAAACGGAGGTCGTCGCCGGCATTCTCCCAGATGATCTTTGTGCTATAAGCGGTACCTCTGGCCTGAGCGACCCCGCGTCCATATTCGGTTACCTGGTCGAACTCGATATCAGGCTGATCCAGAGTTCCCTTGTTCCCATTCGGGGTATTTATCTGATTATGCCACTGTGGTACCGTCGCATACATCAGCTGGCTGGCACTCGAGGTGCTGCCATTCTGATCATCCCGGTCAATAGTGAGCATCAAAGCCTCGGTATTCTCTGCTATCGCCTTGTTCTGTGGACGATGAAGGTCCCAGGTCACATTTCGATCCGGATCATCGGCATCAATTCCAAAACGATCTGTCATCAGCGCGTATCCGCTGTTGATAACATCCGATGCAGACGCTATCGCATCATCAAACAGTCCGAGAGCCAGATTGATCTTGGTCAGCAGATGTCCGGCTGCTCCCCGGGTAACCTGACCTCTGGGAACGTCATCACTCAGCCACTCTACAGCAAACTCGAGATCTTCCTTCATCTTCTGCAAGATCACTTCACGTTCTGTAGAGTAGAAATCGACACGCGGCTCTACAATTTCGTTGAGGATCAGCGGAACATCTCCGAACTGGTGAGTCAGGCCGTAATATCTGTATGCCCTGTGGAAATAAGCCGCCCCAAGAATGGCATTGCGCTGAGCTTCTGAAGCATACTCAGGCTCATCAATACGTGCGATAACTGTATTCGCATTCTTGATCGCCCGGTAACTCTGATCCCACCACCATCCGATCCTGTTGTAACTCGCATTATTCAGCTGCGAATCAGGAGTGATAGAGAGATTGAGGTTTTGTGCGGGTGAAGCTGCGTCTGTCTTACCAAAGACAGTTACATCAGAGAAAATAAGCTCTGTAATAAGCGGAGCTGAGAAACTCAGGTACTCCTCTCTCATAAGAACTTCACACGAGGAGAGCACGCTCTCCAGTGCTTCAGGTCTGTCAAATGTATTCTCGGGAGTATATATCGACAGGGGTTCCGGATCGAGAAAACCAGATTCACAACCGATTATCAGCAGAATCAAAAACGGGTAAAAAAGTAATTTTTTATTCATGACAAATGATCGATGGTTTTATAAAGTGATGTTCAGACCAACAGTGAGGACTCGAGGGGTCGGACCCGCATTTTCAGGGTCCCAGAGTATATCTCCGGGAGCATAGTAGCCGACGTTACGCATCGTCACCATCAATCGGGCCTGCTGCAGGTTTAGTTGACTGATCAGGTTTACAGGCAGGCTATAGCCCAATGAAATATTGTCAAGTCGTATGAAAGATCTGTCTGTATAGACATTGTAGGTTGCAGCGCCATCACTGGACGAAAGTCGGGCATAGCTATTGGTTGGATTGTCAGGTGTCCAGTACGGGAGTATATAGTAGTTGGTTCTGTCCAGATACCCATTCCCAAGATTCTTCGCCTGGTTATAGGTCCCCATATGACCCCATTGTGAATAGATCATAAATGACAGATCAAGATTGCGATAAGAGAACGAGTTTCTGAGTGACCAACGATATCGTGGTGTAGTATGACCCAGGAACTGTCTGTCATCATCTGTCAGAAGACCATCATCATCTACGTCCTCCAGAATGAAATCTCCCGGTTCAACGCCATACCGCGCAGCTTCATCTTCCTGATCGAGTTGATAGACGCCGAGCACATTCAGGTCCCAGATGGCGTCAATATCCTCTCCGATGAACCATCTGTTCGTAATGTCATCTTCCCCGTCACCGTAGAGATCGACGATTTCGTTTCTGTTCAGGGAAAAAGTGACCGTTGAGCTCCAGGAGAAGTAATCTGTCTGAATATTTCGTGACGTCACATCAAATTCCAGACCTCTGTTTCTGACTTCCCCAAGATTCGCCAGAACCTGATTGTAGCCGACGATCCGTGGCAAACTTCTCTGAATCAGGAGATCCGATGTTGACATGGTGTAAGCATCAATAGACCCATCTACAATACCGCTGAGAATTGAGAAATCCAGACCGGCATTAAGAGATGTGGTCCGTTCCCACTTGAGATCCGCATTGCTCATTCTGGAAACCTCCAGTGTCTTCACATTTCTGACACCTCCAGTTCGATCTGCATGCAGATAGTCACCGGAAGAGAGACCTGCTAGCGCTGCATATCTTCCAATGTTTCTGTTGCCATTCACTCCATACGACAGTCGCAGCTTTGCATATGTAAGCAACTCATTGTTAAAGAAGGGCTCATCCGTAAAGACCCAGGCAACCGAAGCTGAAGGAAACGTTGCATGAGGATTAGCTTGTCCGAAGGCTGAGTACCCGTCTCGCCTGACAGAAAGTGTTATCAGGTATCTGTCCATCAGCCCATAGTGCAGTCGGGCCATCAAGGCATCACCGGTACTGTATTGATCACTGCTGCTGACGGTCGTGCTTTCTCCGGCTCCGATATTGTGGTAACCCAGCTGATCGGATGGGTCGAACCTCTGCGCATCTATTCTGTTGTGCCAGCTCTGGAACTTTTCAGCATTAGCCAGAAGAGTGACATCAAAGAAGTGGATATCGTTGAACGTATTGTTCCATTTAAGAAGATTATCAATCTGCCAGCTATATGTCTGGGTCTGTGACCGTGTGGCAAGACCTCCATCAATAGACCAGGTCGGATGCTGTGATGATTGATGGTTCAGATACTTGTACCACTGGACATACGGCACATAGTTGAACTGATAGTAGGCACCAAATGGAAGCTGTACTCGCGCGTAGACGTTCGAGTTGAAGTTGGTATAATTCTGTGCCCGGTCAGTGTATCGCATTGAGAGAAACGGGTGAGACGAAATAGCCGGATCATCATGGGGGCTACGTCTCAATGTCACACCATCATCTGCATAGTAGGAACCCCACGGAGAGACGTTCACCATCTGACTCCATGAAGCGGGAACCTGACTCTCATCCCGGCTTCCGAATTGGGAGTTTGCTCCAATGGTGAGAAAATCTGTCACATCACTTTCCAGATTGAGTCTGGCTCGTACTGCAGAAAACCGGTCTCCTACGACAATTCCCTCGTTATCCTGATAGCCTAAAGAGACATAATAGGTAATATCTTCCAGGCGATTAGAGAGACTGACGTTGTAATCCTGCTGTAGCCCTCTCTGAAAAACCTGATCGTACCAGTTGATCGACTCACCGGCCATATAGTTGTCTATCTCCACCTGCTTCAGGTTCAACCGGTTCAGCCAAACTGTAACCGGATCACCACTGGAGGCATCGTAGGCAAGCCAGTCATCCACGGAGATGTCAGAAGGCAGATGCCGTGGATCTGAAAAGTGATACGGCATCTGATTCTGATTCATACTCCGCATAACATCTTCCCGGAAGCCGAGAAACTCCTCTGCACTATAGATGGGCTGATCTGAAGACAGGCTCGCTGAAGAGATGTTTGTACTAAAGGTGATGCGGGGCTTGCCAAACTCACCAGTTTTAGTATTGATCAGAATCACACCGTTTGCAGCATTGGCACCAAATACAGCCGCGGAACTGGCATCTTTCAGAACTTCTATGGTCTCGATGTCATTGGGGTTAACATCTGAAAGAGAACCGTGATAGATGACACCATCGAGTACGATTAGAGGCTCACGACCAGCTGTAAGACTTCTTCTGCCTCGTATTTCAAAACTGCCACCCCCTTTGGCAGAAGTACTTGTACCGACATTCAGACCTGCAATATTACCCCTCAGAATGTCCTGAACATTGGTTGTATTCTCATTTTCAATCGTTTCGGTGCTGAATTGAGAAACAGAACCTGTGAGATCCCTCTCCCTCAATGTTCCATATCCGACGACAACCAGTTCCTCACCTGTGATCGTCTCCGGCTGAAGAGTGACATTGATTTCTGACCGACCATCTATCTGTATTTCTGATGTTTCATAGCCAATATAAGAGAACATAATTGTGTTCAGTTCTCCCGGAATGGTCAGAGAGTAGGATCCATCATCTTGAGTCAGCGTTCCGATTATAGAACCGGTCTCCTCCTGAGAGCCCGCTACTACGATATTTACTCCCGGTAGCGGTTCCCCGGTATCTGCATCAATAACAGTTCCATTGATCGAATGCTGAAGCTCTGAAACACTCGGTATCAGAATCAAATGGCCACTTTCAGAGAGGTAGTAGTCAATGTCAGTTTTGGCGCTTATATCGTTGAGAATTTCAAAAACAGTCTGCTTCTGATAAGCTCCTGTGATAGTCATCGCTGAGTTGAGCTTCTCCCGGTTATAGATTAACCGAAGACCGGCTTCAGACGCTACATCAGACAGAACTTCCAGAACCGGAGTACTTTCAAACTCTGCCGAGACAACATTATTCAGAGAAGACTCTGGTCGCAGACGGTCCAGATCGGGGAAGTGGTCTGCATAGACAAGATTCTGTTTAGCGAATGAAGAGGGTGTAATGACAACTAGTAGACAAAGTAGTTGTAGTAATGGTATAAACAGCACTTTACCAACATGGCTATTTTTTAGCATAGTAGATTTTGAAATCATAGTTGTGCTATTGATTTGTATTAATACACCTTGAAAGTCACTTCATGAATTATTGAAGTGTATTCAAGTATCTCCTGAAGAGATTCATCTTTGAAAGAAGCAGTTACAGGCTCTGTAATACTTGTGCTGTCATCCACCTGAATCTTGACATCGAAATGTAGTTCCAGTTGATGGATAACATCATTCAAAGGTGTTTCTTCAAAAATGAGACGTTGTTCAGTCCAACCCAGATATTGATCAATAGAGTGGTCTTCAGGTTTTACCGGCTTCTCATCCTTCTTTACAATGGTGAACTCTCCCGCTTCAAGTAAAGCCGTCTCGTCAATTTCAGAATTGGAAGAGGCTACCGATACCACACCTGTTCTGACTGCGATAACAGACTCATCTTTCTGATCCCATGAACGGACACTGAAAGATGTTCCCACGACACGTATTTGAGCGGTTTGTGTTTCAACAGTAAATCCTTGTCCATCAAGAGAAACAACATCGAAAAAAGCTTCACCCCGCAGAGTGAGTTGCCGTGTTTCCACACCGTAATCCGATGGTATCTGGAGTTCACTTCCCGCATTAAGCATGACCTCTGTGCCGTCCGCCAGATGGACTCGCTTTTTCTCACCATGTCGGGTGGTTATGATCTGATCGTGTACAAGTTCTGCAGCGGGGGTGGATGTGACAGCGGGTATTGAGGTATTCAGATAGATACTTGTTCCAACTACCAGCAAGAGTAGTGCTGCGATTTTTAACCAGACACCGCTGTTTCTCCGACGCCTTCTTTGATAAGTATGGAAACTTTTTTTACTGAAGTGCCTGTCATGCGGCATGACAGACTTTCTCAGCTTTATCCGATCTTCAGAATCATGTTGTCGTCTGCTCCCGGTTGGTTCAGGCAGCTGTACTTTATCTACCGCAGACGTGCTGTAGAGAACTTTTTGAAACCGGACCAATGCACGATTTGCATCAAACCTGTCACTTTTCCCTGGTTCAACCTCATAGATATCCTTGTACATCTCGAACTGCTGCCGGTTTTCAGAGGACTCACTCAGCCACAGCTCGAATTCACGCTGCTCGGCTTCAGACGCTTCCCCTGAGAGATATCTATGGATTTCTGTAAGGTTCACTCTGGTTTTCAGTTGGTCTAGGATAGTTCACACCCTATTGACGTACCAGAAAGTGAGTACCCTAAAAAAACTTCTCTTTATTCCCGGAGCTGATGCGGATAATCAGATTGTGACATGCAGGTGGGCTATGGAACTTTATCTCAATGTCGAACTTTTTTCAATTGATGAACTGCATTGAGTCCCTACAGAGATGAGATGAGCCGGTCTACGTGCGCTCTCAAAATCTCCAATGCCCTGCTCATCCGGTATTCCACTGTTTTCACACTGACCTCAAGAGCATCGGCTATCTCCCGATAGGTCAATCCATCACTTCGGTGAAGTGTATAGACCAGTCTGAACTTGACTGGAAGCATCTCAATCTTTTTTTGAACCTCTTGAATGAATGTATCTGAAAATAGGTATTCAGAGTCCGACTCTGGTTCACTCTCTCTGTAAAGGCTGGATATTTCATTCAGATGATTGACCCTGATCTGCTCATACCGGTGGATATCTATGCAACGGTTCTTGACACTCTGAAAAAGGTAGGCCCTGATATTTGTATTTACATCTAGTGACCTGCGACTCTCCCAGATGGACACAAACGTCTCCTGAACCGCCTCTTCGGCTATTTCAGCCGAGTGCGTAAAACTTACAGCATATTCACACAGTGATGCATAAGTCTCCAGAAAAAGAGTTTCAAAGCACGCTTGTTCCCCCTTTTTCAATCTGATGATAAAATCCTTATCGAAAATCATATCAGATCATGGTCCTATTACTGATCCCAAGATTTATCGAATACATCTACTGATGGTGTAGTATGACCTGTGCATGCCATTGTGAACCAACATCAGTTAATCAGATAAATCACCCAAAAAGTGGCATGATACAGAACCTTTTTACTAATCCGTGAATTATTTGTCCAGTCACTTTTTAAAACAATGAGTAAGCAACCGATCATGAATCTGACTGAAGGGCGTGCGTCAGATATCAATATTCAAGCGGGCAGGACATAGCCCGCATCATGGTACGGATAGTTGACGCTCAATGCAAAGCACCGGGCCCAAATCGATATCCTGCAGTATATCCTGCATGATATTTACAACGATCACCAATACATAATCCGGTAGGACTGCTTGGTGGTTGGCTTCCGCCGAATCTGGCAGATACCCATCATGTAGGTGTCCACTGACAGGGCAACCTCCTCTCTGCTCTTGATCTCACTCCATGCTTCTTTCATGCCCCCGGACCAAGTAATATCATCAATGACAACCACGGCACCTTCAGTGAGTAGCGGAAGAATGGATTCGAAATAACTGACCGTAGCCTTGCCGTCGTGGTGGCCGTCGATATAGCAGAAGTCAAGGGCCCTGTAGTTTTTGAGCTGAGGAACCAGCGTCTGTTGAAAAGGTCCGACGACATGCTCGATGTTCTCCAGTTCCAGCTCTTTCAGAACGGACTGGGCATATCCGGAGCGACTGGCGCTCCCCTCAAAAGTGACCAGGGATCCTCCTCCATTCAGTTGAAGGGCGGAAGCGATAAAAGCTGATGAGATCCCCAAACAGGTTCCGAGCTCCAGACACTGTTGAGGTTTGAAATCGCGAACCAGTGCGTACAGCATCTGGCCATAGGAGGGTTTGACACTGGCAAAGGTGACATCACGGATGTTTTCGATTTTTGAACCCTCTCCTTTTACTGAAATTTCTCCTTTACCAGGGCTTTCTCCTTCCGGTGAATTTCCCGCTGCCTCCGAATCCTCTCTTTTCACTGAGCTTCCCGCTGTCCCCGAACCGTCTCCTTCCGGTGAATTTCCAGCTGTCTCCGAATCCTCTCCTTTCACTGAGCTTCCTGCTGCCTCTGAATCCTCTCCTTTCACTGAGCTTCCCGCTGTCCCCGAACCGTCTCCTTCCGGTGAATTTCCAGCTGTCTCCGAATCCTCTCCTTTCACTGAGCTACCTACTGCCTCTGAATCCTCTCCTTTCACTGAGCTTCCCGCTGTCCCAGAGCTGCCTCCTTTGGCTGTTTCAGTGGAAGATGTGGTGAAAAAGGTATCGACAGGGATCGTGTCAGTGGATTGCAGCAGCCGTTTCCGCTGCGACTCGATCTTGTCGATCCACGCCTGCTCCTCGGCCGAGAACCGGGAGCTCATAGCCCTGCGAAGTGCTCTTGCCATCGCTTCTCCACTCTCCTGTTCAGACCTCAGAAGCCGTGAGAGTTCAACAGGGGTCAAAAGCGTTCTTGTCAGTTTTCGTGCAACTCGACGGATGGACATTCAGATCATTTAGGTGAAATACTGCTGGCAGAACATAAATCGTCATCAGCAAAATAACCGAATCCACTGAATAGTGGCGGTTCAATTTCCAGTGCCACTCTGTACCACAATGTCACACCGGACTCTGTACACACAACGTCACACCGGACTCTGTACACACAACGTCACACCGGACTCTGTACCACAATGTCACACCGGACTCTGTACACACAACGTCACAAGTACCACAACCTCACACCGGACTCTGTACACACAATCCGTCCGGAGTTAGAACCAATTGACCGGTATGTGCCAGTTAGACTTTCGTGGATTGCCATAGGTTCAATTTCCCAAATCCTCCCCGTGAGTCAGCGTCAGGACCGGCGCGCTATGAATTACATCCGTCGGCCTCTCCCGTTCCAGTACCTGACCCGCAGCGGCATCTGGCCATCGTGCATTGAGAATTTCGAAATAACTGACGTAATCCGTCCCCAGCTGCTGCTGATCCCCGTCCGGTTTGAACCATGGGAACTCATCCGGGTTCAGCGCCCAGGGAGCCACTGCCCGATACGCTGCCTCCAGAGTCCGGCCTGAAGGCGAACGATACCCATACAGATCCGCCCCGTTCACATAGGCAATCTCGGCTGCAACGGTCTGGGGCATCAACGTGAAGTGAGAATACCAGACACCACGCTCACCCACACCCCCGTTACGGGTCACCTCGAGCGGGAGATGCCCATCTTCAGCAATTTGCTCCTCAATAAAATACTTCCACCTCTCGATCCCCTCTTCAAACAGCTGATCATCTTCGAGATAGGATGCCGAAGCCAGCACCAGCACCAACCCCCAGTTGCCCCAGTTATTCTCACGATCCATCGTATTCATCGGGAGTGCCCGCTCTCTCAGGAACCGGGCGAATCGCCTCTCCAGTTCAGCTGTAAACTGATCGCTACCGCGCAGCAGATCAGCCGCGAAGATCATCGACGGGAAGTGGTAGGAGAACGAGAGTGAGGAATCATCATGCGTCTCGAGCTCTTCAAGTCCGGACCAGGCGTCGATAAAACGGGCCGCGGCGTCGGCATACTTCGTTTCGCCGGTCAGCCTGTAGAGCAGCGCCAGCTTGTAGGCCGTGTTGGCATCATCCATGAGAACCGCCTTGTTATTGCGATGACCGTCGGCATCCTGATAGAAGGGCGGCACATACCAGACGTCCGGTACCTCCGGTTCACGTTCCAGAAGCTCCTGCTCCTGTGACAAAAGCGCCTGATAGGCTGACCAGGTCGGTTCAGTCCGGTTCGCTATTCTCGTTCTGATCTGCTCAATCCGCTCCGGACCTATAAAGACAGCGGATCTCTTCTGAACCGGAGAAGGGATGACGACGCTCTGGCCGGCATATTCACCCTGTGGCAAGTCGATCTCGATAGCGACAGGTTCAGCCGAAAGCTCCACCTCCAGCCGGATCCGATCCAACTGACGCGTCGGATCCGCCACAGTGATCTCGTTCACCTCTCCATCAAACAGAGACACCATCACCAGCCCCGGATCTTCCGATCTCAGCGTGATGCCATCCGAAATCTGAACGTCTCCCGGCTCATAGAAGACAATCTGTGTGATCCCGAGTTCCTGTTGCTGTACGGCCTGAACCTTGGAGCTACTCTCCAGAATCCTCACAGGCAGCTCCTGATAGTACTCCCCGATTCTGTCAATGGTGATTCCGGGTGCAATGATGTAGGCATACCCCGCCTGATGAGGTGCAGTTCCATGGTTCAGCCACAGTGTAAACAGATCTTTCCGAACAGGCGCCAGAGCCTGTGCCCAGCTCTGCCCGTTGATATCGCTCCACCTGCCATGCCGTCTGACGTTATCCAGATGAACCATGGCGGGTTCAGGAAACAGATAGCCGATGCCGTCATGATGCACCCACTTAGCATCGATCAGCCTGTGCTCACCCTCCCCCGGCAGCACTACGCTGTCGCCGATACCTACTCGCACCGTGCCGTTCCGCAGACTCTGGTTCAGGGTTGTGGCCACCGGAAAGTCGGTCGGAGAGCGGATGTCTGAACCCAGGGCAACAACCTCCTCATCAAAGAAAAACCACGATTTGCGAGCAGACAGAGAGTCGATCGGACTCTTGAAGTCGAAGGCGACTGCACCGTACAGGCCGTTGGAAACACCACCGACAAAATCTGTCAATCCACGCTGCTGCATGTGATCCGGTTCAGGAAGAGCCGGTTTCTGAACCACAGTGGTACCGGGAATTTTCTGCCAGTCCCAGACCGGAAAGATGTGCTGATACTCCCCGCCTGTACGGGTGATAAACGTGTAGCCATCTGCCATGTGGTGGCTCTTCAGCCCCTCGCTATTGTAGGGGATCTCCACGCTGTGATTCCGGGAAGAGAACATCCGAACCGATACGAAGTAATCCGGCCGCTGATGGCTGGCGTACTCGGTGTGCCAGAAAAAGGTGTTGCTCCGCAGATCCGGCTCCCGCTCTCCACGACGGATGGCTGCCAGCGCCTCCAGCTCTTCCTGACGATAGGAGGTGACCTTCAGCAGTTTCTCCAGCAGTTGCGGTGACTGTGGATTCAGTGCTCCCAGCCGGGTCACCCCGCGATTTCTGGCACCCGGATCCGGATACCGCCCATGCGCCATCGTCTTGCTGATTCCGTCCAGAAAGAAATCGACGACAAGATCCAGAGATTCATCCGGCAGACTGAAGGCGGTTCCCGTCAGCTTCTCCGCCCAGTCGATGAAGTAGCTTGCGTATCCGTGGCCGTAGGTGATGGTGGACGTCACCCGGTCATGACGGTGGTGGAAACTGAAGTCGGTCTGAAGTCCGCGCCGATCCGACGGGTCTCCGCGATCCGCAGCAAACCCGATCTCTCCCGCGATGGCAGAGACAGCCTCATCCAGCATCGCCAGATCCCTCAGAAAGAGCGCATACCTCCCCATGATACCTGCGATCTGGATCAGATCACCGCCCGGACGTGCCCCCAGAGCATCCAGAGAAGCCCGACCCATGATCGGGACTGCTCCCGCAATCTGCGATGCTTTAAGATCTTCATCCATGATCAGCAGCAGACTTCCGATACTTTGCGGCGTGCCGATCTCATTGTACCACCAGTTGTCGCTGATGAAGTCGTGGTTCACCCAGAAATCCAG
>Ga0209487_1002736_pt1 | contig 14195 bp, 13 predicted proteins | sample Poulit2012_FD_187524 | JGI IMG/M metagenome (GOLD analysis project Ga0209487, IMG submission 187524) | Agricultural soil microbial communities from Georgia to study Nitrogen management - Poultry litter 2012 (SPAdes) (version 2) | ecosystem: Environmental > Terrestrial > Soil > Agricultural land... | reverse complement strand
AGGATTTTTGGAGCGAAAATTTTATTTGGTAGGGAGGGGTACCCCTCCCTACCAAATAAAATTAAAACTAATCACATACAGGTTGAAACATTGTATTTGTATTTTACACAATAATTAGGACTTGACTGGAGGCTCATCAGCCGCCCCCGGAAAGCGAGTGTATTCCATCTGCGGTGGTTGAAGCAGGAATACTGATTCAATAATTCGGTTATGATGCACTAGCACGTCCTGTGCGTCGCAGGAAAGCCTAGGAGGCGTAGTCTTGAGGACCGGAGTGTAGGGTAATGCTACATGAGGATCCGAAAGACAAGCCAACAAAGATATTCACCGTCTTATCATTTGGGGACTTTTTGAATATCCCTTAGAAAGGAAGTAAATGTATATGAAAAAAATTGTGTTCATGGGGACGCCAGACTTTTCGGTTCCCATTTTACAAAATCTCGTCCAATCTGAATATGAAGTTGTACTTGTTGTAACACAGCCCGACCGCCCAAAAGGAAGAAAAAAAATCCTAACAGCCCCACCGATTAAAGTGGAGGCAGAAAAACAACAAATTCCGGTTTTTCAACCTGAAAAATTAACAGACGCATACGAAGAAATTATTGCCTATGAGCCGGATTTAATTGTAACTGCGGCATATGGCCAGCTATTACCAAAGGCATTACTTGAAGCCCCGAAATACGGTTGTATTAATGTTCACGCCTCACTACTGCCTGAATTACGTGGTGGAGCTCCGATTCATTATGCGATTATGCAGGGAAAAAAAGAAACAGGCATTACAATTATGTATATGGCTGAAAAACTGGACGCGGGGAATATTTTAACCCAAGTGAAAGTTCCTATTGATGTGAAGGATCATGTCGGCACATTACACGACAAATTATCTGAAGCGGGTGCCCAGTTATTAATCAAGACACTGCCTCAATTATTTGCTAATCAAATCGAACCGGTAAAACAAGATGATCAGCAAGCAACATTCGCAGCTAATATTAAACGGGCGCAGGAAAAAATCGATTGGTATCAAAGCAATGAGGAGATCTATAATCATATTCGCGGCTTACACCCGTGGCCTGTTGCTTTTACTACGTATCAGGATAATGCAATGAAGATCTGGTGGGCAGAAATGGATGATACGGAATATAGCAAAGGGTCACCTGGTGAGATTGTTCAAATTAATGATAATCAAAACTTTGTTGTCGTTTGCGGAAATCAAAAAGGAATACGAATTACAGAAATTCAGCCGGCAGGGAAAAAACGGATGCCTGTCAGTGATTATCTTCTTGGTTCCCCTGAACGAATTAAATTAGGTACTTTAATGGGGTCTTGACATGGGAAAATACGAGCTTAGAAATACAATTATTGACTTATTATTAAGAATTGATGAAGACAGCGGCTACAGCCACCTGCTCATTGATCATGAAATGAAAGCAAGGAATATTGATCCGAAAGATGAAGGGCTTTTAACTGAAATTGTATACGGAACAATACAACGTAAGTTAACACTGGATTATTATTTACAAAGTTTTCTCCGACCGAAACAAAAGATGGAACCATGGGTACGCATGCTTCTGAGAATGTCAATTTATCAAATGGTGTTTTTAGACCGGGTTCCGGATCATGCGATTATTCATGAGGCTGTTGAAATAGCAAAACAGAGAGGGCATAAAGGGATTGCATCATTCGTTAATGGTGTGCTCCGAAACGTACAACGAAAAGGTGTACCGGACACTGCTTTGATTGAAAATGCTACAAAACGGCTTTCGATCGAGACAAGTCATCCGGAATGGCTCGTGGACAGATGGGTTCGGCTATACGGGTTTGAAGTAACAAGCGATATGTGTATGGCCAATTTAGCCAAAAAGCCGTTATCTGTCCGGGTGCAGCCACTGAAAATATCCAGGGAAAACGCGATGGAACTGTTGCAGGAGGAAGGATTTAAAACAAGCGCCTCCACATTTTCCGATCAAGGAATTATTATTGACCAAGGCAACATATTAAAATCAAAGTTATTTAAAGAGGGATATGTGACAATTCAAGACCAAAGTTCGATGCTTGTCGCAGAAATGTTGCAAATCCAAGGGGGATTAAAAGTATTAGACGCTTGCAGTGCTCCGGGAGGCAAGGCAACCCATATTGCTGAAAAGATGCAAAATCAAGGAGAAATTCGTGCGCATGACCTCCACAAAAAGAAGATTAAATTAATTGATGAAAAAGCTGCAACACTTGGGCTGACAAATATTGTAGCAAGCCAAGCGGATGCAAGAAATTTACAAAAGATCTATCAAGAAGAAACTTTTGATCGGATCTTAGTTGATGCGCCTTGCTCAGGTCTGGGTGTTATTCGCGGGAAGCCAGATATCAAATATAATAAAACAGAAAAAGATATTCAGCATTTAGCAGCAATTCAATTAGATATATTAGAAACAGTTGCCCCTTTATTGAAAAAAGACGGCCTATTACTATATAGTACGTGTACGGTGGATATAGAAGAAAATGAAGCTGTCGTTAAACATTTTTTGAAGAAGCATTCAGATTTTCAAGTAGATCATACATTCTTTGATGAATTACCTAGCAATATCCAGGAATCACCAGGTCTAACCAAAAACGGAATTCAGTTATTTCCGCAAACATTTCAGACAGATGGATTTTTTCTTACAAGATTGATTAAAAAAAGTGAGAAATAAGATTAAAATCTCTTTAAAAAAGCTATATTGGATAGTATGAATAAATTTCTGCTTCTCCGAAAGGGTGATACAATGAAAGGGCAGTTTCTAACCGATCGTGGTCAAATCAGAAGTCATAACGAGGATTCCGGCGGGTTTTTCCACAACCCGTCTAATCAATATTTGGCAATTATTGCAGATGGTATGGGAGGTCATCAGGCCGGGGATGTAGCAAGCCAGATGGCAACATCGATCATTAGGGAAAAATGGCAGGAAAGCAACAACTTTACTATGCCGGAAGAAGCGGAAGCATGGCTTAAAGAAAAAGTATTGGAAATTAATAAATCAATCTATGATCAATCAAAACAGAATGAAGCCTATCAAGGTATGGGGACCACGGTCGTTATCAGTATTTGTACGGACGATTTTATTACGATTGCTCATATTGGTGACAGTCGTTGTTATATGTTAAATGAAAATGGTTTTAAACAAATGACAGAAGACCATTCCTTAGTAAATGAACTTATTCGATCCGGCGAAATTTCTGTGGAAGATGCTGAATATCATCCACGGAAAAACGTACTTTTAAGAGCTCTAGGAACAGAGGAACAGGTCGTTTCTGATGTACAGTCCATTAGCTGGGAAATTGGTGATAAACTGCTGTTATGTTCAGATGGCTTAACAAATAAATTGGCAGATGATGAGCTGGGTGAATTGCTTCATTCAGATTATAGTATCGAAGAAACAGGTCAAAAAATGGTTGACTTAGCCAATGAACGGGGCGGAGAGGATAATATTTCGCTTGTCATTGTAGAGCATACGGCTTCGGGGAAAGAAGGTGAAGCTTCATGTTAGAAGGTCACCTGTTAAATGAAAGATACCAAATTAAAGCAACAATCGGCGGCGGCGGAATGGCGAATGTTTATTTAGCAAAGGATATCATTCTGGAGCGGGAAGTCGCTATTAAAGTGTTGCGATTGGAATATGCCAATGATGAAGAATTTATCGCCCGCTTTGATCGGGAGGCACAATCGGCCACGAGCTTATCCCACCCGAATATTGTAAATATTTATGATGTAGGGGAAGAAGATCATATTTTATATATGGTCATGGAATATGTCGAAGGGATGACACTGAAAGAATACATACAGCGTAATGGACCGATTGAAGTCCAGGAAGCATTAGATATTATGAAGCAAGTTACCATTGCTATCGCACACGCACATGCCAATGACATTGTGCACAGAGATATTAAACCGCAAAATATTTTAATTGATACATATGGACAAGTAAAAGTGACGGACTTTGGTATCGCGATTGCATTAAGTGCAACAGCACTTACACAAACGAACGCTGTTTTAGGATCTGTGCATTATTTATCACCTGAACAAGCAAGAGGTGGAATGGCGACAAAGAAATCGGATACTTATTCACTTGGGATCGTACTATATGAGCTGTTAACAGGCAGGCTCCCGTTTTCGGGTGAAACTCCGGTATCCATAGCGTTAAAGCACTTACAAAGTGATACACCGTCTGTAAAGCGGTTTAATCAGAACGTTCCGCAAAGTGTCGAAAATATTGTTTTGAAAGCAACAGCGAAAGATCCATTTCATCGATATGATACCGTTGATGAGATGAACGATGCGTTAGAAACGGCATTAGATCCGAGTAAATTAAATGAAGCGATTTACACTCCTCCGATTGAAACCGGAGAAGAAACAAAAGCAATCCCAATTATTACAGATGATCAATTCCAACAAAATTTAAATCAAGATACGATCATCCACCAAACAGATGGAAAAACAAATGAATTCGGTAATGATAAGTCAGATAAAAAGGCTGTTAAAAAAAGCAAAAAAAAGAAGAAAAACAAACGTAAGAAAAAATGGAAAAAAATTATATTTATTATCTTTATTTTACTTGTTTTAGCAGTTGGTACGTTCTTTGCTGTAACAACCCTCATGCAGCCGAAAGATGTAACTGTTCCTGATCTGACAGAGTTGGAATACGAGGAGGCTGTAAATGAACTCGAAGAAAACAATCTTCAATCGGAGCGGGAATTTATTTTTTCTGAAGAGATTGAAGAAGACTTTGTAGTGAAAACAAGCCCCCGGGCCGGCAGAACAGTAAAAGAAAACTCAACGGTGACCATCTATGTTAGTGATGGTAAAGAAAAAATTGCATTTGAAGATTATGTTGGTCAGGATTTTAGTCAAGTCAAGCGTTTATTGGAAGACAAGGGATATGACGATGTGATTGCTTATGAAAAATACTCAGACCGGCCGGTTGGCGAAATTATTTCGCAAATTCAACCAACTCCGGAAAGCGAAGTCGTTCCTAGTGAAACACGTGTCATATTTGAAATCAGCAATGGACCGGAACTAGTCAGTCTTAATAATCTGAAGGGGATGACCGAAAAAGAGGCCAGGGATTATTTAGAGAAAAATAATTTAACAATGAATAAAGAAGAAGAAAGTTCGGAAAGTACGCCAAAGGGAGAGGTTATTCGCCAAGAACCAGAGGCAGGTACAGATTTAAACGAGGGATCTACAGTCGATGTGTATGTATCACTAGGACCAGAGGAAAAGCCCCCTATTTCTCATGATGTCACGTTTATAGTACCTTACAATCCAAAAGAGGACGACATAGAAAAAGACGCTGATTCAGAGGACAATTCGGATGATGAAAATGAAGAGACATCTGATGAGCAAGAAGAAACAAAAGACCAAGGTTCACAAACTGTTGAAATATATGTTGATGATATGGATCATGATATATCGGAAGTATATGAGAAGGAGACGATAACAGAAGACAAAGAATTCACCATTACATTGACCATTGAGCCCGATAAAAATGCTGAATATAAAGTAATGCGTGACGATGAAATGATAGTGAATAAAACTGTTACTTATGATGAAGAGGGTGAATAAATGGCAGAAGGTCAAATCATAAAAGCTTTAAGTGGATTTTATTATGTGAAAGCAGAAGATGCAATTTATCAATGCAGGGGCCGGGGTGTTTTTCGTAAAAGAAAAATCACTCCGCTTGTCGGTGATTTTGTTACATTTGATATAAATAATCCGAATGAAGGATATATAACGGAAATTAAACCGCGTAAAAACGAACTTGTACGACCACCTGTCGCAAATATTGATCAAGCGATTATCGTCAGTTCTGCCACTATGCCGGAATTTAGTCCGTTATTATTGGATCGCTTTCTCGTTTTGATTGAATCCAAAAAAATAGAGCCAATTATTTTTATTACAAAATCCGATGCGGCTACAGCTGAAGAAAAACAAAAAATCGAAGCATACCAAAAGGATTATCAGGAGATTGGCTACACAGCAGAATTCCTAACTACAAAAAATCCGCATGAACTAACACGATTATTTCACTTTTTTACAAACAACATCTCTGTTATTGCTGGACAATCAGGTGTTGGAAAATCGTCGTTATTAAATGCACTGAACCCATCGCTGTTCATCGAGACAGATGATGTTTCCAAAAGTCTCGGGCGGGGGAAACACACAACAAGACATGTTGAATTAGTGGAAGTAGGTAGTGGATTAGTCGCGGATACACCGGGATTCAGCTCTCTCGATTTTAATGAAATAGAGCCGGAAGAATTAGCAGATTGTTTTCCTGAGATGAGCTTACGAAAAGAAAATTGCAAATTCAGGGGATGTATGCATGACAGGGAGCCAAAATGTGCCATTAAAGAAGCTGTTGCACAGGGGGAGATCAAAGCTTACCGTTATGATCATTATTTAAGTTTTTTAAAAGAAATACAATCAAGAAAGCCGAGGTATTAAATAAACGATGACAAAAATAGCGCCATCAATTTTATCAGCAGATTTTTCGAAGCTTGAACAAGAAATACTTGATGTTGAAAAAGGAGGAGCTGATTACATTCATGTGGATGTCATGGATGGACATTTTGTTCCTAATATTACGATCGGTCCGTTAATCGTTGATGCAATTCAGCCCGTGACAAGCCTGCCTTTAGATGTACATTTAATGATTGAGAATCCGGATAATTACATTCAAATGTTTGCTGATGCAGGTGCATCCATCATTACAGTACATCAGGAAGCATGTACACATCTGCATCGTACCATTCAGTTAATCAAAAGTAAGAAAGTAAAAGCAGGTGTCGTTATCAATCCGGCAACTCCGGTAGAAATGATCAAAGATATTTTGCCGGAGGTTGATTTAGTATTAATTATGACAGTGAATCCCGGTTTTGGAGGACAGTCATTTATTCAGCAAACAGTCCGGAAAATTGAACAAGTAGCATTATGGCGAAAAGAATATGACTTATCATTTGAGATTGAAGTGGATGGGGGCGTTAATGCAGATACGGCCAAACTATGTACAGATGCGGGTGCAGATGTATTAGTAGCCGGAAGCGCGATTTTTGACCAATCTGATCGCCACAAAGCAATCAAAGAAATCATTGACGCGACCCAAGCTGTGGGGTAAGGCATATGCGGACAATAGCAATTATGGGGAATGGCCCGGTTGATATGCTCCCTGATCTCCACATATACCAAAATGACATCGATTTGTGGATTGGAGCAGACCGTGGTGCATTAACATTAATCCAACGGAAAATAGCAGTTGATTATGCGGTAGGAGACTTTGATTCTATTAATCAACAGGAAAAAGAAAAAATTAAGCATACTGCGGCTTATTTTGAAACATATCCAGCGGAAAAAGATAAAACAGATATAGAAATTGCTCTTTTAAAAGCATTTGAATTAAAACCGGATAGAATTTATCTGTTTGGAGTAACCGGCGGACGTCTTGATCATGCCTTAATAAACATTCAATTATTGTTTTCGATTGTTAATAAAAACATTAGAGGCGTCATCGTAGATCAGTATAATCAATTAGAATTGACGATGCCGGGGAGTTATACGGTTGAGGAAAATCCGCAATATCCGAATATCTCTTTTGTTCCCTATACACAGCACGTAAAAGGCCTTACATTGATCGGTTTTTATTATCCATTAGAAAATGAAATGATTTCCTGGGGTTCGACCCGTTGCATATCAAACAAGCTTCTTTCAAATAATGGTACTTTTTCGTACGAGGAAGGCATATTATTACTAGTGAAGAGTTGTGATGCAACTTCCAATGCGATTTAAATGTAAGTTTGTTTGTAATTAGAGGAGGTCGAACTCATGAAATTTTATACGATTAAACTCCCAAGATTTATTGGTGGAATGGTTCGCGGTGTTATCGGCGTTTTTAAAAAAGATAAATAATGTAGCTGGCTTTTGTCAACAACCTTGGCAAAAGCTTTTTTTTGACAGGATCTTTTCTCAAAGATTGCTGTTTTTGGCATAAAATCTATAAACCGCGACGTTGATTTCTGCTCCGGGCAGTCGCTTTCCGCGGGCAACGCTTCAGCTTCCTCGGAAGCAAAAAACGCTTCCTGCGGGATCTTCAGCTGGGACTGCGCTTACTCGTCCCACCAAAAAGCCTTGTTGCTTTTCCCGCAGGAGTCGACTGCCCTCCGCTCCAATCAACCATAACATAAGTAAATATCGATTGTTTATTCAATCAAGCAATAAATAAGTGGGATGAAGTTGCAAAGCACAAAACCAGCGAAGGAAATACACGGAGACTCCTGCGGGAATAGTGGCCAAAGTGAGACCCCGCAGAACGATAGTTCGAGGAGGCTCACGGGTCACCCGCGGAAAGCGTAGTGTATTTCTGGAGCGGCATCTTATGTTGCAGTTTATATCTACTACGATGCTTAAAAGCAATAAAACTTTTTGGAGTAACAAAAGCGTAAGTCCCCTTATAGGCAAAGAAGGCGACGTGCTGGGACTGGGATTGCGCTTACTTATCCCATCGGAAACATTTGCGATTACTCGTTCCATCGAAAAGAATTGTACTAATCATGAATAACAAGAATTTTATAATTTCTTGGATAATGAAAAAAGCACCCGTTATGAGTGCTCTTTCCGATTAACGACTAATGTTTGTCTGTACTAAGATAAAGTATATTATACGCGCTCAACTTTACCTGATTTCAGGGCGCGTGCAGAAACATAAACACGTTTAGGTTTGCCGTCTACCATAATACGAACTTTTTGTACATTAGATTTCCAAGTACGCTTATTGGAATTCATAGCGTGAGAACGATGGTTCCCCGTGCGCGTTTGGCGTCCAGTAACAACACATTTTCTAGCCATGGTAATCCCTCCTACTCTAACATGTGTCATTTTAATACCTATATAATTTATCACATGTAGGCAGAGAATGCAATTACTTTTAACACACGTGTTACTGTAAATGAAAGAAAAAGTACTTGACAGATCAAAACAAATCAGCCATTGTTATAAAGGGAAAAAATTTAAAAAGGGAAGCCTAGCTTTTAAAATCTTTTTGTATGTAGTAAGATTATCTTATAATCGAGTATTTGAGGAGGATAATAATGTCCATTGAACTTAATACAAATGATGGTCATGTGACTATCACAAATGAGGTTATAGCGACAATTGCAGGTGGGGCAGCTGTAGAATGCTATGGAATTGTTGGGATGGCTTCTAAAAATCAAATTAAAGATGGAATTGCTGAGATACTTAGAAAAGAAAATTTTTCTCGTGGGGTTATTGTCAGGCAAGAAGAAAATTACCTCCATATAGATATGTATATAATAGTTAGCTATGGTACAAAAATTTCTGAGGTAGCACACAATGTTCAATCACAAGTTAAATACACATTAAGTCAGTCATTAGGACTGTCCATCGACTCGGTTAATATTTATATACAAGGAGTTCGGGTGGCAAAGGTTTAACCTTTGCTTATTTGTACGTTGTAAATAAAATGACGATAGATGGTAAACTAGGGACTGCGCTATTAACCATAGTGCAGGTCCTTTCTGACAGTATGGAGGAGGAAGAATATAGTGAAAGTACAAGCGTTGGATGGCGTAACTCTTACACAAATGGTACTCTCCGGAGCACATCATTTATCAAATAACGCCAAGAAAATAGATGCATTAAATGTCTTCCCTGTTCCTGATGGGGACACGGGGACAAATATGAATTTATCGATGACATCCGGAGCAGATGAAGTAAAGCGTGTGAACAGTAACCATGTGTCTGAAGTAGCTCAGGCTTTTTCTAAAGGATTATTAATGGGTGCCCGTGGTAACTCAGGTGTAATCCTATCACAAATTTTTCGCGGGTTTGCCAAAGGGGTCGAAAACCAGGAAACAGTATCGACAAAAGAATTTGCTCAAGCGTTTGAAAATGGTGTTAAAGTAGCTTATAAAGCTGTAATGAAGCCTGTGGAGGGTACTATTTTAACAGTAGCTAAAGATGCAGCGGAAAAAGCTGTTCAAGAAGCAAAAGCAGAAAAAGATATCATTGTTTTAATGGAGAAAGTACTCGGCGAAGCAAAAGCCTCTCTGAAGCGTACCCCGGATTTATTACCTGTATTAAAAGAAGTAGGAGTAGTCGATTCTGGTGGACAAGGTCTTGTTACAATTTATGAAGGATTTTTAGCTGCATTGAAAGGCGAGGAATTGCCTGTACAAGATGTCTCCGATATTGATATGGAAGAAATGGTCAATGCGGAACACCATAAAATTGCTCAGGATTTTATGGATACTTCCGAAATTGAATTTGGTTATTGTACGGAATTTATGGTTAAATTTGAGGATGAGAAAACAAAAGAAAATCCTTTTAGTGAAGAAGCATTCCGTAATGAATTGAGTGAACACGGTGATTCACTGTTAGTTGTTGCTGATGATGAAGTCGTTAAAGTTCATATCCATGCTGAATATCCCGGGACAGTGATGACACTCGGTCAACGATTCGGAAGCTTAATCAATATGAAGATTGAGAATATGCGTGAACAACATACTGCACTTGTTGGTGATAACAAAGAATCAACCTCTGGAGAAAAGTCTGATTATGCAATCGTGACGGTCGCTATGGGTAAGGGATTGAAGTCACTACTTGAAAGTCTTGGAGCAACTGTTGTTATTGAGGGTGGACAAACAATGAACCCTAGCACAAAAGATATAACAGATGCTATCGAAAAGGCCAATGCAACGAACATATTAATTTTACCTAATAATAAAAATATCATAATGGCTGCGGAACAAGCAGCAGAACTAGCAGAAGAAAATGTAGCGGTAGTTCCAACTCAAACAATACCACAGGGGATTAGTGCAATGCTCGCTTTCCATCCCGAAGTTGCTATTACAGAAAACAAGCAAATGATGGACGAGGCAAGGAAACAAGTGAAGACAGGTCAAATTACGTATGCTGTCCGTGATACACAAATTGATGGAATAACAATAGAAAACGGGCACTTTATGGGGATTGCCGATGGAAAAATCAAAGCATCCCATCAAGATAAAACAGAAACTGTGAAATTACTGTTAAAAGATATGATTACGGAAGATGATGAAATTCTTACGATATTACAAGGTGAAGACGTAAGTGATGATGAAGTTAAAGCGCTTGTTGACTTTGTAGAAGATGCGTATGAAGATGTTGAAGTTGAGGTTCATAAAGGGAATCAGCCGATATACGCTTATATATTTTCAGTGGAGTAAACAACGTATACTTTCTTTTCTTAAAAAAGAGCACTCATTTGAGCGCTCTTTTTTAATATGAATTAACTTTTCCCGTTCCTCTTCCGTCCGATTGGTAAAAGAATCAACTAACAACCTATTATCATTCACAAGTGATAATTAGCGTAGTTTTTGATATACTTAACAGTAGAATGATTTTTTATAAAAAATAAATCAGGCGGTGGGCTTATATGAAGTTTAATTCAGTATTTGATATCATTGGTCCGGTGATGATTGGACCGTCAAGTTCACATACGGCAGGTGCGGCAAGGATCGGAAAAGCTGCGCGCAATTTATTTGGAGAAGAACCAACTTGGGCTAAGATTCATTTATATGAATCTTTTGCCAAAACATATAAAGGACATGGGACAGACTTTGCTTTGGTCGGGGGTTTATTAGGTTACGAAACGGATGATCCCAGAATGAGTAAAGCCTTGGATACCGCAAAAGAAAAAGGAATCGAAATAGAATTAATTGAAGATCCTGCAGCTGTTGATCACCCTAATACAGCACGGGTTATCATTGGAAATGATTCAGAGAAACAAGAACTGATCGGTATATCTATCGGTGGCGGAAAAGTGGAAATAACAGAACTAAATGGTTTTGCACTGCGTTTATCCGGAACCCATCCGGCAATCTTAATTATGCATAATGATCGCTATGGTGCTATAGCTTCCGTCACAAGAATTTTAGCTAAACATAAAATCAATATTGGGCATATGGAAGTGAATCGAAAAGATGTCGGGAAAGAAGCTTTAATGGTTATTGAAGTGGACCAAAATATAGAGGATACTATTTTAAAAGAATTAGAGAGTGCCGATCATATCATACAGATTTCTAAAATTGTTAGTTGATAGATCATAGAAAGGGTGATTATATATGTTTCGTACAGCAGCAGAATTAGTAGAAATAGCTGAAAAAGAAAATATTCTTATTTCGGAAGTCATGATACGCCAAGAAATGGATGTTAAAGATAAAACACGTGATGAAGTATTTAACGAAATGGAAAAGAATTTAAATGTCATGGAAAAAGCCATTGAAGATAGTTTTAAAGGCGTTCAATCGGTAACAGGCTTAACAGGTGGAGACGCTGTATTAATTCAAAATTACATGCAGGAAAAGACACCGCTGTCAGGCCATTTAATGATGGATGCTGTTAGTAAAGCGATGGGGACAAATGAAGTAAATGCTGCCATGGGTACGATTTGTGCAACACCCACGGCGGGGAGTGCCGGGTGTGTACCGGGAACCTTATTTGCAGTTAAAAATCAATTAAATCCAACGCGTGAACAGATGATTCGATATTTATTTACATCTGGAGCATTCGGTTTTGTTGTTGCTAATAACGCTTTCATTTCAGGTGCTACAGGTGGTTGTCAGGCGGAGGTAGGTTCAGCAGGCGCAATGGCCTCCGCTGCTATTGTTGAAATGGCAGGAGGCACTCCACAGCAGTCAGCGGAAGCTTTTGCAATGACATTGAAAAATATGCTTGGCCTTGTTTGCGATCCGGTAGCAGGGCTAGTGGAAGTGCCATGTGTGAAACGAAACGCAGGTGGCTCATCGCTGGCAATAGTTTCTGCTGATATGGCGCTGGCTGGTGTTACAAGCAGAATACCTTGTGATGAAGTCATCGGGGCTATGTATCGAATTGGAAAAACGATGCCATCCACACTTCGTGAAACAGGTGAAGGCGGATTAGCAGATACACCGACTGGAAGGTTTTTAAAAGAGAAAATATTCGGGACATTATAGAGCGCATTAGAAAAAGAACCGCTTCATGTGGGGATTTTTTAAATAATCCTGATAGAAAGAGTGAATTATTTTGTTATCTGAACCAGTTATACAACTCAAAGGGGTAGGGGATAAGGTGGCTGAGGATTTAGCAGCATTGCAAATTTATACTGTTAAAGACTTAATCTATTATTTACCTTATCGTTATGACGTACAGGAAATTAAGCCACTCAGTGAATTAGTTCATGAAGATAAAGTTACGATTGAAGGGAAGGTCATTCATGAGCCTTCCCTTACTTTTCATGGAAGAAAAACATCAAGGCTAACATTTACAGTAGGGGTAGAAAATGTTGCGGTTAGAGCTGTTATGTTTAACCGTGCATTTGCGAAAAAGCAAATACATTCCGGAGACATGATTACGTTAACAGGAAAGTGGGACGCACATCGATTGCAAATCACAGTTAGCTTCTATAAAAAAGGGCAAGCTGAAAATCGAACAAAAATCCAACCAATGTATTCTGTTAAAGGAAATATGACAAACGCAAAAATAAAAAAGTTCATCCAAAGTGCTTTACAAGTTTATGGAAATGAAGTGGAAGAACTATTACCCGAAAAGTACTTGACTGCATATAAACTACCTACGAAAAGGGCCACTTTGATGACGATGCATGCTCCTGCAAGCAGGCTGGCACTTAAACACGCCAGAAGAAGATTTACATATGAAGAATTTTTATTGTTCCAGCTTAAAATCCAATTATTACGTAAATTAAAGCGTGAAGCTACTAGCGGCAATGCGCAATATTTTAATCCAGCGCAAATGCAGACCTTTATCAACCAATTCCCATTCTCCCTTACAAAGGCACAGGAAAAGGCCTTAAATCAAATTTTAGCGGACATGAAATCACCATATAGAATGAATCGGTTATTGCAAGGTGATGTAGGTTCAGGAAAAACGGCAGTTGCAGCGATATGTCTTTATGCATCAATTACTGCAAACAGACAAGGTGCTTTAATGGTCCCGACAGAGATATTGGCGGAACAGCATTATCAATCATTAAAAGAATTATTTGGCGAACAAGCGAATATTGCATTATTAACCGGTTCGGTAAAAGGGAAAAAAAGAAAAGAAATCATCGCGGCGATTGAAAATCATGAGATTCAAATAGTTATCGGTACACATGCACTTATTCAAGATGATG
>Ga0209487_1002735_pt1 | contig 14196 bp, 14 predicted proteins | sample Poulit2012_FD_187524 | JGI IMG/M metagenome (GOLD analysis project Ga0209487, IMG submission 187524) | Agricultural soil microbial communities from Georgia to study Nitrogen management - Poultry litter 2012 (SPAdes) (version 2) | ecosystem: Environmental > Terrestrial > Soil > Agricultural land... | reverse complement strand
TACTCTTTGCCTTCCTGCCGCATTTTTCCAGCTTCTTTCGCTGCCTTTTCCGATCCATACTCTTGATAATCTTCAAATGAGATCGTTTCTGCACGAATAAAGCCCCGTTCAAAATCGGTATGGATCACCCCGGCTGCCTGAGGTGCTTTCATGCCTTTAGGTATCGTCCAGGCATGGACTTCTTTTGGTCCCGCTGTGAAATAGGTGATCAATCCCAGGTTTTCGTAGGCCGCCCGGATGAGTCTGTAGAGGCCGGAGTTGGAAAGCCCCATCTCTTCCAGGAACATCTCTTTCTCTTCAGGCTCCAGTTCTGCAATTTCAGCTTCGATCCTGGCACAGAAGGTCACGGTATTGTTGCCATACTTCTCTGCAATACTTTTTACAATATCTACATACTCATTCCCGTCCTGGATATCATCCTCCGATACATTACAGGCATAGAGGACCGGTTTATCGGAGAGCAGAAAGAGATCTCTGTAGGACAGCCTCTCCTCTTCTGTGGCTTGAAACGTTCGGGCGGATTTGCCATCTGCCAGGTGCTCTGTCAGGCGCACCATGACTTCGTAATCCTCTTTTATCTTTTTATCGCCGCTTTTACTCTGTTTCCTTAGGTTTTCCAGACGCTTTTCGGCTGATTCGAGGTCCTTTAGAATGAGTTCCTCTTCAATGATGGTAATATCGCGTTCCGGATCTACGGATCCTTCCACGTGAATGATATCTTCGTCATCAAAACAGCGAACCACATGCAGAATAAGATCCACCTCTCTGATATGAGACAAAAAAGCATTTCCTTTCCCCTTCCCTTCCGAAGCCCCTTTAACCAAACCTGCGATATCCACAAATTCAATGGTTGCAGGCACGGTGACTTTCGGTGTGACCAGGTTGGCCAGGATATCAAGCCTTTCATCAGGAACCTGGACCAGCCCCACGTTGGGATCAATGGTACAGAAAGGGAAGTTGGCAGACTCGGCGCCTGCATTACTTAACGCATTAAAAAGCGTAGATTTGCCAACATTCGGCAAACCCACAATTCCACATTTTAAATTCATAATGGCAGTAGAAAATTATCGATATTGTGTTTACTCCGCTTCGTGATCAAGCGATTCTTGTTGTATAAAATTCATTTCAGGTAGGACAACGGCTGTCAGTTTCTTATATCCGACCTCGTTATAGACACAACCTGTATCAATTCCTATCATCTTGTTTTTGCGAATGGGGAAGGCTCGCGGGGTATGTCCGAAAACGACCGTTTTTTCCCAAGGTACCGTTCTCGCATTCAAATGCTCTCTGCCCCATAGATAAAAACCGTTTTCGGGATTCTCGAGGATGTTCTTCTCTACACTTTTGTCTGGTGGAATTCCGGCGTGGACAAAGAAGTAATCAGGTGTATCATAAAACATTCTGGTGTTTTTGTAGAACTCCAGGTGGGATTTCGGCAGATCCCGGACATCTGTGATATCATAGGAGTCCATCGTTGCCTTCCCCCCATTATATAACCAGTTATCCAGATGCCTGCCACCGTATTGGTAAGCATCGAGCAGCATTTTCTCATGATTCCCTTTCAGGAATATGCACTCCCTTTGGTTTTGAGCATTCAGCAGAAAATTAACCACCTTTTTAGAACGGGGTCCTCTGTCGATGTAGTCTCCAAGAAAGATGTGAATAGCATTTCTGTGGGGATGCAAAGTTTTCCATAGTGCATCGAGGGTCTTGTCACATCCATGTATATCGCCGATAGCAACGTATGATTTACTCATGCATTATCAAGAAGACCCGATCAATCCCCTTCCTTTTTTATTGATTCTGTGTTCGTCATTCAGTGTACTCAGTACGGCATCCAAAATACCATTTACAAAGTTTCCGCTTTTTCTCGTTGAATAATCTTTAGCCAGTTCGATCGCTTCGTTAATGGTCACTTTCGTAGGAATATGTTCAAAATAGAGAAATTCTGTAATCGCCAATCTGAGAATCAATCGGTCTATAATGGCCAGGCGGTTGACGTCCCAGTTCTTTATATGTTTTTGAATTAACTCATCATGCGTGGAAGCATGATCGACAGTAAGCAGAAAAAGTTTTTCAGAAAAAGAGTACAATTCAGCGTGGTCTTTTAAGTCCGGTTTTAACATTCGCTGGATCACATCTGCTGTAGAATTTTTTCCAACTTCAACAGCATACACGGCTTTCAGAGCTGCTTCGCGTGCCGACCTTCTTTGTAGCATATATTCAATTAACTCTTTGAGAAATTAGGAAGACCTGTAAAATACAAATCATTTCGTTTGAGTAAAAGAACTTTCATAAGTCGTTTGCGTTTCATCTGAAATGGTTGCTATCTTTCTAATGCGTAAGGAAACGGGTTTATAGCTCAGTTGGTTAGAGCGCATCGTTGACATCGATGAGGTCGGCAGTTCGAATCTGCCTAAACCCACAATTGTAAATAGATATCTCAGACCCAGCCGTTCTATTCGTGGGTCCGCATCAGGGTGCAAACAACGTTGCAGTTTCTCAATTACATCCCCACCTAAAATTTTTATGGTAAAGTTGTGGCCTAAAGTATTTCAATAATGGAAATAGAAACTGAGGCTCCTGAGCAAAGTCCGCAAGGGCCGCTCCGTTAACCCTCTCGCCTATGGTGATCATACAGACCAAATCAGGCCGGCTGGCCAACAGATTGCATATCTTCAGCTGGTTTATTGCCAATTCCATAGAGCATGGATATGCCCTGGCCAACCCGACATTTGATGAGTATTGCAGATACTTTCCGTCTACGCGGGAAAATGATTTTGGTGATTTGCCTATCTCTGTTATAGCCCCATTGAATTTACCCTACAAAGTTTTTTTTCCGGTCACGAGCATTTTGAAGAGAATCAAGCCATCCGGAAAGAGGTATGAATTTGTCAGATCGGAGAAAAGCCCCTCTCTGAATCTGAACAACCCGGATTTTGTCCGTCTTGCCAGGACAAAGAACGTCTATGTTTCCGGTTGGTATTTCCGAGATTCAAAGAATATGTCGAAACACAAGGATATCGTACGCTCACTATTTACACCTGATGAAGAGGTAATGGATAGGATTTCGAATCGATTCTCCAGAATCAGAAAAAAAGATCACGCTATTGTAGGCGTGCACATCCGGCGGGGGGATTACCGCAGGTGGCAAGGCGGCATATATTTTCTGGAAGACAATGAGTACGCCGAAAAAATGAAAGCCCTGGAACAACATTTCAATGCTGAGGGGAAGAGCGTTTCATTTTTGCTCTGTTCCAATGAGCCGGTTCAGGCAGAGAACTTTAAAGAATTCTTAATTCACGACGGGCCTGGTGATATGATCAGCGATCTCTACTCTCTTGCTGCATGCGATTATGTAATTGGCCCTCCCAGCACCTACTCCATGTGGGCATCATTTTACGGGGGCAAACCGCTGTTGCACATCCGTAAAGAGAAACAGGAGATGGATCTGAGCTCTTTTGACCTCCGCTATCCGTAAAATCCGGGATAACCTCTCCGACCACTCCTTACGATAATTGAAGTTCGATAAAAGAACTTTTCCTGCAACTGGATAGAGATCGTTCACGCGGTAGGGTGCGGTCCAAACAAACAGTTTATCCGATGCCAACCTTTTCGTATTTTGAAGGTTATCTGTCATTTATTTATTTCTATCAAAACACCAATTGAATGTCTGAAGAACGCATCACGTTAACACTGCCGGATGGTAGTAAAAAGCATTTTACAAAACCGATTACCGGCCTGGAGGTAGCCAAAAGCATCTCAGCGGGGCTGGCCCGGAATGCCTATAGTGTGACTCTTGGGCAGAGTATTCGGGATTTAGACTATCCTATTGAAGAGGATAGTCCTATTGAGATCAACACCTGGGAGGCGGATGACGGAAAGTATACGTTTTGGCACTCTTCCGCACACCTGCTGGCCGAAGCGGTTCAGGAACTCTATCCAGATGCAAAGTTTGCCATTGGGCCACCCGTTGAAAACGGGTTCTACTATGATATCGATTTTGGTGAGAACCAGATCCATGAAGAAGATCTGGAAAAGATCGAGAAGAAGATCATTGAATTGGCCCGAAAAAAGTCTGTCTTTGAAAGAAAGGAAGTATCGAAAGAGAAAGCCTTGCACTACTATCAGGAGAAGGGCAATGAATACAAAGTCGAACTCATTGAAGGCCTCGAAGATGGAGATATCACCTTTTACAGCCAGGGCAATTTTACTGACCTCTGCCGCGGGCCTCACATTCCGGACAGCAGCCTTGTAAAAGCAGTGAAGCTGACCAGCCTGGCAGGAGCCTACTGGCGAGGCGATTCAGATAACAGGCAGCTTACACGGATCTACGGGATCAGCTTTCCAAAGCAGAAGATGCTGGAGGAGTATCTGCATCAGGTGGAGGAAGCCAAAAAGCGTGATCACAGGAAACTGGGCAAGGAGCTCGGGATCTATATGATTGATAAAATGGTGGGTAGCGGCCTGCCGATGTGGTTGCCTAACGGAACGGTTCTGCGGCGCACCCTGGAAGAGTTCCTGAGGGATGAGCAGAAAAAAAGAGGCTACAAAGAGGTGATCACCCCTCACATCGCCAATATTGAGCTTTACAAAACTTCCGGCCACTACCCCTACTATCAAGACTCTCAGTACAACCCGATGGAAGTGGACGATGAGGAGTACATGCTCAAGCCGATGAACTGTCCGCATCATCACAGAATTTATTCCAACGAGTTAAGGAGTTATCGCGACCTTCCGCTTCGGCTTGCTGAGTTTGGTTCCGTTTACCGGTATGAGCAGTCGGGGGAACTTAGCGGACTCTCCAGGGTTCGCGGTTTTACCCAGGACGACGCCCATATCTACTGCACGCACGAGCAGCTCAAGCAAGAGATTAAAAATACGATTGAGTTGACCCAGCTGGTCTTTCAGACATTCGGCATGCCTGTGGATATCCGACTCTCCTACAGGGATGACAATGAAGAGAAGTATGGAGGTAATACGGAGTATTGGGATCGTGCTCAGCGCGAAATCAAGGAAGCTGCTGACGAGATGGGATTGGAGTACACCATCGCTGAGGGTGAAGCTAGTTTTTACGGGCCTAAGATTGACTTTATTATTCGGGATGCCATTGGCAGAAAATGGCAGCTGGGTACTGTGCAGGTAGACTATGTGATGCCTGAGAGATTCGACCTCACCTATGTGGGGGCTGATAATGAACGTCACCGTCCGGTGATTATACACCGCGCGCCATTTGGTTCCATGGAACGCTTTACCAGTATTCTGATTGAGCATTTCGCAGGCGACTTTCCTCTCTGGCTTGCACCTCTCCAGGTCAAGGTACTCCCTATATCAGATGAATTTAATGAGTATGCAGAGGGTCTGACTCAGAAATTACGAGAACTGAATCTTCGCGCAGAGACCGATACCCGGTCGGAGAAGGTCGGGGCAAAGATCCGGGATGCCGAAAACAGCAAGATTCCCTACATGTTGATTGTGGGTGAAAGGGAGAGAACGGACCAGACCGTTTCTGTACGGAGACACAGGAAAGGGGATATCGGAACATTTTCCACTTCTGAGTTCTTTAAAAACCTGGTCAGAGAAGTAGAGAAGAAACAGCTCCCGCCTGAATGACCAAACCGAAGGAATGAATAATAGAATGTCTTCGTATGCAACCTTCCGGTTGCCGGAATCGTGAGCCGGAACCGGAATGGGTGTATAGACAATAGAAATGATATAAATTCCAATTTCTTTTGTATTTTACAAGATAGATCTGAACGGGCAGCATCAGGAAATATCTATTCCGGCTTGCCTCTGTTCAGGATTGCTTGTTGCACCACAAGAAGTAACCCACGAAGGCCACTTTCGAAGAGGTCTTGTTTTTTTGTTGAGGTAACATGCAATAAGATTCAAAATTTTTATAATTTATCAGCACAACGAAAGTTTTTGGGAATCCAGATTTTTGACTGATTCCAACGCCAAAACAGAAAGAGACCGGTGCCTTGGGATCACTTCTTCTGTTAAGGCAGAGAGCAGGACAGAAACCGGTTTCTCAAAGCTTACACAACAAGAATAAGATTACAGAGGTATATTATCGCAAAACGACCCACTACAAGAAGAAGACGAAATGAGGATCGTCCGAAAATCAACGACGAGATTCGATCTTCCAAAGTCAGAGTCATCAAACCTGATGATGAACATGAAATTGCAGACATCGACCGGGCTCTTGAAATTGCCCGCTCTTACAATCTGGATTTGGTTGAAATTGCACCCGGAGCACGCCCTCCTGTTTGTAAGGTCATCGATTTTGGCAAATTCATGTATGAGAAGAAGAAAAAAGAGAAAGAAGCCAAGAAAAAGCAACACGTTATTCAGGTTAAAGAACTGCGTTTCCGGCCTACTACAGATGATCACGATCTGGAATTCAAAACCAGGCATGCCCGGGAATTTCTGGAAAGTGGAGACAAGGTTAAGGCAACTGTACAGTTTCGAGGCAGGGATATGCTATATACAGAACAAGGGGAAACTCTTCTGAAGAACTTTGCCAAAGAGCTGGATGATATCAGCAAAATTGAGTCTAAGCCCACCATGGAAGGTCGCCGGATGATTATGATCTTGTCTCCTGATAAATCATAAAGATTTATTAGACTATTTAGAATCATAAGCATATATTACCAGTCTTTAATTTTTCACAATAATGAAGAGCTGATTATGCCGAAGATGAAAACGAACAGCGGTGCCAAAAAGCGTTTCAAAGTTACCGGAACCGGTAAGCTCAAACGCAAGAAGGCATTCAAACGTCATATTCTGACGAAAAAATCGAGCAAAAGAAAGCGAAATCTTGGAAAGGATACTCTCGTACACAAAGCGGATGAACCTTCCATAAAAGCAATGCTTCCTTACAAATAAACAGATTCAATAACCTCTAAACGTTAAATAAAATGCCACGTTCACGAAACTCGGTGGCTTCCCGTAGCCGTCGCCGAAAAATATTAAAGCAGGCGAAAGGATACTGGGGCAGACGCAAAAACGTTTATACTGTTGCAAAGAATGCGGTTGAAAAAGGCCTCCTTTATCAATACCGCGACCGGAAAGTCCGTAAAAGAACTTTCCGCCGATTATGGATAGCACGGATAAATGCTGCAGCACGCCTCAACGGAACCACCTACTCTAAGTTGATGCACTCCCTGAAACAGAATGGAGTGGAAATTAACCGAAAGATGCTTGCTGACCTTGCAGTCCATGATCCGGAAACATTCTCCGCTATTGTGAAAGACGCAGCATAGTTAGCATAACCAGTCTATAAAAACCGGCACGCCCTCAACAGGTTGCCGGTTTTTTTTATGTTTTGATTTCCTGATTTCCATGAAGAATCATTCCTATTAAACCGTATGAATGATTATCTTACAGGATGCCAAATATTTCTCGCACGGCTTGCTGAACCCTTAACGGGATCGGGCTCTGGAGGGTGACATTGATGTCATACCCCCCTGTTCTTCGGGGCTGGACGCCAGACCAAATCCGATCTAACCGGACAGATCCTACCCGGAAAAGTTCCAGGTTCCTGCTCTGCCATCAAAACTTTTGATCGGGCAATATCTGCCATACATTTTAAACCCTGAATCTGCGCCATAAAGAAACAAGCGACTACCATACTGATGACTGAACTCATTGACGAACTACGAGCACAAATTGAACAGTTTGAAATTAGCAGCGACGAAACCCTTGAAGCATTCCGCTTAGAGTTTCTGTCCAGAAATGGTAAGATTCAGTCGATGTTTTCCAGAATGGGAAGCGTACCAAAGAAAGAGCGTGCGCAGGTTGGAAAACTAATGAATGAGATCAAGATAAAGGCTTCCAATAAGTTCGAACAGCACAAAGCGGCTCTGGCAGAGAGCAGCACAGAAACCTTTTCCATATTTGACGACATCACTCTCCCCGTTGAGAATACCTACAGTGGCTCCTTCCATCCCCTTACACAGGCGCTGAATGAGATGAAAGAGATTTTTCTGCGCCTCGGGTTTTCCATTGCAGACGGTCCTGAACTGGAAGATGACTTTCATAACTTTACAGCTCTTAACTTTCCTCCTGATCACCCTGCACGGGATATGCAGGATACCTTTTTTGTTAAAAAAGGAGAATCGTCGGATCAGGAAGACCTGGTACTCCGGACTCACACCTCCCCTGTTCAGATCCGTTTAATGCAGCAGAAAGAGCCGCCAATCCGTTCTATCATGCCCGGCCGGGTCTATCGGAACGAAGCGGTTACCGCAAAGTCGTACTTCCAGTTCAATCAGGTAGAGGGCCTCTATGTAGATACTGAAGTAACCATGGCAGACCTGATTGAGACTCTGGTGACTTTTGCCAGACTGATGTATGGAAACGATGTGAAATACAGGGTGCGTCCCTCCTACTTCCCCTTTACAGAACCGAGCCTGGAGATGGATATCTGGTGGGGCAATGAAAAGGACGGCCAGTGGCTTGAAATTCTGGGGGCCGGAATGGTAGACCCGAATGTCTTTGAGGCTTGTGAAATCGACTCCGAAAAATATACAGGATTTGCTTTCGGAATGGGTGTGGACCGTATCGCCATGCTTCGCTACGGAATCGATGACATCCGGTTGCTCTATGACAACGACCTGCGCTTTCTAAGACAGTTTCAGGGCTAGACGCGCTCTGCGGAAGCGCAGTTCATTCCCCAACGAAATGAAAATCTATCTAACAGGTAAACCACATTTGTCTGATATTTTATTATGAACATCTCATTAAACTGGATAAAAAATTACGTTGAAACTGCCGGAATCTCTGACCAGGAGATTGCCGATATCCTAACGCTCACCGGCCTGGAAGTAGAGGAGATGGAAGCGACCGGTACAGATTTCGAGAATTTCGTTGTTGGTGAAGTACTGGAGGTACGGGCACATCCCAATGCGGACAAGCTCCAGGTTTGCCGGGTCGATCAGGGAGATGGCGAAACTGTTCAGATTGTCTGTGGTGCTCCGAATGTGGCTGAGGGGCAAAAAGTACCGGTTGCCAAAGTCGGAGCTGAAATTCCTGTGCCGATGAAAGACGGAACCCTACTAAAAATTAAGAAAATGAAACTCCGGGGTGAAGAGTCCAGAGGGATGATCTGCTCTGAATCAGAACTTGGGCTGAGCAAAGATCATAGCGGTATTATGGTACTGGATGAAAGCCTGCAACCGGGCACACCATTAAGAGAGGTACTCGGCTCAACAAAAGATACGATTCTGGAGATCGGCCTGACTCCAAACAGGCCCGATGCAGCCTGCCATATCGGGGTTGCCCGGGATCTTTCAGCTGTCATCGGGCAGCCGCTGAAAAATCCCTACACCGAGATAGAAATTTCGGACAAGCCCCTTCAGGACTCTGTAACTGTGGAGATTCTTTCCCCTGAAAAATGCAACCGTTATGCCGCCCTTGTCATCGACAACATAACCATTGGGGACTCTCCTGAATGGCTGCAGTCGCGGCTGAAGGCGATCGGCCTGCGCCCGGTTAACAATGTGGTAGATGTAACCAACTTTATCCTTCATGAGACGGGTCAGCCGCTGCACGCTTTTGACTACGATCTGATCGCATGGAACAAAATCATTGTCCGTGAATTTCAGGAAGAAGTGTCCTTTACCACCCTTGATCATATTGAACGGAAGGTTCCGGCAGGATCTCTCTTTATTTGTGATGGAGACGGCCCCGTCGCAATTGCCGGAATTATGGGAGGTAAAAACAGCGAGGTGACAGGGGAAACAACCAAAGTACTCCTCGAAAGCGCCTGGTTCGATCCTGCATCCATCAGGAAAACTTCAAAATCCATTGCATTGCAGACTGATAGTTCCTATCGATTTGAAAGAGGTATTGATCCGGAGATGCAGCTTCGTGCAGCATACAGGGCAGCCCGGATGATCGCTGAGCTCTCGGGAGGTACCATTGCAGAAGGCCATATCGATGAACACCCTGTGAAACAACAGGCCAGGAGTGCAAAACTCAGAATCTCAAGGTTAAACCGTATCCTGGGGACATCGATTACGATGGAGAAGGCGTCTGAAATTCTAGAGGCCCTGGAATTCAAAACTACTCGCGAGGGCGACGATCTGCTTATCTGCACCATCCCCTCCTTTCGTCCGGATGTATCCAGGGAGATTGACCTGATCGAAGAAGTGGGCCGCATCTATGATTACAATAAGATCCCCCGCCCCACAACTGCACGCCTGATGACCCCTGAACCGATTTCCCAATCAGAACTCTTTATCAGCAGATTGAGGTCGGCTGTCAAAGCACTTCGGTACAAAGAGATCAGCACAAACTCACTGCTCTCCGGGAAAGAGGCAAACGCTTTGGGAGAGCCTGATCACCAGATAAGTACATTGAACCCGGTCTCAAGTGAGAACGTTGTCCTGAGAACCTCTCTGCTTGCCGGTTTTTTGAAAGCCATCTCCTATAATCTCAACCGAAATGAACATCACCTTCGGTTCTTTGAAATCGGCCACACCTTTAAAAAAGGCGAAAAGGGAACCTGGATTCCGGGAGTTGATGAACGAATTTTCCTGCTCATTGGAATGAGTGGTAACCGGGAGAAGCCGCTCTGGCAGGGCGCCCCGGACCCGTATACCCTGTTTGATCTGAAAGCCGATCTGGAGTCACTTTTTTCAACCCTTGGCATCAGCCACCGCCTGAGTCGAAGAGCCGGTGAGAATCAGCAATTATCCTATTTGATCGGGGATAAAGAAATTGCCACATTGCAAGAGTGTCCGAAAGCATTGAAATCCATTTTTGATGTGGAGCAGGCGGTCTATTCTGTTGAAGTTGATCTGACTGCGCTACTGGAGCTGAATGCAGTGCACGCCTCCAGCAGCTATCTGCCTGTACCCAAATATCCCGGATTCGAGTTTGATGCAGCTTTTACGGTAGATCGGGCTGTTCGGGCCGGTGATCTGCGTACTGACATTTTAGATAGTTCCGGTATTCCTCTGAAGTCTGTTACAGTATTTGATCTCTATGAGGACCAAAAGTTGGGAGAAAACAAGAAAAGTGTTGCATTTCGTTTAACATTTATGGATTCTAACAAGACATTGACCATCAAAGATGTAGAACCCGAGGTTAAAAAAATTGTCACCACGCTTGAAAAGAAGTACGGAGCTAAATTACGATCCTGATCCCATACGTTTCAGGCATAAATAGAATTCTTGAAAAGAACCCCTTTTTATGCAAATTAACCAGATACAGAAAGAGACATTCAATCGCCTTCTCGAACAGATTCGTACGGAAGTCAGTCTGCTTAAGAAAACGAACCGGGAGCTTGAGCGTGAGAATGAGAAACTTCGCCAGAAGCTGAAAAAAGTTCACAAATCACAGACTGATATCTTCTCCAGTATCAATGAGTCGGAGCGTATGGCGATGCGTCACCATGTAAATGGATTAATCAAAAAAATTGATAAATACCTGGATGAATCATGAGTGATATAGAATCCATTAAAGTTACTGTGCTTGGTAAGCCCATCCCCTTGCGGGTGAAAGAGAGTGAAGTGGAAAATACCCGAAATATCGCGGCGTATGTAGATGAACAGCTCCGCCTGTTTCGTAATCAGTTTGCCAATCAGCCCGATTCTACCATCATGATTCTGGCCTGCCTTAAAATTACCGAAGAACTTTTCGAGATGCGTGCTTCCCAGACGAAAATAGAGGAAGAAAAAGAGGAGCTGATGAATGAAGTGAATCAGCAGATCCGCACTCTGATCGATGATCTATTTTAATCTTGCAGAAATTTCTTAATGCTCATTCTTCATTCTTTCTATGTCTGATACGTTACGTGTTTTTTTTATAGCAGATATTGTTGGCGAACCGGGACTGCAGCTTATTGAAACGATATTTCCCTCCCTTCAGAAAAAATATTCCCCTGACTTTGTTATTGCCAATGCGGAGAACTCTCATGAGGGCCGTGGCATAAACCAGGAGATTGTCAAAAGACTCTATGCTGCCGGTATTGATGTCATTACAGGTGGAAATCACTCCTTCGACAAATGGAAGATTTTCTCTTACATGAACAGTGATCCGAGTCTTCTACGCCCGTTTAACTACCCAAAAGGGAATGCGGGATTTGGTTACGGAGTCTATCCGGTTCAAGGCACCGATCTCAAAATTGGAGTGCTCAATCTGCAGGGACGTACCTTTATGCCTCAAATCGACGATCCTTTTGCTGCTTCGGATCGGGCGCTGAAAAAGATCCGGGAGGAGACCCATATCATTTTTGTGGATTTTCATGCGGAAGCTACTGCAGAGAAAATGGCCTACGCATGGTATGTCGACGGAACGGTCTCTGCTGTGGTAGGGACGCACACTCATGTGCCTACAAATGATGCCCGAATTTTCCCTCAGGGCACCGGCTATATGACAGATGCAGGAATGACAGGGCCTTTCGATTCGGTGATCGGGATGAATAAAAAAACTTCACTAAACAGATTTACCCTATCCACACCGCAAAAATTTATCATCGCAAAAAAAGATAACCGCCTCTGCGGCGTAGTGGTTGATATCCACAAAGAGAAAGGGAGTACGGTTAAAATTGAACCGGTACTTTTCCCGGAATTTAAAAATGAAGTATCATAGGTTGAAAGATGAACCGAGATTTCTGCCGAGTTTCAGTGATGGGTCTCCCTTCGGAATCCAGGGCGTTACAAGTCGCTGCGGAACCGGGTACAGATGATCTATACGGCAGATACCGGACCATTTTCAATCGATAACCGGATTATACTATGAGTGAAGAACTGGTACTGCAGTGCAGAGACATTACCAAGGAGTTTGAATCGGAATCTACCGAAGGAAAACTTCAGATTCTCCAGGGAGTGAATCTGGATCTGCCAAAGGCTGAACTGGTCTCCATTGTAGGTTCGAGTGGTAGTGGAAAAAGTACCTTGCTACACATTCTGGGTGGACTGGCCAGCCCGACCAGTGGAGAAGTTCTCTGGAATGGCGTCTCCATCTATTCCCACTCTCCGGATAAAATAGCGGAGCTGCGAAATAAGGAGGTCGGATTCGTTTTTCAGTTTCATCATCTGCTTCCAGAGTTTACAGCACTCGAAAACGTGATGATGCCGGCACTGATCAAAGGGGAATCTCACAAGTCGGCCGAGAGCCGTGCCCGGGAACTCCTCGGAGAGTTTGGCATGTCAGAGCGATTGCAGCACCGCCCTTCACAACTCTCAGGCGGAGAGCAGCAGAGAGTATCGATGGCAAGGGCACTGACAAACCGCCCTTCCCTCGTACTGGCGGACGAACCGACCGGAAACCTGGATGAAAAAAACACAGATCTGATCCTCTCTCTCCTCTTCAGGTTACGTGAGATTGAGAATGTATCTGTCTTGCTTATCACTCACGAAAGAGAGATCGCACGACAGTGTAACAAAACCTACACACTCCAAAATGGGGTTTTGACGAATGACCCATAATCCGTTTTTTAACTTGGTATAATGGTAAACTAATTTTATTTTTACAAGTCTTTAGAAAAAGCGAAAACCAAGTATTCAGCAACAGATATCATTAAAATTTCATGAGTAAAAAAAGAACGGGTGCAGATGAACAGGATGTACTCCTGGAGTACTCCTCAAGGTTCATGTACTACTACAGTAACAATAAGGGTGTAGTCATTGGAGGAATCGTAGCCGTGGTTGCTCTGATTGCCCTTATTATCGGTTACGTTATCTATTCAGGACAACAGGAAGCGGAGGCTGCCGTACGGATCGGTGTTGCTGAACAGGAATTGATGATGGGAAATTATGAAACGGCACTCTATGGTGATGAAGACCAGTTTACTCTTGGGTTTGTTCAGATAGCGAACAATTACGGGCGTACATCCTCCGGAAATCTGGCAAACTATTATGCGGCCATCGCAGAATTTGAGCTTGGTAATTATTCCGAAGCGCTCAATCACATTGAGTCCTTTAAACCGCCCCGCGGAATTTTGGGTGTAGCTCCTATCTCCATGCATGGTAACATCTTGATTGAACTGGAGCGATACGAGGAAGCCGCATCCGTTTTGGAAAAAGCAGCGGGCTGGGATGAAAATGATTCTACAACCCCGGAGAATTTATACGAAGCTGCACAGGCACTTATCGAAGTGGGGAATCACCAGAGAGCGACAGAGCATCTCAATACCATTCTCTCTGACTACCCCAACAGCCAGGCAGCTACAAGAGCGGAACGAAC
>Ga0209487_1002734_pt1 | contig 14197 bp, 15 predicted proteins | sample Poulit2012_FD_187524 | JGI IMG/M metagenome (GOLD analysis project Ga0209487, IMG submission 187524) | Agricultural soil microbial communities from Georgia to study Nitrogen management - Poultry litter 2012 (SPAdes) (version 2) | ecosystem: Environmental > Terrestrial > Soil > Agricultural land... | reverse complement strand
GCGGCATGCATCATGCCTTTCATTATGTGATTTGCTGCTGCCTAGCTTTGCTCGAGCTTGGCAGCAGCGGCCAAATAGAACTGCATTCCTTTTACGGTAGCGCAGTAGTTATTCAAGGCTGCGGCCGAGTTTGGTGGGCAGGTGATTTCTATCGGTCGCGATAATTTGTTCTTGGCCTTATTTTTGACCATGGTGACTTGCTTGGTATTGGGTATGGGTATCCCCACCATTCCTAACTATATTATTACCAGCTCATTGGCCGCCCCCATCTTGCTTAAGCTTGGGGTGCCTCTGATTGTGTCGCATATGTTTGTGTTTTATTTTGGCATTATGGCTGATTTGACCCCACCGGTGGCGTTAGCCTGTTTTGCGGCGGCACCTATTGCCCGAAGTACGGGGCTTAAAATTAGTATGCAGGCCATACGTGTGGCCATTGCAGGCTTTATTGTGCCCTATATGGCGGTGTACGCGCCTGCTCTGATGATGCAAAACTATGCCCATTTTGGCGAGGTATTCTTTGTTGTCTTTAAGGCAGTGGTTGCCATTATTTTGTGGGGTGCTGGGACCACTGGTTATTTACTTGGGCGCATTAATATTGCCGAGCGGGTCTACCTCGTATTGGCTGCTGCTTTGCTGGTTTGGGCCAATGAGCTCTCTGATGTCATCGGTGGGCTGGCAACGGGGCTGTTCCTAGTGTGGCATGTATGGCAGGTACGCCGACAAAAAAAGCAGCTAACTACTGCCGCGACCTAAGCAGCTTGCTTTAGGTCAAACTGGGTTTGGTGCGCGATGCTCGGGGCGGTGTTAGGGGTATGTTTGCAGTTGGCGGCGAGTACAGGGGCGACCCCTGTGTTTGTCGCCAGCTCAGTTTTTACTCTGGCGTGGACGCATAGTATCGAAAAGGTCCGCTGGGAAGAAGACTACCAACTACAACTCAAAGACGGGCAGCCCCGTTTACTTGCTGCCCAAGCGCGCATAAAGGGCTCTGCCTCGGGTATGGAGCCGCCACCCGATGCGGTGCTGCGCGATGGCTGGTATCATTATCAGCCAGTTTTGGCCACCCCCGAGCAGTTACGTCTCACCCGCTCTGAGTTTACGCCCGATTACGATTGGTGCGATGAGCAAGGCTGCCGTCCTTTGTCGGCATTGATCGCTCGTGATGGGGGGGTGACTTTACTGTGGCCCTGTACCCAAGACCAAATTGGGCAACCGCATCAAAGCCTCGAGCCCTAGGCGGCAAAAACAGCCGAGGTGTTTTAGGCTGCTATTTTAATTAGATTTGGTGCCTGGCCTGACGGGCTACGCGATGGGTATGGGGCTTTAATAAAAGCCCTTTTTCTTTGAGGCCTCGATACGTTGCAACATGAAAATATAGTGTTGCAGATCACGCTCGAGTTGTGGCTGTAGGTTTTCAAAGCTACAACCCAGCAACTGGGTCTTTTTATCTTGTTGGGAAAGCTCTTGGGTGCGCACCACTGATAGATCGACTGTGAGCTGGCCAAAGTCTGGTAGCTCGAGCACACTGCCCTCTAAGTAGTGATTATTTTCTATGGGGACATTAGTGTCAGGTGTGGTGAGTGCGACCCCAGTGGTGCTGATGTTTTCGACAAAAAACTCTATTTGAAGTTTGTTGTGCTCGATGCGGCACAATGCTGGGGGGATTTTGGGCACCTGCACCCTAAAGCTGGTACGACGCTGAAAGCGGCGTATAGTCGGCGGGATGGCACAATAAAAATAGGGCTGCCGATCTTGCTCGGCCAGCTGTAGCTCGGCGACGGTAATCTCGAGGGGGACGTGCTCGATCTGAGTGCTTAGGGTGGCCTGAGAGGCATCGGTAAAGCGTTGATTGACCGATGCGTCACGACTTGCATCGATAAATAAATAACCCTCATCGGGGTTGGCATCGATGAGGGTAGTCAAAAAGCTTTCATTATTATCAACATTGACAATACGCACCAACGCCTGCTGGCGCACGATTTGCTCAAGCCAGTGGTTGATTTCAAGGCTAGCAGTAATGGTGTATGGGTCGTGTGACTGGTGCATAGTGGGGCCAGTGATTTAAATTGGTCTAGAGCCATTTTACCAAAAAGCGGCCAAGCCTTGCCCGCTGGGGCAAGGCTATTATCAAAAGCCTAGCACAATACAATCTTGGTAGGCTGCACCCAAGCTTGCCAAAGCTTGGGTGCAGCTAGATGGGTAGGCATTAAGCCATTGCTTGCCTGAGGTGGGCAAGCCAATACCAAGCCGATTGGGCAGGGCTTATTGTTGGCTTTTTTCTATAGCCTGCTCGAGGTCGGCCAAGATGTCGTCTATATGCTCGATACCAATTGAAAGGCGTACCAGATCGCTGCTTACCCCTGCAGCGGCGAGCTCCTCATCATTGAGCTGACGATGAGTGGTGGTGGCTGGGTGGCAGGCTAGGGATTTGGCATCGCCTATATTTACGAGGCGGGTAATTAGCTCGAGGCTGTCAATTAGCCGTGCCCCGGCCTCCCGCCCCCCTTTGATGCCAAAGCTCAAAATAGAGGCAGGGACCCCGCCAAAGTATTTTTGTGCCAACTCATGCTCGGGGTGGGTGGGTAGGCCAGCAAATTGTACCCACTCGACCTGCGGGTGCTGCTCGAGGTACTCGGCCACGCGCTGGGCATTTTGGCAGTGACGCTCCATCCGTAAAGAGAGTGTCTCGATGCCTTGCAAAATCAAAAATGCATTAAAGGGCGAGAGGGCCGCACCTGTATTTCTAAGTGGGCCCACCCGGCAGCGGCCAATAAAAGCGGCGGGGCCAAGGGCCTCGGTAAAGACGGTGCCATGATAAGAAGGGTCAGGCTCGTTGAGCATGGGGAAGCGGTCTTTATGTTTGACCCAATCAAATTTACCCGAGTCAACCACGGCCCCAGCAATGGTGGTACCGTGACCGCCCATGTATTTGGTTAAAGAGTGCACAACAATGGCCGCGCCATAGTCTATCGGACGACATAAGGCGGGTGAGGCGACGGTGTTATCCACAATAACGGGGACCCCATGCCTATCAGCGATTTGACAAAGCTTTTCTATATCGACGATGTTACCAGCTGGGTTACCAATTGTTTCGCAAAAGATGGCCCGTGTTTGGTCGTCAATCAGTGCCTCGAGTGCCTCTAGGTCATTGTGTGGGGCAAATTTGACCTCGATACCTTGGCGGGGCAATGTATGGGCAAACAGATTATAGGTACCGCCATAAAGATTACTTACCGACACAATGTTGTTGCCCGCCTCAGCAATGGTTTGTATAGCATAGAGGATAGCAGCCATGCCCGATGACACCGCTAAGGCAGCAATACCGCCCTCGAGGGCAGCGACGCGCTCTTCGAGGACCGCGTTGGTCGGGTTGGTAATACGTGTATAAATATTGCCCGGGACTTTTAAGTCAAAAAGATCTGCCCCATGCTGCGTGTCGTCAAAGGCATAAGAGGTGGTTTGATAAATAGGGACTGCCACCGCTTTGGTGGTAGGCTCGGGTTCGTATCCTGCATGAACGGCTAGGGTTTCAAATTTCATGACTGCCCCCATATAAGCATTGTGAAAAGGTAGGTCAAATCTAAAAGGATTCACTTATACCAACTTTTATTCTCGTTGTATATGCGTAAAAACCCCTTTAGCCAAATAAGTTGGGGGCTTTATTTGTGGCGGGTTGGCTGTTACTGGGCAGGGGGCACCAAACTAAATTTTTAGCGGCGTTGGGGGTGGGCCCAACAAGAAACTTTAAAAGTGGCAAAGACCAATCACCTTTGATTTGGTTTACTGTGTTGCTGTTGGGTTATTGACGGCCTATGATCAGGGCCTGTTGGCATATATGTCTATTGGTGGGCCTAGCAATTATCTTGTTTGGCTTTGGGTTGCGATTGAGGTGTAAATGAGTAAATGGATTAAGCGAGCAGTCTTTTTAGTTACTGCATTATTAATCATTTCAATCGTTGGTGTAGCCGTTTTTTTCCTTACTTTTGACCCCAATGCCTATAAAGATAGGCTAGAAGACTTTGTCTATCAGCGCTACGAACGTCATCTAACCATAGATGGCGACATCAGCCTTTCTTTGTTTCCGCGTATTGGCTTGTCGGTGCAAGAGCTGCAATTGTCAGACAAAGGCTCATCTACCCCATTTGCCGCCGTCAAGCAGATGCGTGTTTCGGTGGCGGTTTGGCCATTGTTATGGAATCGCTTAGTGATTGACCACCTGTCTTTAGATGGGGTGCAAGCGTGGTTTAAATGGCCTAGCCCCAATGAGGGGGTATCTGTAGAGGGGGCATCTAAGGGTGCAGCTGTGCAGCCAGTAGAGCAGCACGGGCAGACTATAGAGACTGTAGATATAGAAATAGAGCCTGATTTGACTCGTCTGCTCAAGGGGTGGTTGATGCCCACCGCCCAAGCGCAGCCACTTAAAGACGCTGTGCACCCGCGTATGCAGCGCTCGGAGTTTCAAGTTGATATTGCAGGTCTAGCGATACAAGATGCCACCCTTTATTTTTCTGGCCCCCAACATGATGGGGTGACGCAATTACGCCAATTGTCAGTCAATACGGGGCGGGTGATCTTAGATCAACCCTTTGATCTGTCGTTAAAAGGCTACCTATATAACCCGACCTATAAAACCGATTTGCGGGTAGAGGGGCAAGCTATTTTGCAGCTCGATGCACTTGCGCAACGGTTGTTGGTACATAGTTCCAACACACATTTTTCTGGCTTGCTCAATGATTTTAAGGTAGATAGTGGTGATTTGCGGGCCTCGGCAGAGTACTTGCTTGGGCAGGCGCTTGATGTAGAGCAGTTAGCGCTTAGTTTGCGTGGTCGTTGGCACAAGCTTAGTCCACAGACTGAGGGCAGTCTGCAACTCAATGCCCAATCATTAGGCATGCATTGGGGGCAGCAACAGTTGTGGTGGGAGCAGCTTAATTTGCGTGCCCACTTGGGTGATCAAAGGGTCAAAACCGAGTTGGCTCTCGAGTCACCTACTATGTTGATGAGCCCCACACAGGCCGATGGCGCGCCCATGCAAGGCAGCTTAAGGTACGCCCAAGGGCAGACAGTTGCTGGCTTAAAGCTTGGGCTTAGTGATTTTTCATCAGGTTGGCAGGCTCTCGAGATAAATAATTTTGCTTTGCAGGGGCAGTATCAAAGCCCTCATCAATTGTGGCAGCTAGATTTAGACTCGGCTGTGCAATGGGCGCATGAAGAGCAGCAGCTGCTTTTTTCTGCCGCCCACGGGGGGTTGAGCTTAAAGGATAAGGCGCTCCCTCAGGGCCAAAGCACTCGACTACTCGAGGGTGATTTCTTTATCGAGCCCTTTAACGGGCATGCAGCAGGCGAACTTACCGCAAAACTCGAGCAGCATGGGCCAATTAATGATCAATTAAGTTGGTTTTTGTGGTTTGATGCCGCCAACCGCCCGGCTCGTTTGATTACCCATTTAGAGTCTCAGGCTTTTGATTTAAACCATTGGTTGCCGCCGGCAGAGGTTCGTCAACAGCGCAGACAAGAACATAAAGAGCAAATAAATACTGAGCAGGATAGCGCCACCAAAGGTTTGCCTCGATTACGCACCGAGCCGGTTGATGAGCTAGCTTGGCGTGCCTTGCCCATAGATTGGTCATGGCGCTTTGAGGCGCAAGAGCTGCGGCTGTTGCATCTCTGGCTCGAGCAAGTACAGGCCCATGGTCTTTGGCAGCAAGATGCTTTGCAAGTTAGTGAGTTATCAGCACGTATGCACGAGGGGGCCATACAAGGCCAAGCCACTTGGTTGGGTAGTCAAGAGTTTTTTGGCACAGTCAATTTAGACGGGGTGGATATGGCCGCATTACTAGCTGCTTTTGCCGTGCCCCCTTTTTTGCAAGGGCATACTCAGTTGCAGGCTGATTGGTACACCCAAGGCAGTACATGGGCTGCTTGGCAGGCTGGGCTCGATTTAGATTTACAGGCACAAGTAGAGCAGGGGGCTTTTTTAGGCTTTTCTGTTTGGGAGCAGGTTGATGCGGCCAATGAGGTGATTCAGCAGTTATTTGCCGCGCAACTGCCCCCTATGCCCGAGCAGTTTTCCGCCTCAGCAGTGACGCCTTTTGTGCATGCGCGCTTTGGGCTCAAGGGTGAGGAAGGGCAACTACAATTTAGTCAGTTTGAGTTAGAGGCTGAGGACTATGCAATTAGCTTGGGTCAGCCCGCATGGGCAGATCTGGCAAATCGACAGCTTGAGTTAGGGTTGATTCTTAGCCTACAGTTGCCCAAGCCATCGGTCATTGAGCAATCAGAGCTTAGTCAGCCCATAGTGGCTGTCAAGCGCTCTGAGGGCGAGCAACTGGTGGTTATCGAGCAAACAGAGGGCAGTCAGCATGCTACTGCTGGGCGTGGTGAGGGCGTAGGGGGGCGGGCAGCGCACCGTTATAGCTTTGCCCAAGCACTGATACCATTGCGCCTAAGCGGGCCTTTTGATGCGCTGCAGCTTCGCTGGCAGTGGTCTGCGATGCGGCATCGTTTTGTGCAAGAGGCTATAGCAGAGGGTTTATTAGACAAGTTGGGGGTATCGGTTTACGATGCTTTGTCTGACCCGCCCGAGCCTGAGCGCTCAGTATTAGAGGCCTTGGTCGAAGATACCGCCAAGTATTTTGGCGTCCCATTAAAAGAGTTTTTGCAAAATTAATGATGAGTTATTCACCGATTGTATATTTGCCTAGCCTTGCTGATGAGCGGGCCCAAGCCTACCAACACCGCTGGTTTTTATGTGATACGCAGCACCGATTGATACCGGCAGAGCAGTTGACCGCCTTAAATGAGGTGGGGTTGTCTTTGTTTGCAGGCTGTTTGCGTATTAGCGCCCCCGGCATGCTGACCCTTGAGCTATTACTTGATGTTATCGAGGATGATGACAGTGTGCGTTGTCAAGCACAGGTGGGTGAGCAATTAGTCGCCGCCATCGATGAGGGTGAGCTCGCCCATACCTGGTTTAGCCAGCTTTTGGGCCAGCCGTGCTTGTGTTTAAAGGTCGACCCCGAGAGCGAGCAGTCTATAGTCTGGCCCTAGGCGGTTTGGTTTTTGGCAGCGGCCGTTAGGCGCGCGTACTTGACCATGAGCTCGTCGTTGCTTTCTTGGTATTCGGGGTGTATTTCAATACAGTCAACTGGGCAGACGACCTGACATTGGGGCTCGTCAAAGTGGCCCACGCACTCGGTACAAAGATTGGGGTCAATTTCGTAGATCTCGGGCCCCATATAGATGGCCTCGTTGGGGCATTGGGGCTCGCAGACATCGCAATTGATGCACTCATCGGTGATATGTAAAGCCATGGCAGTAGCGTAGGTAGTAGTACAAAGCCTTAGTGTAACGCACAGTGGGCGTAAAACCTTAGGTATCCGTTTGGAGTTTGTGCTCTTTCCTGTAGGCCTGTGCCTTTTTTACCAACCAGCGCTCGACGGAAGGGAAAACAAATTTGCTCACATCACCGCCCAAGATGGCAATCTCGCGCACGATGGTGCCCGAGATAAACTGATATTGGTCTGAGGGGGTCATAAAGAGGGTCTCGACCTCGGGCAGTAGATAGCGGTTCATCCCGGCCATTTGAAACTCGTATTCAAAATCAGACACTGCGCGTAGGCCCCGCACAATAACCCGTGCATTTTCCTCGCGGGCAAAGTCTTTTAATAGGCCGCCAAAGCTTTTTACCTGCACATTGGGGTAGTGGCCCAAGACCTCGCTGGCGATTTCTACCCGCTCCTCAACTGTAAAAAAGGGCTTTTTGGCGCGACTGTAGGCCACCCCGACCACCACCTGATCAAATAGGTTGGCTGCGCGGCGGACGAGATCCTCGTGGCCACGAGTAAAGGGATCAAAGGTACCAGGATAAACAGCAGTAATCATAGCGTTGGCATTGGTAAAAATAAAAAAGCCCCTGCGTTACGGATAGCAGACCAAGCTACCTGTAGGTATTAGGGAGTATCATCAGCATTATTGTCTTTTTTTGCGCTTGCAGCAAACTTTAAAAGTTGATAATGAACATGCCCTGCCTTTTGTTGGCGTAAACTACAGTATTGGGGGGGTAGGTCAACGGGCTCTTGGCTTTCTATATAAACGAGGGCGTCAGCGGTTAAAACGTTAGGTAACAACGGCCACAGACGCTCAAACCAGTTTTGTTTAAAGGGTGGGTCAAGCAATACTAGGTCGTACTGATGGGTCGAGCGCTCGAGCACGTGTAGTGCACTGCCTTGGTGAATACGTACCTGTTGGGCCTGTAGTTTGTTGCGTAATTGACGCAAATGGTGCACTGCTTTGGGGTTGGTTTCTACCAATTGTACAAAAGCAGCCCCATGCGAGGCGGCCTCAAAGCCCAAGGCGCCGGTGCCGGCAAACAGATCTAATACATGTTTATCACTAAAATCGCCCCCCCAAAAATGGTGCAGCCAGTTAAATAGTGTCTCGCGGATGCGGTCTGGGGTAGGGCGTAGATCAGCAGCATCGATCACTGGTATACGTGTGCGGCGGTATTGGCCGCCAATTATGCGAATGGCACGTGCGGTCATGAGATAATCAAAGTCCATGAGTTTTTAGTTAGAGTTAAAGTTTATCAATATAGTTTTATTATGTTTAGTTTTTTTAGACGTCGCCGAAAAGAAGAAAAACAAGATGAGTCGATACAGCCACTCAAGCGTCCCGCTCAGGCCGAGCCGACGCCCTCGCAGCCCACAGAGTCTGATAGCGATGTAGGCGCCATCGAGCAAACCGATAAGCCCTCCCAAGGGCCAAGTACCCATACTGAGACAGCTAAGACCGCCACAGACGAGGGCATAACCGATGCTGCTGAGCATGCTGCCGCGGGTGTTACCGAAAGTGCTGCTGCGGGTGTTACTGAGGATGCTACCGAGAGTGCTGTTGAGGGCGTTGTTGAGGGTGCTACCGAGAGTGCTGTTGAGGACGTTATTGAGGATGCTGCACCAGCCGCGGCAACAACTGATGCAGGCACGAAAAATGCCTTGGCAGACGATGCAGTGACCCAAGAGGGGCCGATTATTGAGCAGGCAGAGGTAGCGCCCGAGCCTGCTATGGCCGACTCACCACAGTCTGCTGCCCCGGCACAGGACAAGGCCAAGAAAAAAGAAAAGCGTTCATGGTTTGGCCGGTTACGGGCAGGGTTGGCGCGCACAGGGCAAAACCTCAGCGGGTTATTCGTTGGGGCAAAGGTAGATGAGGAGCTCTTCGAAGAGTTAGAAACTGCTTTAATCATGGCCGATGCAGGCATAGAGGCCACCGAGTCTTTGTTGGCCGATTTACGTGCACGGGTGCGTAAAGAGCGGTTAACCGATGCCGCCCAAGTAAAAGAGGCCTTGATAGAAATTCTTAGTGCCCATTTGGCTCCTTTAGAAAAGGCCTTCCCCTTGCGGGCCCATCAGCCTTTGGTCGTGATGATCGCAGGGGTTAACGGCGCGGGCAAAACCACCTCTATTGGCAAATTGGCTCAGGCCTTTCAAGCGCAGCAAGCCTCCGTCTTGCTGGCCGCTGGCGATACGTTCCGGGCCGCAGCACGCGAACAGCTTATAGAGTGGGGGCAGCGTAATAATGTCACGGTCATTGCCCATGATGGGGGCGACCCAGCTGCGGTGGCCTTTGATGCGGTCAATGCCGCACGTGCCCGTGATATTGATGTAGTGATGGTTGATACAGCCGGGCGTTTGCCCACCCAGTTGCATTTGATGGATGAGCTTAAAAAAATCCATCGTGTTGTGGGCCGGGCCTATGAGGGGGCACCGCACGAGGTTTTGCTAGTTGTTGATGGCAATACTGGTCAAAATGCACTCGCACAGATACGTGCCTTTGATGCTGCTATCCCCTTAAGTGGTCTAATTGTGACCAAGCTCGACGGGACGGCCAAAGGCGGTATCTTGGCCGCAGTGGCGGCGGGTAGCCAGCAAGTACGCCCAGTGCCCGTGTACTGGATTGGCGTGGGCGAGGGCCTCTATGATTTACAGCCATTTGTGGCCCAAGAATTTGCGCAGGCCCTATTGGCAGATGATTGATGAATTGACGCGCTGAACATGCCATAATATAGGGTCATACAGGGTAATAGCAAGGCAACACATATGATTGATTCAAACACAACCCAGCACGATAAGAGCGTAACCGGCATCTCGTCTATCACCGAGATTATTGCCGATATTCGTGCCGGTAAAATGGTAATTTTGGTTGACGAAGAAGACCGCGAAAACGAGGGCGATTTACTGATGGCCGCCGAGTTTGTCACCGCTGATGATATTAATTTCATGGTGACCTATGGTCGTGGTTTGGTTTGTTTAACCCTTACCGAAGAGCGTTGCCAGCAACTTGATCTCCCACTTATGGCAACGCGTAATGGCACACGTTTTGGTACCAATTTTACTGTTTCTATCGAGGCCGCCACAGGGGTCGAGACAGGTATCTCGGCAGCCGATCGTGCACGTACCGTGCAGGCAGCTGTGGCCCGCGATGCCAAGCCTTCTGACCTAGTACAGCCTGGGCATATCTTCCCGCTCAAGGCGGCCCGAGGGGGGGTGTTGGTGCGCGCGGGTCATACCGAGGCAGGTTGTGATATCACAACCCTAGCGGGTGTGACTCCAGCCGCGGTTATCTGCGAGATTCTCAACCCCGATGGCACCATGGCAAGGTTGCCCGATTTGATCAAATTTGCCCGCGAGCACAATATCAAAATCGGTACCATTGCCGATCTGATCCAATACCGGAGCACGCACGAGTCCATGATCGAGCGCTTATTCGTGCGCCAAACCACCACCCCCTGGGGGCAATTCAAGGCTATTGGTTATCGCGATCTGTCTTCTGGGGCGCCGCATATTGCTCTGGTGCACGGTGATATTCAGCCCGATCAAGAAACGCTCGTACGTGTGCACGAGCCCACCACTGTACTTGATGTGTTGTGTGCAGACTGTAGCGATCATAGTTGGAGCATTCCCAACGCCCTAAAGGTCATACAGCAATCTGCTGCGGGTGTATGTATATTGATGAATTGCCAAGGCAATCAAGAAAAGGTTTTCGAGCAGTTCGATCTGCGTACCAATGAGGGCGGCGAGCAGGCCCAAACACAGCCTTCGGTTGCTGAGTCACCCGAGGCCCCGCACCGCTATGATTTGCGCACCTACGGTATTGGTGCCCAGATTTTGCGTGATTTAAACGTTGGTCAGGCTCGTTTACTGGCCCGCCCACGCAAAATGCCCAGCATGACAGGTTTTGCTTTAACAATTACCGGTTATTTAAGCGAAGAAGATATCACAACCTAAACGGAGCCATCAGTTATGAACCCTTACCTTATTACCCCCGATCTCAATGGCGAAGGGCTGCAAGTCGGTATTGTACGCGCACGCTTCAATGAGGAAATAGGCCTCGCCCAAGAAAAGGCCTGCGTTGCTCAGCTTATCGAGCTCGGCGTAAGCCCCGATGACATCACCCTTGTCACAGTGCCCGGCGCACTCGAGGTGGGCGTGACCTTACAACAAATGGCCGAGTCTGCCGAGTTTGATGCACTCATCGCATTGGGTGCGGTAGTGCGCGGCGAGACCTATCACTTCGAGGTGGTCAGCAACGAAAGTGCAGCGGCCATTTCGCGGGTAGCGCTCGATACCGGTGTACCGGTAGCCAATGGTATTTTGACCACCGAAAACGAGGAGCAGGCACTTGTGCGTGCTGCCGAAAAGGGCCAAGACTGCGCCGAGGCAGCAGTCGAGATGGCCAATCTCATCGATCTACTTCAGCCCGATTATTTAGATGTGCTCGAAGACGACGATGACGACGACGATGACTTCGATAGTGAGGATGATTTTGACGACTGAAGGCCAACAAACCTTAGCTAAAAAGGCTCGTGGGGGCCGTAGAAGGGCGCGCGAGTTTGCTTTACAAGGTATCTATAGCTGGATTATTCAGGGTGCCGAGGGCCTGCGCGACGCCCACCATATCGATGCGCATATACGCCACGAAGAGGGCTTTGATGAGGCCGACTTTGATTGGTACCACACCCTTTTGTATGGGGTGATGCGCGATGCCCCCAACCTGCAAACGCAGTTTATGCGCTTTGTCGACCGCCCGCTGGCCGAGCTTTCCCCCGTCGAGCGGGCGGCGTTATTGCTAGGTACCTACGAGCTCACCTACCACACCGAGGTGCCTTATCGAGCGACCATCAACGAGGCTGTCGAGTTGGCCAAGTTTTTTGGCTCAGCCGAGGGTTTTCGCTTTGTTAATGGGGTGCTCGACAAGGTGGCTGCGCAGGTGCGACCAACCGAGTTTAAGGCCTATCGCAGGCGGGGCTCATAATTGATTAGTCTGAGGTAGTAACAATGACCGATTCCGCACAAGGGCCCTTGTCTGAGTTTGATATCATCGCGCGTTATTTCACGCCCTCAGTGCCTGCGGGTATGGTCGGGGTGGGTGATGACTGCGCGATTATCCCGGTTCGCCCCGGCTATCAGCTCGCTGTAAGTACTGACACCTTGATCCAAGAGCGGCATTTTTATGGTCATACCCCTGCAGATTTAGTAGGCCACAAGGCACTAGCTGTCAATTTGTCTGATTTAGCCGCTATGGGCGCGCGTCCTCGCGCTTGTTTGTTGTCCTTATCGTTGCCGCGGGTTGACGAGCAATGGTTACAAGACTTTAGTGCCGGCTTTCATCAGTTATGTACCGATTCGGGCTGTGTGCTCATAGGGGGGGATACCACCCGCAGTAACCACGGCATCATTATCACGGTTACAGTACTAGGCGAGGTACCTGTTGCCCAAGCCTTATTGCGCAATCGTGCACAGCCTGATGATGATATTTGGCTAACGGGCCATCTAGGTGCCCCTTATGTTGCTTTGCAGCTGTTGGGTCAGCACTGGCCAGCCAATCCCGATCTATTAAAACTAGCTTTACCGCGCCTGCAGCGGCCTATCCCTCCTTATCACTGGGCCCCCGAGCTGCTTGGGCATGCGCATGCTGCCATCGATATTTCTGATGGGCTCATACAAGACTTGCAACATATATTGGGCCGTAGCGAGTTTGGGGCGCAGATTGAGTGCGCCAAGCTACCCCAACACTCAGTGTTGCAGCACCTCGATGAGGCGCAGCGCTACGAGGCGTTGTTAGCGGGTGGCGATGAGTTCGAGTTGTGTTTTACTGCCTCGCCCAAGAGTCGGGCGTATATATTAGATAGCGCAGCCAAGGCTGAGGTAGCTGTGCATCGGGTGGGCAAGATTACCCTTGCGCCCGAGTTACAGATTTATGGTTTTGATGGTCAACGTTTAGTTGATGAGCAGCGCTTTATTTCGGCCTCGGGCTTTGACCATTTTGCCCAGTAGCTGCAGTGCCTTGGGCACTGTTGTGGGTTTTCATTACCTGTTTTAGTCCCCTCTTTATACGCTATAACTAGCTTTTATCCGTATTTGTTTTTAAAGATTACGCATGCAATATACCGCCACATCAAAACGTGATTTCCCTCCAGTACGTTGGGTGTTTAGTTCTTTTTGGCGGTGGCTGGCTTTTGGTCTTGGTACCGGTTTAATTCGCCCTGGTCCTGGCACCTGGGGCACAGCTTTAGCGTGGCTTATGTGGTGGGCGGGGCTTGATAGGCTGGGCACTTCAGGGGCGCTGTTATTAGTTTTACTCGGTTTTTTATTTGGTTGTTGGCTTTGTGATCGTGTTGGGGCCGAAATCGGCATCGCCGATCATAGTGGCATCAATTGGGATGAGTGGGTCGCTTTTATTTTTGTGCTGGCTTTAATCCCTGCTGCTTTTATTTGGCAGTTAGTAGCCTTTGTGCTCTTTCGCTTTTTTGACATCGTTAAACCTGCACCTATAGGTTTGCTTGATCGGCAGCTCAAGGGTGGGGTTGGGGTGATGGTTGACGATATGGTGGCCGCTGTCTATGCACTGATAGGGGTCTGGCTATTGCATTATGCTTTTCTTAGTTGGGGGTAGTGATGCACGAGACATTCGGCCAAGATTTTGTTCACAAGACTAAGCAATTAGCGCAGTTGCTGTGCGCCCAAGGTGCGCGGCTAGCCTGTGCAGAGTCGTGTACGGGGGGCTTGTTATCGGCGCAGCTTACAGCAGTAGCGGGGGCAAGCCAATGGTTTGAGGCGGCCTATATTACCTATAGCAATGCCGCCAAACAAAATGATTTGGGGGTATCGGCCCATACGCTAGAGCGTTATGGGGCCGTGAG
>Ga0209487_1002733_pt1 | contig 14198 bp, 13 predicted proteins | sample Poulit2012_FD_187524 | JGI IMG/M metagenome (GOLD analysis project Ga0209487, IMG submission 187524) | Agricultural soil microbial communities from Georgia to study Nitrogen management - Poultry litter 2012 (SPAdes) (version 2) | ecosystem: Environmental > Terrestrial > Soil > Agricultural land... | reverse complement strand
GTTACAATCACTTTGCCGTTTTCCTTGAGCGCCTCACCGATGGTGCCCAAGGACTCCTCCACGGCGCTATCGATAAAGCCGCAGGTGTTTACAATCACCATGTCAGCGTCGTCGTAGGTAGGGACAATGCGATAGCCTTCGGTACGTAGCTGGGTAAGTATGCGCTCGGAGTCCACGAGATTCTTAGGGCATCCGAGGCTGACAAATCCGACGGTGGGGGCTTTACTCATAATCACGGCTCATAGCGTAGAAACGGACCGCATTGTAGGGGGTCAAACGCGTTTTTGCACTCATCAAACCCGCATTCTCGTGAAGAACTTCCTGCGCTTCGGTTTCCTGCCTGCGCTTCGGTTTCCTGTTAGAATGGCCGCCTTTTGCATCGGATGAAAGCCCCGAAATGCTTCCAGCCCCTCGTGTGCAAGCCATTGACTATCAGCCCGACAGCACCGTGTTATTCCGGGCTGTGGCCCATCTGCCCCACCCCATCTGGCTGGATAGCGGCGGCCCCGCCAGTCCGTACGGTCGTTACGACATTATCAGCGCCGCCCCCGATAAACGCCTGATCACCCACGGGCGGGAAACACGCATTGAAGGTGTGCACGGGCCCGTTGAGGTATCAGGAGATAACCCCTTTCAGCTCCTGCAGGCGCAGCTGCCCGCCCCTTTGGCATCGGTGCCTGATCTGCCTTTTATTTCCGGTGCGTTAGGCTTTTTCGGCTACGACCTGGGCCGACGCCTGGAACAGTTGCCCAGCTTGGCACGCCAAGATATTCAACTGCCTGATATGTGCGTCGGCATCTACTCCTGGGCCCTGATTCAGGATCACCAGAAACAGCAAGCCTGGCTGGTCAGTCAACCCGAGGCCACCCTGGATGCTATCACCCCTTTGGTTCATCCAGATCACTTAAAGTTAATTCCAGATTCGGACAACAACCCGTTTAAAATCAACGGGTTCCGGCCGGAACTTAATGTTGCTGAATACGCCAGTCACATCACTAAAATCCAGAATTACATTCGCGCCGGCGATTGCTACCAGGTGAACTTTGCTCAGCGTTTTAGCGCCGATTACCAGGGCGATCCCCTTACCGCCTATTTGGCCCTACGCGAGGCCCTGCCCTCGCCCTTTTCCGGTTACATACCGCTGGAACAGGGTGCGATTCTCAGCCTTTCACCGGAGCGCTTTGTGACCGTGCGTAACGGCAGCGCCGAAGCCAAACCCATCAAAGGCACCATCGCTCGGGGCACTACACCGTCTCAGGATCAGGCCAATGCCCGGGCTCTGCTCGATAGCCTAAAGGACCGGGCGGAAAATCTGATGATTGTGGATTTATTACGCAACGATCTGAGCAAAACCTGCACTCAGGTGGCGGTGCCGAAACTGTTCGAGTTGCAAAGCTTCGCCAACGTCCATCATTTGGTTAGTACGGTGACCGCTCAGCTTAGGCCAAGCGCCGACGCGGTGGATTTACTGGCGGGTTGTTTTCCTGGCGGTTCGATTACCGGCGCGCCGAAAATACGCGCGATGGAAATTATCGAGGAGTTGGAGGCCACCCGCCGCTCTGTGTATTGCGGCAGTCTTGGCTATATCAGTGCTGACGGTAATATGGATACCAACATCGCTATCCGCACCTTGGTGTGCGATCGGGGGCGGATACACTGCTGGGGTGGCGGCGGTATCGTGACGGATTCGGTGCCAGAGAATGAGTATGAGGAGAGCGTGAAGAAGGTGCAGTTGCTGATGGATACGTTGGAGAATGCGTTTGGGGAACGGTGAGCTGTTTTTATCCAACACGGAGATTTGAAGCCGCGGTTATTACCTCGAATGCCGTGGATGATCCGTGCTCCGTAAGATATATCCCAGACGTTTCGCAGGAGGCTTTCGAAAACGCCGTGAACCCATCCCTGGGGGCTCTCCCACAAGATCCCTCTTGTGAGAGTTTCGAAAGCCTCCTGCGAAACGCCTTTGTAGCAGCCAGTTTGTCACTCTTATCAAGACGCGCTCGTTATAGAAGGGCTATTAAGAATGCCGTCAGCCGGGGCCACTAGGGTCGTGCAGGATGCGTGTTCAGCAAGCCTCACAAGAGGGACCTTGTGAGGCAGTCCCCAGGGATGGGTTCACGACGGTTGCTGAACACGCATCCTGTGCGGCCCGGGAGCTTACTTACGAAGCGGCTATTTTTCGACGACTGCAAAATGCGCTTGCAGGAAACAAAGGGGAGCACTGGGGACGGCAGAGCGCCCCCAGCTATGGGCATGGTTACAGCGTCAGATCACGATTGCTGGCCTCAATAAAGGCCTTTTTCAGATCTTCGAAATTGTGCACGGCGGGGAATTGCGGGAATTCGTCGATTACATTCTGCGGAGCATGGAACAAAATGCCCGCATCCGCTTCGCTGAGCATGGTGGTGTCGTTGTAAGAATCACCAGCGGCAATAATCCGATAGTACAGCGTCTTCAATGCCAACACCGATTGGCGCTTGGGGTCGCGCTGGCGCAGCGTGTAATCCACCACCCTGCCCTCCGAATTCACTTGCAGGCGATGACAGAATAGCGTGGGAAAACCCAGCTGGCGCATCAGCGGCTGGGAAAACTCATAGAACGTGTCAGAGAGGATGATCACCTGAAAGCGCTCGCGCAACCAATCCAGAAACTCTCGGGCACCTTCCAGAGGCTGCAGCTTGGCAATTACCTCCTGAATCTCATGCAAACCGAGTTTATGCTCATCCAGAATACGCAGGCGTTGCTTCATCAGCACGTCATAGTCTGGAATATCACGGGTAGTCGCCTTGAGCTCTTCGATACCGGTTACTTTGGCAAATTCGATCCAGATTTCCGGCACCAAAACCCCTTCCAGATCAAGACATGCTAATTCCACAAACAGACCTCTCAACAATTGGTATAGCGACGCGTAACGCCTTTAATAATTTGCGGGTGAATCTACCGGTTTCCGCCTCTGAAAGCAAACTTGTTTGAGCGTTTTTTCCACGTGGAACATAGACCCCAGCCAAGTAATAACACACGGCGTTATAGCGATCGGAAATCGTACAGCTCCCCCCTCCCCGCACCCCGCACCCCGCCTGGGCTACAAGGAGTATATTTTGTACCCCTAAAAAGTACCATTACTACATAGTGTATATATACTGCGCACTCTGATCAAAAACAGGACATTGTTTCACGGAGTCTTTCCCGCTTAGGAACAACGCCTCAAGTGCCCCGGGATATAACCTCATAAGCGTTCGTTATTAGAAACCCGCCAGCTGCTCTGGTATTCTTTTGCTCCTGATTTTGATGCAACCGAGACCCGCTCATGGCCACAGAACTGCTAGCAACCGTTGACTTGGACGCTGAGTTACAAAAACAGTCGCCCCAGAAAATTCTTCAGTACGCCATGGAGCAGTACGAAAATCTGGCCATTTCCTTCAGCGGTGCTGAAGATGTCGTGCTGGTGCATATGGCGCAGCAGATTAACCCCAATGTGCAGGTGTTTTCTTTAGATACCGGTCGTTTGCACGCAGAAACCTATCGGTTTATTGAGCGCGTGCGTAAGTATTACAACGTAAAAATCGACATCCTCTCCCCCGATGCCGAAGCCGTACGACAACTCGTTACGGAAAAGGGGCTGTTCAGCTTCTATGAGGACACCCATCACGAGTGCTGCGGCATTCGCAAAACGCAACCGCTACGCAAAAAGTTATCTCAGCTGGATGCCTGGGTGACGGGCCAGCGCAAAGACCAAAGCCCGGGAACCCGGGCCGGTATTCCGGTGATTCAGGATGACAAGGTATTCGCCCAGCCCGGTGGACGGCTAGTGAAATTCAACCCCCTGGCCAACTGGAGCTCCCAGCAGGTATGGGACTACATAAGGGCCATGGAAGTACCTTATAACGAATTGCACGACCGGGGCTATGTGTCCATCGGCTGCGAGCCCTGCACTCGCCCGGTTGGCCCTGGGCAGCACGAGCGCGAAGGCCGTTGGTGGTGGGAAGATGCAACCAAAAAAGAATGTGGGTTGCACGCGCAAAACGTCGACAGTTAATCAAGCATCGCCCTATACTCTCGGTCATACTCTTCGGTGTCGGATACACACGCTACCGCGAGGATGTCGATGAAAATTACCCTGGTGAAGAAAATCCTTCCCGACGGCCGTGCGTGCCGCAAATGTCAGGATGTCCACACGCGTCTAACCGAGTCGGGATGGCTGGAAAAAATCGACGAAGTGTTGGAGGCGCGCCAGAGCGACCCCGAAAGTCCTGGGATGCGTTTGGCGCGTCAATATCAGGTCACCCAGGCGCCGTTTTTTATTGTTGAGCGTCCGGGGCAGCCCGCCCAGGTGTACACGGTGTATCTGAAGCTCGTGAAGGAAGTGTTGGAGCCCAGCGCCAATCCCCCAAAGTCGTCCTAACCGGCGCCCCCGCCTTTCCGTCGGTCGGGGAAAGCTCTTAGCCCTTAATTCTTAATTCCTTGCCGCCGGCGGGTACTCCACACCGTTGTTTTTCAAACCGCAATAACCGCCGGGATTCTTTGCCAGATACTGCTGGTGGTAATCTTCTGCGTAATAAAACGTACCGACCGGCTCAATCTCGGTGGTGATGGCTCCGAAACCAGCGGCGCTGAGCGATCGCTGATAACGCTCGGCACCGGCTCGTGCCTGGGCCAATTGAGCATCGCTGAATGTGTAGATGGCGGATCGATACTGGGTACCTAAATCGTTACCCTGGCGCATGCCTTGGGTTGGATCGTGCTCTTGCCAGAACACCGCCAATAACTGTTCAAAGGTTACCTTCGCGGGATCGTATACCACGAGCACCACTTCACTATGCCCGGTGCCGCCGCTGCAAACTTCCTCGTAACTGGGGTTGGGCGTATAGCCACCGCTATAACCCACCGCCGTGGTGTACACGCCCGGCAGCTGCCAGAAGATCCGCTCCGCCCCCCAGAAGCAACCCATACCAAACACCACCTGCTCAAACCCTTCCGGGAATGGGGGTTTAAGCGCAGCGCCGGTCACGACGTGCTGATCGCTCACCGCGACGGCTTGTGCACGACCCGGCAGCGCCTCTTCTGGCGTGGGCATTTGTGGTATGCGTCGAGAGAACAACATGACGGGCAACCTCCTTCAGGGGGATACGCATAGCGCGCAACCTGGGCTAAAACCAGCGGTTTTGATGGGCACGCTCCCACCAGGTCAACAGCAGTCGATCAATCGTACCTTGAGCGGCCATGCCGATTTTCTCGGGCAGCGATTTTCGCTGGACGAAACTCACGTGATAGATGTCGGCGTCTGGATGCTGCTTAAGTAAATACTCATCGCTGGTCTGCAGCTCATCGGCGAGGTTGACGTCCATGGCGCGCCGGCCGAACCAGATCTCTCCCGTGGCCACTTTGGCGATGTCGACACTGGGTCGATGCTGACTGACAAACTCTTTGAACAGCACATGGGTGTCTTCCAGATCGTTCTTGAATTTCTCCCGATGCTTATCGGTATTCTCTCCAAACATGGTCACCGTGCGCTTGTACTCACCGGCGGTGAACATTTCATAATCGATGCTGTTCTTCTTTAACAGCTTATTGAAATTGGGCACCTGCGCGACCACACCGATGGATCCGAGTATGGCAAAAGGCGCGGCCAGGATTTTATCGGCCACGCAGGCCATCATATAACCTCCGCTGGCAGCAACCTTGTCAACGCATACGGTTAGGGGGATCTTACGCTCGGTAATCCGTGCCAACTGACTGGACGCCAAGCCGTAGCTGTGTACCAGGCCGCCGGCACTTTCCACGTTGACCACCACCTCATCACTCTCGGTCGCCAAACTCAGTACGGCGCTCACTTCCTGGCGCAAGTTCTCGGTGGCCGAGGCTTTAATATCGCCGTGAAAGTCCAGTACAAAAACGCGCTTTTTCGTGCTGGCCAGGGACGGGGGTTTGTCCGCCTCCGCGGCCCGATGTTTGGCGGCTTTCTTGCGCGTTTTCTCTTCCTGTTTCTGCTGTTTCTTTTCGTTCTTATGCTCTTGCTTGAGAGTTAACTTATCCAACGCAGCGGCACGCAACGTGTCGGCCATGTCGCGGAAACTGTCGTTCAGGTTGGTCACCTCAATGTGACCCTTATCGTGCTTTTTACGACCCTTGCTGCCAGCGGCTGCGATAAAGCCGATGAGCACCAGCAGAGCCACCACGAAGGTGACAACTTTGGCCAAAAACATACCGTACTGTGCTAAAAACTCCAAATCAGACTCCGCTTCTAACTGACTGAACAATGCAAAGATTCGATAGTAAATTCAATTATCCCAGATGGCCAGCGCGTCACGCGCGGGACCATTGAGTGGCCGGGCCAGTAAACCGGTATTAGACAGGCTCACCTCAAATAAGGCGTTGTCCGCCATGGGTACAAAAGTGGCGCTGCCGTAATTGGCATCCGCCAGGGGCATTATCTGCGGGTAGCGTCTGAGCCATCGCCATACATCCACACGCCAACTGCCGTCGCTGAGGTCATAGACCGTTCGCTCAGCACTGCGCTCATCCTCAAGGGTGTAATACCGGCCGCTGATTCTGTCCAGCCGGTACCCGGGCTTGACGCCCATGGCAGCGACAAAGCCCTGCCACTTGATAATGCGTGCGTCCAGTTGCCACTGGTCCCCTCGCAAATCGAATTCCTGTTCTGTTCCGTCGCTGCTCACCAGCGTTGCCAGGTACGTTTGTTTATCGGTTTGCCGAAAGCTTAGGGTCGCCACCGGCTGTTCCGCGAGCAACTGTTTATAGCTGATGATGTCGAACGCGATCAGAGCCAAGGCACCCGCTCCGGCAACTAACGCCAGACCAAACATACCTCGCAGCCAGCCGAGCAACCACCGGCTCCGGGCCAGGGTTTTTACGGCGCTGTACACCAGCAAAGCGCCAAGCAGCAATATGAACGCCGCAAGTAATGTGTAAAACATGCAATGCCCTTTTTCTTCGACGAGTCGACAGTTACAGCACTACTCGAAATGGGTCATCGAAAAACCAATAGTCCCGGCGCTTTAGCTTGTCTGAACCGGATAACCCAGTGCCTCCAGGCTCTCCTCTGCCACCTGCAGCACGCTGTCGTCAGCGCCGCGCTCGTATTTAATCATGTCCAAATAGTGTTCAAGACTGATAATGGCATCGGCGAATGTTTCAAGCATGTGTTGCACAGCGGCGGGTTGCTCGTTTTGCAGAAGCGCTTTTTCCACGAAACGTACACACGACGCTACCAGCGCCGCTGCTCGGGGCAGAGTCAACAGCGTCATGCCGCCCCGAACTGAGTTCAGGGTGGTGGCGACGTTTTTGATGTGTCCCACATCGTAGTTCGATTCGGCAAACGAGCTCAGAGCGCGCTTGATCAACGCCAGGCCTGACTCGGCCTCTTCAAGCACCAATTGCTCCGCTTCCGCAAGCTGGCTATTGGCAATGACATCATGGCGGGAGGTGGCGTTGATTTGTGCAAGCCGCTCATCAGACAGGGTGGTTTTGCCAAGTCCGGATACTGAGCTTTCGATGTACAGGAGTGTATCGGCAACGGCAAGCAGGTCTTCCGCATCCACGTCATCGCTATTCTTTTGCCAACCGGCGATCTTCTTGATCTCTTGCCTTAAGCTATCGCTGGCGGAAACCAGTCCGACCACGGCCAAAATTTCCGCAATTTTATTGAGCGTATCCAACAGCTCGGGACTTTCCCCCAGCAGCTCGGCGCCCCCTTGGGCGGCGCGCTCTAGAATATTCTTAGTGCTACGCAGCTCATCTTTGAGTACGGCACTCATCGACTCAATGGTCTTGGCACTGGGCCCTTTGAGAAACTCCAGCTCCTGCTGTAACTCCGCGTCATTGAACGGCAGCGGTTGCAATTGATACCGTTTCATTACCGCGGTCGCGCGTGGGTGTTCGGAGTGTGACAGGGCAACCAGATAGAGTAATTCTTTGATCAATTCGCGATCGGGGGTCTTGGTCAACGCGCCCTGCCCCTCGGTTTGCAGTTTTTTGATCTCCCGATCCAATGCACTGAACAGGCGTTTTCGGCTCATGTTTACGTGCAAACGCTTCTCTGCGGCAGTCTCCAGCAAGGCGTGACACACCGTCCACAGCTCCCCCATGGCATATCCGGCGCTGGCGGTTTCCAAACGCTCCATGGCGCGGGCCATCATGGACAGGGCGGGCACTGTGCCCTTGTCCTGCAGGACACGCAGCAGACCGACCTGGTACATGTGACGCAAGCGCCGCACCAAACTGGTTAACTCTTCGCCGAGCTTTGTCCCATTGTGGGCGGTAGGCGATGCCATTTTCGGCACTTCCAACTCGTAGAAGTGGCTTTCCGGCAAAGGCGGAGCATTTCTAAACTGTCGTAGCTCGTTAATGTAAGGAATCAGCAGCATGGGCATGCTGCGCGAGGTTTGCAGACAGTATTCCAAGTAACGGGGCAGGATAAAAAACGCGGACGTAAGCCGCTCCAGCTTGCGATCCGTGTTCGATTCTTCCCCAAGAGGAATGTCGGTGATGTGCTGCACCAGCTCCTGAGCCAGCAGATCGATACCCTTGAGTTGCAAGAGGCTCAAAGTCCCGCTGATTTGCTTGATGCCATCGATACAGCTTTGCAGCAGCTCGGCATTATTTCGCTCAGAAGAAAACTGCTCCAGATGCATGGCCGACTGTTCAATGGTGGCCACCAACTCATTTTGCACAACTTTGAGCGAACTCAAATTAATTTTTTCGACTCCGATCACTGAGGCTGTCCTGTTTTATTGGAAGGCTGGTTCTCATAATAGCTGAGCCTGCGGATTTATCTGCGCTTCGCTGCCCTCTTCCTCGAGACGCGCGGTAAGGCCCACCGGGGTTAAGAATAGCAATCTAATGCCAGCGACCCAAGTTTTTATGACTTCTTTACAAAACCTGCGTAAGTCCTTGTCATTATTGCTGATTGAATCTCAAACTGGGCGTGAGCAAGACCCTGGACACCGGTCATCGTCACCGGTATTTGACTCCCATGGTCGTGCCCCTCCAGCCCCATCGAAGTGCGCCGCCGTGGGAAATCAACCGGGGCTTTGGGAGTTTCCGAAACGAGCGCTCCGCCACACAGGTTATGGAAACGTCGGTTATAAAAACACTGGCGCTTTCATTGATTATTATCGACAGCAACGCGTTCACTGCGTCAATCCGTCCAGAGACACGCGCCGCCGCTGGCTTTGCTGATGGCTTCGAGCTTTTCCCGGTGTGCCGCCAATTCCGTATCGTTTGCCCGGATAATCGGCAGGGCCGGCCGGTTGGCCGGCAAGGGGCGCGGTTCACTGCCCGCGATACCGGAGGTACCGCCTTTGGTGTCCTCACCGCCCAGGGATAGATCGGTCTGCCCGCCGGTCATCAACAAGTACACGTCGGCCAGAATTTCCGCGTCCAGCAACGCGCCGTGCAGTTCACGCTGAGTGTTGTCCACACCGTAGCGCTTGCATAGGGCGTCGAGGTTGTTTTTCTGGCCCGGGTGCTTCGCCCGCGCCAGCATCAGGCTGTCTTTGACCGTGCAGATACGGGTTATGTCTTTGACAGGGCCAGCTAACAGGCTTAGCTCGTGATTAATAAAACCGATATCAAAGGGCGCGTTGTGAATCACCAGCTCCGCACCTTCGACGAAAGCGAGAAACTCCTCCGCGATATGTTCGAACAGGGGCTTGTCGGCCAGCATTTCATTGCTAATGCCGTGCACTTCCATCGCGCCAGCATCCACTTCCCGCTGGGGGTTGATGTACTGATGGTAATGGCGGCCCGTCAGCCGGCGGTTGATCAGCTCGACACAGCCAATCTCGATAATGCGATGCCCCTGGCTTGTCTCCAGACCGGTGGTTTCGGTATCTAAAACAATTTGACGCACGCGTTAGTTCTCCATCTCATCAATGCCTCGGCTGGCCATCTCATCAATCCCCCGGTTGGCCAACTGATCAGCGATCTCGTTCTCCCGGTGGCCGCTGTGGCCCTTAATCCAATGCCAATCCACCCGGTGACGCTGGTTTTGCTCGTCCAGCGCCTTCCATAAATCCACGTTTTTGACCGGCGCTTTGGCGGCCGTACGCCAGCCATTGCGTTTCCAGCCTTGGAGCCAGTTGGTAATGCCCTGGCGCACGTATTGGGAGTCGGTAGTTAGCACCACGTGGCACGGCTCTTTCAACGCCGTCAGGGCTTCTATCGCGGCCCGCAGCTCCATGCGATTATTGGTCGTTTGGGCTTCGCCCCCATACAGTGAGCGCTCGACATCTCCGTAACGCAACAGCGCACCCCAGCCACCGGGCCCGGGATTGCCACGGCAGGCTCCATCGGTAAATACTTCAACTTTTTTCAAGGTTTCTCCCTTACTGGCTTGATTTGCAAGCCTTTTGTTCTTTTCTGACTGATTTGGCACCCTCTAAACCTGTTTGGGGTTCAACCTGACTCCAACACGGTTTAAGCGGAATTGTGGCGCCCACATCTTTACGCGCAACAATCAGATATACGCCTCCCGGAAACAGGAGCAGCCTTTTACCCCACCGCTCCAGCCAATGCAAATGGCGTAAGGTGCTCGAACGCGATGCGGGTGGGCGATAAAAACCGTGTCGAACCGCGACCAACTCCAGGTCCAGCAGTTGTAACCAGTCCATAATCCGCCCCAAGCGCAACGATTGGTGGCGCCAGCGGGGTTTGCGGCTGAAGCAACGAGCCAGCCAGCCGCTGAGGCCCAGCAGGCTCCAAGGGTTAAAGCCTATAAGCACCAAGTGCCCCCGGGGAATCAACACCCGCGCCACTTCCCGCAACAACTGATGCGGAGTTTGCGAATAGTCCTGCAGGTGGTGCAGCAGCACCAGATCCAAACAGTCTGAAGGCAGCGGCAGCGCATCGGAGTCCGCCACCAAAGGCGATAAGGGGCCCTTGGTAGCCCCCGTGGGACTCAGAGTAAACCGATGGGTAATGCGGCTGCCCCGCGTAAGGTCTAACGCGGGGTCGACGCTCATTTGCAACAGGTGGTAACCGAATAAATCCTGCAGCTCCTGCTCCAAGAGCATTCGCTCCTGCTCCAGCACCGCTTGGCCCAGAGGCGTTTCCAGCCAGTCCGCCACATCAGGCAGCGACTCCTGCAGGGGGACCACGCCAAAACGCTGACGCATAACGGCACGGGCACGGCAGTACAGACTATAAGGCATGGCGGTTGGGCACCGGTTTGGTGTTGGCAAGGGAATTCATTATCATGCCAGCAAGCTCACCAGACAACCAGAGACCCGCAACCCATGTTCGAGATAGAGGCCATTCCGACGCTGGAAACGAATTATGTATGGATGCTCACTGGCTCAGGGCACCGGGCCTACATTGTCGACCCGGGCGAGGCGCAGCCCGTGCTGGAGCGCCTGCAGCAGAACCAAACGGAACTCGCTGGCATATTGATCACCCACCACCACTGGGATCACACCGATGGACTTGGAGAGATTCTGGCCCATACGCCAGTACCCGTGTACGGGCCAAGTTCGGTACCCGAGGTGTCGAATCCCCTGGAAGACGGCGATTCACTGGTATTGGACGAGATCACCTTCACGGTCATGGCCGTGCCGGGCCACACTCTGGACCATATCGCCTACTTCGCTCCCGCAACAACCACTCACGCACCGGTACTCTGCTGCGGGGATGCACTCTTTGCGGCAGGTTGCGGCCGGTTGTTCGAAGGTACCCCAGAGCAAGCCTTGCAGTCATTGAAGAAGCTGACCCGTTTACCCGCTGAGACCCAGGTGTATTGTGCCCATGAGTACACATTGGCAAATCTGCGATTCGCCCGACAGGTGGAGCCTAGCAACGCCGCGCTAGCGCAGCGCCTAGCCCGGGATGAGCAGCGCCTGGCCAGTACCGGAACCACCTTGCCGACGACAATGGTGGAAGAGCTGGCAACTAACCCATTCTTACGCTGCACACAGGCCTCGGTCAAATCGCAAATGGAGGCCCATTGCGGCGGGACGTTGACCAGCGAAACTGAGGTGTTTGCAGCGCTCAGACGCTGGAAGGACGTCAGCTAACTGGGACGGTATACCTCGCGCCCCCTGCGCAAAAAACGCTTAACTCGCGCCTGTGACGCGATGATGTGTACTGCGTCACCACCCGACGTGGAAGTTCGCTTGACCCATGTAGGAGCAGCACCTAAACTCGCACAAAATCACTTTACTGGTGATCCGAGCGCCATTTTTCTCTGTGATTCTCGATGATTCAATAACAAACACGTGGCTCAATGAATTTTTTTAAAAACCCCGTAGTCATTGCGTTTAGCCTGCTGAGCATAAGCGGCTGCAGCGCCCTCACCGGTCAACCCAAAACCGCTTTTAGCTTGCCCGCCAGCGTTGGTATCGACGTGGCGGACGAGTATTGCGTTTACGACCCGAACCTCCATCGCGATTACCAAGTAGCCAATTTGGGTAACCTGTGGCCGCGATTGCGGGAAGGTTACGGTTTCCCGGAAGTGGATAACGAACGCATACAGACCTACGTGGACTGGTACAAACGTCACCCGCACTACCTGGACCGGGTGATAGAGCGCGGAAGTCGCTATCTGTATCACATAGTAAGCGAACTGGAAGCCCGGGACATGCCCCTTGAGCTGGCACTGCTACCCATCGTAGAGAGCGCTTTCGATCCATTTGCCTACTCCCACGGTCGCGCCGCTGGTCTGTGGCAATTTGTACCGGCGACTGGGCGGTATTACGGGCTTGAGCAAAACTGGTGGTACGACGGCCGCCGGGATATTACCGCATCCACGGAGGCGGCCCTAACCTATCTCAGCCGGCTCCACGCCCGTTTTGATCAGGATTGGTTTTTAGCACTTGCCGCGTACAACACCGGCGGAGGCAACCTGAATCGCTCCATACGCCGCAACGCACGTGCAGGACAGCCTACCGATTTCTGGTCTCTGCAGCTGCCCCGGGAAACCCGCAATTATGTTCCACAACTCATCGCGTTGGCTCGGGTAGTCGCCGACCCAGAGGCCCACGGCGTCACTCTGCGCCCAGTGGCGAACGAGCCCTACTTTGCCCAGATCCCGGTGGATTCCCAGATTGATCTGGCGCAAGCGGCGGAAATGGCAGAAATTGATATCGATGAGTTATACCTTCTCAATCCCGGTCACAACCGCTGGGCGACGGATCCGGACGGCCCCCATACATTATTGATTCCGATTGAAAAATCAGACGTTTTCACCCAGCGATTAGCCCAGCTCACACCCGAGCAGCGGGTCAGCTGGACGCGTTATGAAGTTAAATCCGGCGATTCCCTGATTGCCATCGCCCAGCGGCACAGGACCAGCGTCGGGACGCTACAAAGCGTCAACGATTTAAATGGCCATCTCATTCGCGTGGGTCAAACCCTGATGATTCCCACTGCCACTCAACCGGATGAGCACTACGCTTACAGCGCCGATCAACGGCTCGAACGGCAGCAAAATCGCGCCCGGGGAGCTGACGGCAGCCAACGCATAGAGTACACCGTTCGCGCGGGCGACAGCTTCTGGCGTATTGCCCGCAAACATGGGGTAACGGTGGCCGCATTGACTAACTGGAATGGTATGGCCCCCAAAGACCGTTTGATGCCTGGACAAAAACTGGTGATTTGGACCCGCAATCAAGCTCTGGCGAATGCCCAAAGCCCGGCGTTCAACAGCCGTTCCACAACACGGCGGGTGAATTATCGTGTCCGCCAAGGCGATTCCATTGCCCGCATTGCTAACCGGTTTAATGTCTCGGTTAGCGATGTACTGAACTGGAACCAAGTATCTGAGAATAACTATATTCACCCCGGCCAGTCTTTAACCTTGTTTGTGAACGTGACGGGTAATTAATCTTTGTGCGGGTTAGTGGCCGTTTAGGCAGTGCCCGCCCCTGGAATTGAGGCCCGTGTGATAGCGAAGTAAAACCGGAAATGAGATGTGGAAGGTGAGGTTAAACCCTTGACCGTCCCGAAAAGATCTCTAGAGCGTCGACCCACATCTGAAGAGCGTCTTAAACGTACCTCTTCAAGGCGTACCTTTTCAATGCGTGTCAATGCGTAAAAGCGCGTACCGCTCTTACAGTTTGAACCTCCCCGAGTCAGGGGAATCGAGCCCACATCAGAGAATGTGCTCAAAACAAAATTACTTAGGCCGGATAATACCCTCCTTAGGGGCATTATCCGGCCTTAGTCATTTAACGACGCACCTTAGC
>Ga0209487_1002732_pt1 | contig 14199 bp, 14 predicted proteins | sample Poulit2012_FD_187524 | JGI IMG/M metagenome (GOLD analysis project Ga0209487, IMG submission 187524) | Agricultural soil microbial communities from Georgia to study Nitrogen management - Poultry litter 2012 (SPAdes) (version 2) | ecosystem: Environmental > Terrestrial > Soil > Agricultural land... | reverse complement strand
TGGAGTATGTTCATGATAATCACCTTAGCTGTTTAAAATTGACTAACATTTTCATGCTCGATTTTTCCAAAAATATATGCAATGAATAAGCCAAGAGCAAACATAAGTATGCTTACAAAAGCTTCTTTACTGTGAATGGGCATCCCGGGGTAAATTACGAAAATAGAACCTATAACCATCCCGAGAATAGCCGCAAAGGTCGCCGCCTCAAAATGGGATAGAAAATAATGAATCAGCTTACTCATAAATATAATTCCGGCTCCAATCCCGAGTCCAGTAATAAGGATGATGTCAAATTGAAAGTGACTAATCGCATGAATCACAGATGGATAAACACCTATCATTAATAAAATAAAGGAGCCACTAATTCCTGGTAAAATCATTGCTGCACTGCCGATAAAACCAGAAAGAAAGAATAACAAATAAATACTAAAGGTACGACCGGTTATAAGCGTTTCTGTATTTTCCTGAAAAAAGGTGAGTGAAACAATTAGCAATAACCCTACTAATAAGATTACGTAATGTTGTTTTAGAAAGTTTCGTTTGACGTCAAACTTTTTAAATAAATAGGGCAATACACCGATAATCAGTCCGAGAAACATAAAATATGTCGGTTTTGGATAATGAATTAACAACCAATCCATCAGTTTTGCTAATGTGAAAATTGATAGTATAATTCCAAGGGCTAGTGGAATGAGAAAAGACAAATGTTTTTTCCAATCACGACTAAATAAACCATTTAAAGCACTAATCAATTCATCATAAATCCCTAATAAAACAGCTATCGTTCCTCCGCTAACCCCGGGAACAACATCACTTGCTCCCATGGCAAGCCCGCGATACACATTTTTCCACTTCATGACAGTAATCTCCTCTATTCATCTTGATATACGTTCAATAATCGTTCCATTCGCCATACCCATTCCTTCGCAAATAGCGACTAAACCGTATCTTTCATCCGTTCTTTCTAATTCATATAACAACGAAGTGATTAGTCGTGTCCCTGTTGCTCCTAATGGATGGCCTAAAGCGATCGCTCCACCACTTACATTTAATTTATTTGGATCTGCTCCTGTTTCATATAACCAAGCGAGGGGGACTGGGGCAAAAGCTTCATTCACCTCAAAGCGATCGATGTCTTCCATTGTTAATCTTGCCTTTTTTAAAGCTTGTTTTGTCGCTTCAATCGGTCCTGTCAGCATGAGTGTAGGATCTGATCCTACAACGACACGAGAGATAATTTTTGCTTTCGGTTGTAGTCCAAATTCTTTCGCCTTTTCCTTGGACATTAATAATACAGCACTAGCTCCATCACTCATTTGACTAGCATTTCCCGCTGTAATGACACCATCTTTTTTAAAGACCGGAGATAAATTTGTTAAAGCCTGTAATGACGTATCTTTTCTTGGACCTTCATCTGTCGCAAAAATTTCATCATTAACTGTTAACGGAATAATTTCATCAGCAAAATGACGATTTTCAATCGCCTGTAGTGCTTTTTCATGACTTTTAAGCGAAAATTCATCAAGCATTTCACGGGTGAAGCCCCATTTTTCAGCAATTTTTTCTGCTGCGATTCCTTGATTGACAATATCGTATTTTTTCGTGAGCCGTTCGCTAGGCTCTGTCTCACCGACGTTCGAAAACATCGGACTTCTCGTCATGCTTTCAACACCACCTGCAATGACTACATCCATATCTCCTGCTAAAATCGCTTGGGCACCAAAATGAACCGCTTGCTGGCTGGATCCACATTGCCGATCAATTGTCACTCCCGGAACATATTTTGGAAAACCTGCAATTAATAACGCATCCCTTGCTACATTCATCGCCTGTTCCTTTGTTTGTGTAACCGATCCAATAATAACATCCTCTACTACTTTTTTACCTACACCTGCCCGTGCCATTAAAGCTTGTAAAATATCCGCAAGTAATTCATCAGACCGGTAATTTGATAAAGCGCCATCTTTTCGACCGACTGCTGAACGGCAAGCCTCAACAATTACGACTTCTCTCAATATATTCACCTCTACCCCTTCATATGTCCTATTGGTTAAAGTATATCTTTTTCTTCATTTTATAGCAAAATGAAATTTTCACCTATCACATGAACAAATTTCATATAACATAAAAGCTAATTGTGAATAAATTGAAACCTAATCATATCACGATACGTAAATAATAGTAATTGAACAAAAGGAGAGAATACAATTTATGGGAAATACTGCTATTGAGCTTATCGATGTACATAAATCGATCGGTCGAAAGAAAATTATTAAAGGCCTTACCTTTTCCATTCACGAAGGAGAAGTTTTCGGACTTATCGGGCCAAACGGTGCCGGGAAGACAACAACAATCCGCATGATCGTCGGATTAATGGATATAACAGACGGGGACGTTCGAATCTTCGGAAATAGTATTCAAACGCATTTCAAGGAAGCTATCGAACATGTTGGTGCGATTGTCGAGAACCCGGAGATGTATTCATTTTTATCCGGCTGGCAAAATTTAAAACATTATGCTCGAATGATACCTGGTATTACAACAGAACGGATCCACGAAGTCATTAAACTTGTTGGTCTAGAAAAAGCTATTCATCAAAAGGTAAGTCGTTATTCCCTTGGAATGCGGCAGCGACTTGGTGTCGCACAAGCTTTACTCCACAAACCAAAGGTACTCATTTTAGATGAGCCGACAAACGGTCTTGATCCAGCTGGAATTCGCGAAGTAAGACAATATATTAGAAGATTAGCTACCAAAGAAAATGTTGCCGTCATCGTCTCGAGTCACTTACTTTCAGAAATTGAACTTATGTGTGATCGAATCGGGATTATTCAAAATGGGGAACTCATCAGCATCCAAAGTGTACATGAAGATGAAGATATTAACCTTCAAAATATCCGTGATATTACGATTAAAGTGACAGAAACAGAACAAGCTGTTTCCATATTACAGGAGGAATTTGATATTGAAGCGGAGGTTATTAATGGAACAATCTCCTTCCAAGAGGAAAAGGAAAAGATACCTTCGATCGTGAAGACCTTTGTCAATTATGACTTAACGATCTATCAAATTGGGACAAAGCGATTAACTTTAGAGGATAAATTTTTCGATGTGATAGGAGAGAATGTCATTGAGTAATTTCTTCAAATTAATTTACAATGAACAAATAAAAATATATATTAGGAAGTCAACCTGGGCGATGTATCTAATCCTTGCTATTTTGGTTATTGGAATAGGCTTTATTGAATTTACCTTTGGTGAAAATGAGACCTATGAAATGGGTGAACAATGGCGAATTGAGCTTGAAAAAGAAAATGAACAATTATTAAAAGAAGATGAAGAATTTGAACGAAAGTTAGCTGAAGGTAGTGAGGATTTACCCTTTGCACCTGATATGGACAAATATAAAATCAATTCCTTTTACTTACAAGAGGATATTAAGCCTGTTCCTTTTGGTGCTTGGCAATTTATTTATGAAACTGAAATGCTCTTATCCCTTATTAGTTTATTTACGATTATCATAGCAGCGAATATCATCTCTAGTGAACATCGCTGGGGAACAATAAAGTTACTACTGATCAGACCAATTAGCCGAACAACTATTTTACTATCTAAATATGTCTCGGTATTAATTTTTGCGGTTGTTACTGCTTTATTTCTATTTATCTTTTCTTTTTTAACAGGTGCAATTTTATTCGGCCTAGAGCCAGGAGTAAATCCGCATGCTGTCGTATATGATTTTGCTAACACCGTAAAAGGAGTAAACATTTCTGAAGAAGTAGATTATCTGAAATATGCATCTTTGCCATTAGAAACTTTTTCTAACTATGCGTATCATATGGTTATTTTAATCATGATGACTACTCTTGCTTTAATGATTTCAACTATCTTTAAAAACAATGCTCTAGCCATTGGTGTAGCTATTTTCCTAATGTTTGCTGGAAATTCCATCGTGGCATTTTTCCATGAATATTCTTGGGCGAAATACATTTTATTTGCTAATATTGATTTGAGTCAATATATTAATGACAATCCGATGTTAGAGGGTCTGTCACTTAACTTCTCAATAATGATTTTGCTCATTCATTTCATTATATTTATCGGCGTGTCTTGGTTGGTCTTTGTGAAAAGAGATGTGACTGAATAATATTTCATCGTACGTAAGAGGTGGAATAGATGAAACAAAAATTAACGTACATTTTAATACTGATTAGTGTTGTCATTGTTGTAGCCAGTCATTTTATCGACATTTACTGGATTGGAATTGCAGCCTGGACCCTTGCCACAATTTTATTAGGATTTGCCGTTTATTTCACAAAATATATTAAAAATGAATGATAAAAAAAGCTGTGAGATACTCTCACAGCTTTTTTTATTCCGAACGTCTTGCTCGCCTCTGGGCACTTTCTCTTTTTCCTTGATGAAGAATTTTTTTTCGTAAACGAATAGACTTTGGAGTCACTTCACAATATTCATCATCTTCAATATATTGTAAAGCCTCTTCTAAGGTCATTTCCTTTGATTTACTTAATATTTCTGTTTGTTCTTTATGGGCAGAACGAATATTTGTCAGTTGCTTTTCCCGTGTAATATTTACCGTTAAGTCATCGTCGCGATTATTTTCACCGACGATCATCCCACCGTACACTTCATCACCAGGCTTTACAAAAATCGTTCCCCGATCTTCTAAATGTAAAATACTATAAGTCGTTGCTTTTCCGTCTTCTCGAGCAACTAAAACCCCGCGGCGTCTTCCGCCAACCATTCCTTTTGCTACGGGCTCATAGCTATCAAAGGTATGATTTAAAATGCCGTATCCTCTTGTTTGGGCCATAAACTCTGTCGCATAGCCGAATAATCCTCGAGAAGGAACCTTAAACTCTAATCGAACTTGTCCTGTTCCTTGGTTGATCATATTTAACATCGTTCCTTGTCGTTCACCTAAAGATTCCATAACAGGACCTGTGTATTCCTCGGGTACATCTATTTGAACGCGTTCAACAGGCTCACAAAGAACACCATCAATTTCCCTTTCAATAACTTGCGGTTTTGAAAGTTGGAGCTCAAATCCTTCTCTGCGCATATTTTCAATTAAAATCGATAAATGAAGCTCTCCACGACCGGAAACGATCCACGCATCCGGAGTTTCGGTCTGTTCTACCCGTAAACTTACATCTGTTTCAAGTTCCCGCAGTAGCCGGTCATAAATCATTCTTGATGTTAGGTAATCACCTTCCCTTCCGGCAAAGGGACTATTGTTCACTAAAAACGTCATTTGCAAAGTAGGTTCATCGATACGTAAAAGTGGTAAAGCTTCCGGATGTTCCTTAGAGCAAATTGTCTCACCGATATGAATGTCATTAATCCCGGTAACTGCAACAATATCACCGGCTTGAGCTTCTTCAATTTCAACCCGTTCTAATCCTTTAAATCCATATAAATTCGTAATTCTGAAGCTTTTTTGTGTACCATCTGCTTTCATAATCGTTACATTTTGCCCAACTTTCATTGTCCCTCTAAACACACGCCCGATACCGATTCGACCGACATAATCATTATAATCAAGTAATGTCACTTGAAACTGTAATGGTTTTGCACTGTTGTCTTTAGGTGCTGGGATATGATTGACGATCATTTCAAAAAGAGGATCCATTGTTTCACTTTGCTCTTCCGGATCGTCCCCAGATGTCCCGTTTAAAGCAGACGTGTAAACAATCGGAAAGTCGATTTGCTCATCATCTGCGCCAAGTTCAATAAATAAATCTAATACTTCATCGATGACTTCAACGGGGCGAGCATTTGGGCGATCAACTTTATTAACGACGACGATTGGTGTTAACTTTTCATCTAACGCACGTTGTAAAACAAATCTTGTTTGTGGCATCGTACCTTCATAGGCATCAACGACAAGTAGGACACCGTCTACCATTTTCATAATTCGCTCAACTTCACCACCAAAATCAGCGTGACCCGGTGTATCTAATATATTAATTGTCTTATCTTGATAAGTAACAGCTGTATTTTTCGCTAAAATCGTAATTCCTCGTTCCTGTTCTAAATCATCTGAATCCATCGCTCGGTCCTGCACCTTTTCATGTTCTGAAAATATCCCTGAATATTTTAACAGTTGATCAACTAATGTTGTTTTCCCGTGATCAACGTGAGCAATAATCGCAATATTACGAACGTTTTCTCTTAATGTCATGATATACTCCTCCGTTATTTCTTCGTGATAAGCTCGACATCCTATTATAGCATATATTAGCAAGATAATTTGAAAAGGTCATTTCCGCAAAATTGAATAAGACAAAAATTGCTAAATAAAAACCTGCTATTTTATATACATAGCAGGTTTGGCATCACTATTCTTGTTCTGGAATGTTTTCTACACTTTCAACAGAACCTCTTAATTCATCAGAATTAGGGTACATTTCATCATAATTATCATGATCTCCATAAAAGTCTGATGGTGTTTCTGATGTTCCATATTTACTTACTTCTTGCCAAGCATCTTCTGCATCATATCCTACTTCTTCTTTGATATCTTCACTTTCTCGGGTGATATTAGGCTTTATTACATCCTCTGATGCCGATTGTTGATTCGTATCATCTCCGTGCTCTGCATGCTCACTACAATACTCAGTCATCGGCACAATCAGAAGCCGCTCAAAAGAAATCGCCTTGCCACAAACAGAGCATACACCATATGTCCCTTCTTCAATCGCATGAAGGGCAGCGTTAATTTGTTCAAGTTCTTTTTCGCGCCGGGCATGCAGTGTAACATCTTTCTCCCGTTCATATAATTCAGTCGCCATTTCTGCTGGATGATTGTCATAACTAGACAGCTCTCCAACAGAATCCTTTTCACTATTTTCTAACCCAAAGTTTTTATTTTTATGAATAAGTTCGTGTTGCCGTTTCTGAAGTAATATTTCACATAATTGAAGTTGTTCTTTCGTAATCATGCCTCATCGTCTCCAATCAAATGTAGTAATAATACTTTATGTCTGATTAACAACTTCATGCGTGACTTTTTTTAGAAATTTTTAATCAAAAGATACTTCTGTTAAACCGTTTATTCTTATTTTTTGTCCTTCCTTCAATATGACATCACTACTTGTTTCTACATAGTCATTTCCAATCACTTCATACACTTGCTCATGATTCTGATCAAAAATTTGTACATACCCATGACCTTCACCAGTCATCAGATATTCCCCTGGTTCAATATCTAAACCAACATGCCAAATACCTGGATGTAACCTATTGGAAAGTTCTGTTTCTACCTCTGCAATATTTACTTTATCAGATCCACTCACTTCTACGATATAATCATCCCATAAAGAAAGTGTAACTACTGGAACATCATCATCAAGGATTTCTTTAAAAATAAGATTTTCTTCTTCATCATATACAGAGACAAGTCCTTCATCATAAGAATGTATAAAGTAACGTGAAGTTGGCATATTTTCAAATCGTTCTCTGTCCGTATCACTGTAACCTGAAATGTTATCTCGCTCAATAGGCTCTAAAAATCGTTCAGTATATTCTCCAATGATTTCTTGTTTTTCCTCACCATAAATTTCAAAGGTATTTTCTTTAGAGGATGAGGAGCAAGCTGTGAATATTAAATTAACGATCATAAACAGCAAAACTTTACGCAAAATTACCCTCCTCTTGCATCTACCTAATTTACTTTCGAAAAGATATCTTTTCATAAACAACAGATATTAACAGGACAATGATTGTAAAGGTTATCATTGCCAAAAGGCTATTCCAATAATCAATCGATGTAAGGTCATAATCCTTCGCTAAATCTCCGGATAAAACAGAAGTAATATTCACAAATTTAAGAGGGTACAAAACTTTAAAGGTAAAACCTATCCTGTGAAAAACATCAGGAAGTATATATAAAAATAAACCTATAAGTATAGTGGCATATGTATTTTTAAATATCTGCTCTAATAACAAAGCTAAACTTAATATCATCAAAACTATAATCACTATTGCTAAACATACGTATAATAAATACAAGAAGATTGGAATAACAGTCATCTCACTGTTTTCATATATGAGAATCGGGTATTTTAAATGACCTACTCCACTGGCTGATAGGGAACGTAAAATACCTAAGAGCAAACCAACCGACATACTTGTAAGGATCATAATAAATAATAGACTTAGTTTACTAATTGCCCTTTGAGTAAAAGAAACTGGTAACTTTTTCAACAATGTTACCTGTACATGTTCATAAGCAAACATATTACTACCGAATAACAAAATCATAATGAATAGTAAAGAGCCACTTATAAAATCAAAGGCTGATGCTAAAAAATGGGTCATATAATATGGATTATCTTCAATGGTAAGATCATTATCTTCCAAATATTGAAGAAACTTGTTTTCATCTTTAATATCCTTTTTAGGAATAACAAAATAATCCGGTACATATGGATTACCTTTATCATGTAATTCCAACCGCAATTTATTTAATCTTATACCATCGGATACATATTCTTCTATCTCCTCACCTTCAGAGACATAATACATTTGCATATTTATAAGAGATAATTGTTCAGTTAAGTTATCATAAATTTCACTTCCTTTGTCAGTGTCATTTATATCATGAGGAAGTATATCTAATGTCATTAATAACAATTTTTTCTCCTTGCTTTTTTGACTATAAACAGTATCTGGATTAACTGTTTGGAAGTACGAGTAATACAACGGAAAAAATATAATGAACATAATGCTTACTATCCATAACTTTTTACTTTGTAAAAAGACCTTTATTTGATGCTTGGTATATCTCCGGATCATTTGTAGCCTCCTAAATGTAATGCTACTGGTAAAACCAACGTCTGTTCGCAAATTTTGAAACAACATATAAAAGTATCTCAACGAGTAACCAACAAAGCAAGAGGATGATCAAACCTTTATTATAAGAAACGGTATCAATATTTAACAAATAATTTTTTTCTCCAGTAATAACCTTTCCAATATCTAAATATGTTTGGGGGAAGAAACTTACGTCCTTTCCGAATAGTTCACGCTTATCCCGAGCATAATAAAACTTCTCTGTAAACAGGATCAAAGTGGTTAGTATCAAAATAACCCATTCATTTTTGAAAATTAAACTTAACATAAGGGTTAGGCGAACAAAAATAAAATAAAACAAAAACAGAAATGCAAAACCAAATAGCATGTACTTACCGATTGGTATGAGTATATATCCATAATTAACATTATCGATACGCTCACCTAATGCAGGTAGTTTCATATCGAAAGAACCAAACCCATTTAAAATAGATATACAAATAACAGTCATTAAAACAAGAAAAATTGTGACAACAGATACATAAAAATAACTAGCTAGAGATTTAATATTTAAGTATTGATACCAACTAATAGGTAAGCCCTTAAGAACAGTTTTTTGTCTCCTATCCCTAGTTAAAATATCATTGCTAAAATAGATAGCTAGAAACACGAGAATATAAGGAGCAAAATTATGGAAGTGTTTCGAAACTACTTGTAAAGCAGTTTTCTCTTCAATAACTTCATAAGTAATAGGGATAGAAGATTGAAGAAGGTACTGATAAGTGAGCAGGTGTTTTTCCGTTGAATGGAGTAAGTCCTTTACGGGAAAAGGACTGTCTGGAAGTAATTCATCTTGTTCGATATAGTCCTTTTTAACACCATAATGATAATGTGCTCTTAAAAATGCATATCTTTTAAAATCCCCTTTATCGATAGCATGTATCATAGCTTCAAAGAGATCAATATAAAATTTTGAGTCTGCATAGTAATTTCTATGACTCATTGGAGAAACTCCAGTTGCTCGCCGTTCTTCTCTTTTTTCTTGTACTTGTTTTAAAACTTTTAATTCATGAGAAATCTCCTCATATGGAAGGGTTTCAGAAGTTTTCTCATTAGGAAGCAAAATAAATACATACATACAAAGGAAAACAGTTAGAAATAGGAGTAATATAATATTTTTCCTATTTCTAACTGTTAATCGAAGTTCATGACGAAACAGTGATAACCACATAAATGAGCCACCTTTTATTTATCAGTGTTATTTCTTTTTTTTCGAAATCTAAGCCAATTATAAACAAAAATGAACACTATCAAAACAACTGTAAATCCTAACATAGCGAAAATGCTATTCCAGTATGTTATACCTGTATCATTAAACTGTTCAGCTAACTCTCCTGATAAAACACCAGAAATATCAATGTATTTAATTGGATAAAGGATTTTTGCTTTAATTCCAATTAAATAAAGGAGATCAGGTAAGAAAAACAATGCAATTCCTGCTAAAACGACACCATACATATTTGGTACAAAAATGTTTAATAATAATGTTAAACATACAGTCATGAGTACAGCCACAATGACTGCTAAACTCGCGTAAAGGACATATTCCATAATTGGAACGGCTATGAAACCATCCGGACTAAAAATAAGGGTTGGGTAATTAAAGTTACCTATACTTTCCACCGAGGATGAACGGAAAATTCCTAAAACAACTCCTAAAGTTAGACAGAGAATGATAAAAATATAATTTAAGGTAATTTTACTTGTTGCTTTTGTTCTAAAGGATACTGGTAAGGATCTCATAACCGTTTGATGTTCATTTTCATAAACGAGCATATCACTACAAATGAGCAAAATAATAATAAATAAAAACACACCACTTAACATTTCGGTAATTGCAATTAAGAATTTACTTGTGACGAAGGGATTATCTTCCTCAAGTAAATCATTTTTTTTCAAATAGGTTAAGAACTCATTTTCCTTTTCAATTTCTTCAATAGGAATTGTTAAATTACTTGACAGAAAAGGATTGTCTTTCTCGTGCATTTCCATTCGTAACTCATTTAATCGTAATCCATCTTCAATATACTCGGTCACTTCCTGTCCATAATCATTACCGAGGTAAAAAATTTGCATGTTTACAAGGGAGAGTTGCTCTGTTAAATTGTAAAAGATCTCTTCATTTTCTTCAGTTTCACGAATATCAAGGGGAAGGACATTAACAGCAATACTTTGTATCTCTTTTTCTTCATGTTTTTGACTTAACAATGTTGGTGGTTCTGAGTTGAAGTATATTTGGAAATAAACCGGGAAAAAGAAAACAAGTAATAACCCTAAAAATAATTGTTTTCTATTTTGCAACAATATTTTTAGTTCAAATATCGTATATTTCCAAAACATATGCTATTTCCTTTCTTAATTACAGACATTTTTCTTGCCTAAGTTTCTATTTCTTCTAAGACAACTAGTGGTAGGCCACTAATTATCACCTTCTGCCCTTCTTCTAGAACTATATTGACAACTGTTTTCGTAAACGCACTTTCTGTTAATTCATAGAGTTCTTGCTCCTCTTCTGACAAAACTTTCATGTAGCCAAAACCTTGTCCAGAAACTTCATAAGTTCCTGGTTTAATATGTGTTCCGACTTCATAAACACCAGAAGTAAATTCGTTTTTTATCTCTGGTTTAATTTCTGAAATTCTTACGTATTCTAATGCATTAAATCGAAAATCATAACTTTCATAAATATCAACTTCAATCGTTTCAATGCCATACCCTACATATTCCCGATATACTAAATCATCGTTTTCATCGTATAAATAAACGTAACCGGTTCCTTCAGCATAAATTTCATAACGTCCTGTAGGAACTTGATAAGGACGATCGGATAAGTTATCTATTTCTAAGATATTTCCTTCATCAATCTTATCTGTTACAAGTGCTGGTTTATAGATATCTGGATGAATCTCACCGATAATCTCTGCTTTTTCTTCACCGATAATTTCATGATTTTTTTCATATTTAGCCGCTTCTTCTGTTAATTCTGTACTTGCTAATAGTTGGCATCCAGCCATAAAAAGAAGCAGAGTTACGAAAGGGATGAATCTTTTCATAACGCTCCACCTTTCATTTTATCCACCTAAAATGTATCGTAATAATACCGTTCATATTGTTCATGTGTACCTAGAGGTCCAATCGTTATATTTTCGCTCGCATAAGGCATAAATCGCTCGATCCATTCATGTTGATCTTCTTTAATATCCTCTAAAGGAATTGCTAATAATCGATTAGCTATATATAAATGGCTATCTGGTAAAGAGTGGACAACTTTAACTGATTCATATTCTTCAGTAACTAAGGGGACTTTTAAATACAATTCACTTTCTTCTTCCCGCTTTTTATCATGAATAATTTTTCGATCTCTTAAAAACAAGACACGATCTGCATACAAATCTAAATTATCGAGTAAATGAGAAGCGATAAAAATAAGTTTATTTTCAGCGCGCAGACGCTCTAAATGTTCCGTAATTAAAATCACGTTGGAAACATCAAGACCATTCATCACTTCATCCATAAGCATAATCGGAGTATTCGCAGCTAACATCATCGCAAAACAAAGCCTTTGCCTCATACCTAATGAATAGGTATATACTTTGTCCTTTACATAATAGCCCATATTTAAATCTTCGATAATTTGCTCAACATGTTCATCCGTTTTTTGCCACATATTCGCATATAATTTTAAGTGATCGACACCGGATAATTGATGAAATAAGTCACGTTGCTCTGGCATAAATGCTAAATGATGCCTTATTTTCAACTCATCTTTTTCTGTCCCATATTTATCCTTACCAAAAAAGATAACTTCTCCTTCGTTTGGTTTCACATAATTGGATATGACGTTAAACATCGTTGTTTTACCCATACCATTTGGAGCAACGACCCCGATAATTTGACCTTCCCCTGCATTCAATGTTAAATCTTCTAAAACAACATTATCACCAAAGGCGACAGTAATATTTTTTAACGTGAGCATTGTTAACCTCCTTCTTATATGTTAAAAAAACGCTCTTTATTAATAATTTTCATCGAAAGTAAAACAAGCAATTCAATGACAATGAAAGAAATAAACATTAAAAGTATCCCTTTACCATAATTAAGTGTTTCCATATTCATTAAAAAGTTCTTTTCCCCCGTAACAATTTTGCCGAATTCAAAAAATGTTTGAGGAAAATGCTCAATCCCGATTGAAAACAACTCTCTTTTATCCCGTGCATAATAGAACTGTTCTGAAAACAATAAAAATGAACTTAAAATTAACACAATCCATTCATTTTTAAACAATAAACTGAAAATGATATTTAAGCGAATAAACACAAACATAAAAATAGGTACAAAACTAAACGTTAAAGCGAAAAATTTAAGGATGGACATCATTTGATAGTCGTAGGCTAACAATGCACTACTCTTATCTATTTCTTCAAAGGGCACACCCATTTTAAAAGAACCGAAACCGTTAGTAATTGATAAGAGAATTAATGTCAGTGTCATTAATGCAATTAATACAACGACTGTATAAGAAAAGGCTACAACGGATTTCGTGTTTAAATAGCGATACCAGGAAACGGGTAAACCTTGAACAGTAGTCGTCTGCTTACGATCACGAACTAATATGTCATTGCTAAAATAAATTGCTGTAAATAAAATGAGAAACGGCCCAAAGGATAAAAATATTGTCACCATTGTTTGAAGGGCAGTTTTTCCTTCGATCATTTCATAAGTCACAGGTATATCTGCATCTAATATCGCTTGGTTTTCCCTTACTTTCTTATTAATATAATGTCCTTTATCTTTTATCGGAAAGGGGGAATCCGGAAACATCTCCTCATCATCAATATTAATGTTACCTGTGAGCATACTCGATAAATAATATGTACGTAAATTCATAAACCGTCGATAGTTTTCATCAGCAAAGGATTCAAGCATACCTTTTTGTAAAAATTGTTTGTAGTTGTTTTGTGAATAAAAACTAATGGAACCAGGTCCTCCAGTATGTCTTCTACTTTCCCTAGCTTTTTGCATGGATTCAAGTTCCTTGACTTCTGCATCAACCTTTTCTACATCAAAACTTTCAATCTTTTCCTCATTAGGTAAAATAATAAAAACAAAACTAAAAATAGCAATTAAGAAAAATAAAATAAAGAGCAAATTCTTCCTGTTTTGAAACATAACTTTCCATTCATGACGAAATAAAGATAAATTCATGTAACTTTCTCCTTCAAGAAAAAGTAAATATCAGTTGTTAAATGATTTAGAAAATTGTAATTTCCTGTAATTATACCAGAAAATTCAAAAAACACAAAGGGGATTTCTGAAAAA
>Ga0209487_1002731_pt1 | contig 14200 bp, 14 predicted proteins | sample Poulit2012_FD_187524 | JGI IMG/M metagenome (GOLD analysis project Ga0209487, IMG submission 187524) | Agricultural soil microbial communities from Georgia to study Nitrogen management - Poultry litter 2012 (SPAdes) (version 2) | ecosystem: Environmental > Terrestrial > Soil > Agricultural land... | reverse complement strand
ACATGTGAAGAGGTTTATATCATGTTGATCGTTGGAAAAATAACATCATTTTAGGAGGCGTAACATGGAAATCTTTACAAAAATGATAGAAAACGAATATGAACAAATTTTATATTGTTATGATAAGCCATCGGGTCTTAAAGCAATTATCGTTATTCATGATACAACATTAGGCCCTGCACTTGGAGGCGCGCGTATGTGGCCATATGAAACAGAGGCAGAAGCTCTGGAAGATGCCTTACGTTTATCTAAGGGTATGACATATAAGAATGCGGCTGCTGGTCTGGCGTTAGGTGGCGGAAAAACGGTTATTATTGGCGATCCCAAAAAAGATAAGCATCCAGATATGTTTAAAGCTCTAGGACGTTTTATTGATGGCCTAAATGGTCAGTATATAACCGCCGAAGATGTGGGTACAACAGTGGAGGACATGGATCTTATTCATGAGGTAACAGATCACGTGACGGGCACGTCGCCAGAAACAGGTTCTTCCGGCGACCCTTCACCAGTGACAGCATATGGGATTTACAAAGGTATAAAGGCTGCAGCTAAAGAAGCATATGGAAGTGATTCGTTAGACGGTAAAACGGTCGCGGTTCAAGGTGTAGGCAACGTGGCTTATAAATTATGTGGCCATTTACACAACGAAAATGCAAAATTAATTGTTACGGATATTAACACGGACGCTGTTGAACGTGCTGTTAAAAATTACGGGGCAGTCGCTGTAGCGCCTGATGAAATCTATGATGTGGAATGTGATATTTATGCGCCGTGTGCATTAGGTGCTACAATTAATGCTGAAACGATACCACGATTTAAGGCAAAAGTTATTGCCGGATCTGCAAATAATCAGTTAAAAACATCGGAAGACGGTGACGCACTGTTTGAACGTGGCATTACATATGCACCAGATTATGTTATCAACTCTGGTGGTGTCATCAATGTCGCAGATGAACTTAAAGGTTACAATCAAAAACGGGCTATGAAAAAAGTTGAAACGATTTATGACAGTTTGACGAAAATTTTTGAAATTTCTAAACGTGATCATATACCATCTCATATTGCGGCAGATCGAATGGTAGAGGAAAGAATTACGTCTGCAAAGAAATAAAAATATAACCAATGACTATAAATGTGAATGATCGGACATATCAAGGAAAAACTGTTCAGATATGTTCGATCATGATACCATCAAACGTGGACAACCAACAACCAATCGTTACGATGAATGATGTTTTTACTGTCATCCTTATGGAGGAGAAACAAGGATTTCAGAGATAGACAAAGGAGCGACATTATGACCAAAGAATATGATCTTGTTGTACTTGGTGGGGGACCAGGTGGCTACGTGTCTGCTATACGCGCTGCTCAATTAGGTATGCAAGTTGCAATTGTTGAAAAAAACAAACTGGGTGGCACATGTTTACACCAAGGTTGTATCCCATCAAAATCCCTATTACGCAGTGCAGAAGTTTTTAAACAAGCTCAAAATGCTGATCTCTATGGTGTAGATATAGAAAATGTTTCTTTGAATTTCACGAAAGTACACGAAAGAAAAAATAGCATCATCCAAACATTACATACGGGTGTTCAAAGTTTAATGACAAAAGGGAATATTGATATTTATAAAGGATTTGGTCGTATTTTAGGACCGAGTATTTTTTCTCCGTTACCTGGTACAATTTCCATAGAGTATGATAACGGCGATGACAATACAATGATCGTGCCGAAAAATGTTTTAATTGCAACGGGTTCAAAACCTAAAACATTGCCAGGTCTAGACATTGATGGCTCAACGGTGATGAGCTCTACAGAAGCTTTAAATATGAAAACTTTACCAACATCGATCTTAATTGTCGGTGGCGGTGTTATTGGTATCGAATGGGCATCCATGCTAGCGGACTTTGGTGTGAAAGTGACTGTTCTAGAATATGCTGACCATATTTTACCAACTGAAGACATAACCATCTCCCAAGCAGCACAAAAACAACTTGAGAAAAAAGGGATTATGTTTATTACGAGTGCCAATTTATTGGCTGATAGCTTGACTAAAGATGATGGTGTCACTATAAGTGCAGAAGTTAACAATGAACAACAGACTTTTACGGCCGAAAAGATGCTTGTATCTGTTGGTAGAAATGCAAATAGACAAAACATTGGTTTAGAGAATACAGACATTCGTGTGGAAAATGATGCTATTCAAGTGAATGATTACTATCAAACACATGAATCACATATATATGCTATTGGAGATGTCATTGGTGGGATGCAGCTGGCACACGTTGCTTCACATGAGGGTATTGTTGCTGTTGAACACATGGCAGGTCAAGAACCATTACCAATTGATTATGACAGTATTCCTTCCTGTATATATGCAAGCCCAGAAATGGCACGTGTCGGTTTAACTGAAGCAGTGGCTAAAGAAAAAAACTTTGATATTAAAGTAGGTACATTTCCATTTCAAGCTAACGGAAAAGCACTCATTCATGGTGAAATAGAAGGATTCGTCAAAGTAATTGCCGATAAACAAACAGACGATATCATCGGCATACATATGATTGGTCCACAGGTCACAGATATGATTTCAGAAGCTGGACTGGCTAAGGTTCTTGATGCAACGCCATGGGAAATGACTCAAAATATTTATCCACATCCAACACTATCTGAAGTTATTGGCGAGGCAGCACTTGCTGTTGATGGCAATCAGATACACGGATAAATAAAAAGGAGGAAGATTAATGTCAGAAGTACGTCACCGTTCATTAGGATTAACAGATGACAAGGTCTTAGAAATGTATGAAACGATGCTAATGGCTAGAAAAATCGACGAAAGAATGTGGTTATTAAATAGGGCTGGAAAAATACCTTTTGTCGTCTCATGTCAAGGACAGGAAGCTGCACAGGTAGCTGCTGCATTTGCTTTAAACAGAGAAGTAGATTATGTTGCCCCTTATTATCGCGATGTGGGCGTTGTTTTAGCATTCGGTATGACAGCAAAAGACTTAATGTTATCAGCCTTTGCGAAAGCAGATGACCCCAATTCAGGTGGTAGACAAATGCCTGGGCATTTTGGCCAAAAGAAAAATCGGATTATAACGGGCTCTTCACCTGTAACGACTCAGCTTCCACATGCTGTTGGTGTCGCTTTAGGTGGGAAATTAGAAAAAAAGGAATTTGTATCTTTTGTTACGTTGGGAGAGGGATCTTCTAACCAAGGTGATTTCCACGAAGGGCTTAATTTTGCCGGTGTCCACAAATTACCAGTTATTACAATGGTTGAGAATAATGGCTATGCCATTTCTATTCCGGTAGAAAGGCAACTTGCCTGTGAACGCATATCTGATAGAGCTGTTGGCTATGGCATGCCAGGTTATACGGTTGATGGTACAGATCCATTAGCTGTATACGAAGTCATCCAACAAGCGAGAGAACGGGCCATTTCGGGTAAAGGACCAACATTAATTGAAGCCATGACACATCGCCTAACACCACATTCTAGTGATGATGATGACCGTAGATATAGAGACACATCAGAAGTAGCCGAAGCTAAAAAGAATGATGGGATTATTAAATTCGCTTCATATTTACGTGATGTTCACGTATTAACGGAGGAAATAGAGAAAGACATTAATGATCGTTTAACCAAGATTATTAATGATGCAACAAATGATGCGGAACAAGCACCATTCGCCGAAGCAGAGTCGGCTTTAAATTACGTTTATCACGAATAGGGGGTATATGCAATGGCGGAAATGACATATCTTCAAGCTATAACTCGCGCGCTCAGGGAAGAAATGTGGCGTGATGAAAAGGTTTTTGTATTTGGTCAAGATGTCGGTAAGCGTGGAGGTGTATTCCTAGCAACAGATGGTTTATACGAAGAGTTTGGTGAGTCTCGGATATTTGATGCACCACTTGCCGAATCGGCTATTACCGGTGTCGGCATAGGTGCCGCAATGTATGGTATGCGACCTGTTGCTGAAATTCAATTTGCTGACTTTATCATGCCTGCTGTCAATCAAATTATATCTGAGGCTGCCCGAATACGCTATCGGTCAAATAATGATTGGCAGTGTCCAATAACGATACGTGCCCCTTACGGTGGTGGTGTAAAAGGTGCGTTGTACCATTCACAATCCGTTGAAGCTATATTTGCTAATCAACCCGGTTTGAAAATTGTTATACCTTCAACACCATACGATGCGAAAGGGTTACTAAAAGCCGCTATTAGAGATGAGGATCCTGTTCTCTTTTTTGAACATAAACGCGCATATCGGCTTTTAAAGGAAGATGTGCCAGAAGATGATTACATTTTACCGATCGGCAAGGCAGATACGAAAAGAGAGGGTTCGGATATAACGATTATTACATATGGTTTATGTGTTCAATTTGCGTTACAAGCTGCTGAAAAATTGGCTGGTGATGGAATTGAAGCACATATCCTAGATTTACGCACAATATATCCGTTAGATAAAGAAGCCATCATCGAGGCAGCAAGGAAAACTGGGAAAGTATTACTCGTGACGGAAGACAATAAAGAGGGAAGTATCTTAGGTGAAGTAGCTGCAATTATTGCAGAACATTGCTTGTTTGATCTTGATGCACCGATTCAGCGTTTAGCGGGTCCTGATATTCCTTCAATGCCTTATGCAGCTAATATGGAAAAACTATTTTTAGTTAACCCAGAAAAAATTGAAAAGGCAATGCGTGAACTAGCCGCATTTTAAACGTACAGGGAGGTTGTTGAAGTGGTTATGGAAAAAATCACAATGCCGCAATTGGGTGAAAGTGTTGTCGAAGGTACCATTAATTCGTGGCTCGTTAAAGAGGGTGACCATGTAAATCAATATGATCCCATCGCTGATGTTATGACAGATAAAGTAAATGCAGAAATTCCAACCTTTTTTTCCGGTGTGATTAAAAATATCCTTATTCAAGAAGGAGAAACAATTCAAGTTGGAGAAGTCATTTGTTATATCGAAACAGATGATCAATCAACAGAAGAAAATGATTCCGAAAAAATTACGGGTGAACAAACAGTCCAGCAGACAGATGGACAAGCTCATAATGATAAGTCAATGAAAAAAAGATATTCACCTGCCGTTTTAAAAATGTCCCAGGACCATAATATCGATTTGGAACTCGTCGATGGAACAGGGCGTGGCGGACGTATCACGCGCAAAGACATTGAACAAATTATCGAAAGTGGAAAAATTTCTACCATTAAAGAAGAGTCAAAAGCACTTGATCGTGAAGAACTTTTTCCGCAACAACCGTCAACAGCTGAAGGAGATATTGAAATACCATTTAAAGGCGTCCGTAAAGTGATTGCTGATAATATGGTGAAATCTAAGGAAGAAATTCCACATGCTTGGATGACGATTGAAGTAGATGTAACAGATCTTGTCAATTACCGAAATAAAGTAAAAGATGAATTTAAACAACGAGAAGGGTTTAATTTAACCTACTTTACGTTTTTCATTAAAGCGGTCGCTCAGGCGCTGAAAGAGTATCCTTTAATGAATTGTACATGGTCTGATGGGAAACTCATCCAAAGAAAAGATATTAATGTTTCAATCGCAGTTGCTAAAGAAAATGAATTATTTGTGCCTGTCATCAAACATGCTGATGAGAAAAGTATTAAAGGGATCGCAAAAGACATCTCATATTTAGCGCAAAAAGCACGTACTGGAAAACTTAACCCAGAAGATATGCAAGGTGGTACGTTTACAGTCAACAATACGGGTTACTTTGGTTCGATTCATTCAATGGGTGTTATTAATTACCCACAAATTGCCATATTGCAAGTCGAATCCATTGTGAAAAGACCTGTTATTATTAATGATATGTTCGCTGCCCGTGACATGATTAACTTATCTTTATCACTAGATCATCGGATATTAGACGGGTTAATTTGTGGGCGATTTTTGGCACGTGTCAAGGAGATTTTAGAAAATATGAATGAACAAACTTTAAGTGCCTTTTAATTAAAATCTTAGGATCGTTTGAATAAATAAAGATTATATGTTGAGAAAAGCCTTCATAAACCAAATGAGTTTATGAAGGCTTTTTAATGGACAGTCAACTAAAAGAGCTGTGATACTGTTTATTATGAGAAAAAGATAGACGCAAGGTTGTTTACATTGAAAAAAATGCATGTCCTTGGTAAGCTAAAAATATGTTTTAATAATAGACTAAGGGGTTGAATAAACCAATGGACAACTTTGATATGTTTATGAAAGATGTCGTAGATGTTGCCCGTCTAGATATGCGAGATGCAGGCTATGAGGAATTAACAAGTCCTGAGGCAGTTGAGTCTGCTATGGAAAGAGAAGGTACGACATTAGTCATGATTAATTCAGTATGTGGCTGCGCTGGTGGTATTGCACGACCTGCGGCAGAGCATGCTATTCATTATGATAAACGACCAGACCATCTTGTGACCGTATTTGCAGGTCAAGACCGGGAAGCAACGGAGAAAGTACGGACATACTTTGAAGATTCTCCACCATCTTCACCTTCATTTGCTTTACTGAAGGACGGCAAACTTCTTAAGATGATAGAACGACATGATATTGAAGGCTTTACTGCAATCGATGTTATGACTAATCTACAATCATTATTTGATGAGTATTGTGACGTTGTTGAATAGACAAGATGCCAAGCATATATTTGGTGTTTTTAAGATCCAATATAAAAAAGCTGGTATATGACCAGCTTTTTTACTATTTCATGACTTATAGAATAGCACCAAGACCAGCGGTAAATAATGATAATACCATAGCAATAACCATTATGTAAATAATAACTTTCATGCGTCGTTGTCTTTTAGACGGTCTTCTAGTTGCCACATGACGCGTTTGTTTATTAGCCATGTTTTTCCCCTCCACTACCATAAACTATTTATATTTTATCGTGTATTTTGAAAATGGACAAGTGATTGTAGAGTTTTTATATAGCGGTATACCCATTTCATATACATTCAATTACTATGCATACTAAATGAAAAACGTCATAAATTCAAGACGAACATCTCGCGAGAAAAGTAAATTTCAGTAAAGAAAGGATAACGATCGCTATGATCCAAGTAAACGAAGAACGTCTCATCCAAACATTTATCGAACTTGTTAAAATTGATTCTGAAACAAAACACGAAGCACATATATCTCGGGTGCTTAAGCAAAAATTTACTGATCTTGGGTTAAAAGTTACTGAAGATCAAAGTAAGGAAAAAACAGGTCATGGTTCTGGAAATCTTATTTGCGAATTGGCAGCAACGGACCCAAATTATGACAACATTTATTTTACATCTCATATGGATACAGTTGTACCTGGGAAAAATATTAAACCAATTATAAATAATGGTTACATACAATCAGATGGTACGACAATTCTAGGGGCAGATGACAAAGTGGGCCTTGCAGCAATCATAGAAACAATTAACATATTAAAAGAAAATAATATGAGTTATGGCCACATTCAATTTATTATAACAGCGGGTGAGGAATCGGGATTAGTCGGTGCAAAAGCGCTGGATCCGGTCTATCTTACATCACAATATGGTTATGCATTAGATAGTAATGGACAGGTGGGGGACATTATTGTGGCAGCACCTAGTCAAGCTAAATTACAAACTATTATAAAAGGAAAAACAGCTCACGCTGGTCTTGCCCCTGAAAAAGGTGTATCAGCCATTACATTAGCTGCAAAAGCGATTGCCCGTATGAAACTAGGTAGAATCGATGAAGAAACAACCGCAAATATTGGCCAGTTTTCTGGTGGACAACAAACAAACATCGTCTGTGATCACGTTGAAATTCATGCCGAAGCACGTTCTCTTAATACAGAAAAATTAGATATTCAAGTAGCAGCTATGAAGGATGCATTTGAAACAACGGCTCATGAGCTTGGGGGAGAAGCAAACGTGGAAATTCAGATCATGTATCCTGGCTTTAAACAAACCGCTGGTGATAAAGTTGTACAAATTGCGCAACAAGCCGCAAAATCAATTGGCCGAGAAGGCAAATTACTTAAAAGTGGTGGTGGAAGTGATGCGAATATTTTTTCAGGATATGGGGTACCAACAGTTAATTTAGCGGTTGGTTATGAAAATATACATACAACCAGTGAAAAAATAGCAATCAGTGAGCTTGTTAAAACTGCTGAAATGGTGATCGCGATCATACAAACATCCACTAAAGAACCATCACGTGAAACGCTGTAATTGATGTTTAATGTCCCAAAATGATTCCCCATGACCGTATGGTATAATAGTTTGAAGGTGAGAGGGGGCTTTTTTATGAAAACATGGCATCCTAATAAAAGACGCATTATTTTTCATATTGATATGAATTGTTTTTATGCTTCTGTAGAGATGGCGCATGATACAAGTTTAAAAGGCAAGCCCATTGCCATTGCTGGTAATCCTGAAAAAAGAAAAGGAATTATTGTCACAAGTAGTTACGAAGCACGTGCAAAAGGTGTTAAGACAACAATGCCATTGTGGGAAGCGAAAAAGCTATGCCCTGAATTAATCGTTAGACCACCACGGTTTGAGCGGTATCGGGCTGCATCTAAAAAAATGTTCACAATCCTCTCAGAAATAACACCTTTCGTTGAGCCCATATCTATTGATGAAGGTTATATGGATGTGACAGATATTAATTTCACTACACACCCAGTTGAGACGGCTAAACAATTACAAAAACGCTTGTTAGTTGAGCTGGACTTACCATGTAGTATCGGTATTGGACCCAACAAGTTTTTAGCAAAAACAGCCTCAGATATGAAAAAGCCACTAGGAATTACAATTCTTAGAAAAAGGGAATTACATAAAACACTGTGGCCATTGCCTGTAGATCAAATGTACGGTATTGGCGAAAAAACAGCTGAAAAACTCCGGAAAATTCAGGTGAATACGATTGGTGAATTGGCTGAACGCAATGTATATGACCTTACCCAATTATTAGGGGTGAACGGAGAACGCTTGAAAAATCGTGCCAACGGTGTTGATGTCAGTCCAGTTGATCCAGATTCAGTCAATGAGTTTAAGAGTATTGGCAGCTCACAAACATTACCAGCAGATACAACGAGCGAGGCCGATATCAATCAATTATTTGTCGCACTATGTGAAAGGGTAGAACAACGCATGAAACGACGGCAAGTTGTTGGATTAAGTGTGCAAATTATGATTCGTTATCATGATCGCCATACCGTAACCCGAAGTCAAAAGCTCGTCTCCTATATTGAAGATCAAGCGGATATCCTCACTGTTGCTCTTGAATTATTTCAAAAACATTGGAACGAAGAACCGGTTCGCTTGTTAGGTGTAACGGTACAACATATCGAGGAAAAATCGCGTACAGCAAAACAAATGGACTTGTTCACTTATGAAAAAGATATTAAAAAAGAACAATTAAAAAATACAATTGATCACCTTTCTAAAAAGTATGGCAAGCAAACATTTACATCTTTAAAAGCAAAGGATAATCATGATGCACAATTTACAACAAGCTTTCAAAAGGATTTTTTAGATGATTTTCAAGAATAAATAACTTACTTCATAATCTTTTTTACCAACTTATGTGTCCACTTTTTTCCCGGATAACGGAAAGGAAAGTCGATTGCATTTGTTTGTTTCAAAATGGCTTTTTCGTGGGAAAAGGTTTTAAAACTGTATATGCCATGATAGGATCCCATACCACTTGCGCCGACACCGCCAAAAGGCAAATGTGGATTGGCTAAATGGTATAATGTGTCATTTATACAGCCACCACCAAATGGTATGTGCTTATTAATGTACGTAAAAGCACGATCACTTTTCCCGAAGTAATAGAGCGCTAATGGACTGTTTATAGTTCGTAATGGTTCAATAATTTCTCCTAGAGAGGAAAAGGGGAGTACCGGTAAAATCGGACCAAATATTTCATCTTGCATAACAGGGTCATCCCACGTGATACCTTCTATTAAAGTTGGTTCGATCTTCAAACTTTCCTCATCAACCCCACCACCAAATGTTATTGTGCCATTCTTTAAAAATGCATGTAAACGTTGGAAGTGTTTATGATTAATTATTTTAACGTATGACGTGTTATTTAATGGTTTCTTACCATAAAATTGTTTCACATATTTGTGAATATGTTTTATAAATTTCTTTTTTACCTGTTCATGTACATACACAAAATCCGGTGCAACACACGTTTGTCCAGCATTTGTAAATTTCCCCCATGCAATTCTCTTAGCAGCTAATTGGATGTTAGCATCATGATCAACAATGACTGGACTTTTACCACCTAATTCTAGTGTAACAGGTGTTAAAAACTGACTTGCTGCTTCCATCACTATTTTGCCAACCTTTGTACTGCCTGTGAAGAAAATATAGTCAAACGGTTTTGCTAATAGCGCTTGACTGACGTTTTTTCCACCTTCAACGACTGTTATATAATAGCTCGGAAATGTTTTGGCCACTATATGTGCTAATAACTGGGACGTAGCTTTTGCGTATTCAGACGGTTTCAGGACAACACAATTCCCTGCAGCCATAGCGCCTATCATAGGAGCAAGGGACAATTGAAGCGGATAGTTCCATGGTGCAATGATGAGTGCGACACCATAAGGTTCTTGATATATATAGTTTTTTGAACCTTTATGTGTCACAGGTGTTTTCACTCTTTTAGGTTGCATCCATTGCTTTAAATGCTTTAATGCAAAATCTATCTCCATATACAAAAGCCCAAGTTCTGTTGTTAATGTTTCATGTTTAGATTTATTAAGATCTTGTTTTAGCGCTTTGTATATTTGGGATTCATTGGTTTTAAGCATCTGCTTTAATTGTTTTAACTGTTTTGTTCGAAAACAATATGATCGTGTCTCATTTGATTTATAATAATGGCGCTGCTCATCTAAAACAGTTGCTATATTTGGCATCTAATTCAATCCTTTCTCGGTGTTACCGAAAAATGTTGCAGGTCTTTTGCTAATGCCGTATTCGGAAATATGGCCTGTGCTTCTGCGAGCAGTTTTGGCACATCTTCTTTTTGGTAACGTGAAGAAATATGTGTTAAGATTAATCGTTTTGCTCCGCTTGATTTCGCAAGTTCAGCAGCCTCTACCGTTGTTGAATGAAAATATTGTGATGCTAGTTCCTTTTTGTCATGTTCAAAGGTGGCTTCATGAATGATTAAGTCAGCATGTTTAACAAAATCACGATTTGCGATTGTCTGTCTTGTATCACCTAATATACAAACAACTCGACCCGGCTTATTTTTTCCTATAAATGCCTCTCGCTCAATTATGCGCCCATCGTCTAATGTGACAATGGGGTTATCTTTAATACGTTGATAAATAGGTCCTGGTCGTACATTGAATTCTTTTAATTTATCAACTTGTAATTGACCTGGTTTGTCTTTTTCTACCAATCGGAAGCCATAACTGGAAATACCATGTTCAAGCAACTTACAATACACTGAAAATGTTTCTGTTTCTAAAATTTTACCCTCGGTTATTTCTTCAATATGGAGGGGATACGTTACATTTGATTGACTCACTTCCATGCTTGTCTCAATGTATTGCTTAATCCCCGGTGGTCCATATACGGTTAATGGACTTTCACCACCTTGGAAAGAACGACTACTTAGTAAACCAGGTAGACCAAAAATATGATCACCGTGTAAATGTGTAATAAAAATTTTATTGATCTTTCTCGGTTTAATAGATGTATGTAATATTTGATGTTGTGTTGCTTCACCACAATCAAACAACCAAATACTATTTAATTCTTGCAGTAATGTTAAAGCGATAGCTGATACATTTCTTTCTTTCGAGGGTACCCCCGCGCCAGTCCCTAAAAATACCAATTCCATTCTACGTCCTCCTATAGATTAGGTGTATGATTTTAATGTAATGTGTGATCCTGTTAAATAATGATTGATAACAATATTTAAGAATACATTTAGTTTATCATAATTCGGCTTATTAATTAGAAAAAAGCTGACATTTAATAGGATGGCTTATTTTTATCTTTAACTGTCTTTTACAGGTGATATATCTATTGTGATAGACAAACATACATGTATGAACACCAAACAAGTATATCTGTCGGCAAGTGCGACAAAATAGAGGAATTGCTTCAGTCATGATAAAATAAACATATAAATAATAAAAAAGGAATGACATTTATGGATGATCTTACAGAAAAAACCATACACACAGAAGTGATTTATAATGGTAAAATCATTACATTACAAGTCGATGATGTGACATTGCCAAATGGTAAAACAGCTAAACGAGAAATTGTTAAGCATCCGGGTGCTGTTGCAATTATTCCTGTTACTGAAGAACAAAAAATCGTTTTTGTTGAACAATATCGTAAACCGTTAGAACGATCACTTTTAGAAATACCAGCTGGTAAAATAGAGCAAGGTGAAAATCCAGAAGTAACCGCAATTCGTGAATTAGAAGAAGAGATAGGCTATACAACAAACAGCTTAACATATGTGGATGCCTTCTATACATCTCCTGGATTTGCAGATGAATTCATGCATATTTATTTAACGACAGATTTACAATATCTTGAAGAGGATGTTCCTGGAGATGATGATGAATTTATTAACCGGGTTGAATTAACATTGGCAGAGGCAGTTGAAATGGTGAAGAATCAAAGAATCAGTGACGCGAAAACAAATTATGCGATCTTATACTTACAAGCATCAGGGCAATTAAAATGTTAAGAAGCTATTTTGCTGATATGCATATACATATTGGACGTGATATGTATGGCCAACCCGTCAAGATAACAGGTTCAAAAAATCTCACCTTAACACATGTTTTACAAGAGGCTAGTCGGAATAAAGGAATTGATTTAATTGGTGTGATTGACTGCCAATCCCCAGCCGTGCAAACAGAAATAAAACAATTATTAAGTACAGGCCATGCCACAGAATTATCAGAAGGTGGCATTCGCTTTGAAGCTGTCACTTTAATATTAGGGTCAGAAATTGAAATATATGATGAGCATTGTCAGGGACCGATTCATGTTTTATGTTATTTTCCAACATTGAATCACATGGATCTGTTTTCCAAATGGTTAACAGATCATATGAAGAATATTACGCTCAGTTCACAACGCTATTATGGTTCAGCAAAGCGTTTACAGTATAAAGTTAAAGAGTTAGAAGGTCTTTTCATTTTGGCTCATGTCTTTACCCCGTTTAAAAGTACGTATGGAAAGGGTGTCAAAAAATCCCTAACTGAAGTGTTTGATCCGGATCTCATCGATGGCATTGAACTCGGTTTAAGCTCAGATACAGAGATGGCAGATCATATTAAAGAATTACATGATTATACATTTTTAACCAACTCTGATGCCCATTCTTTGGCTAAAATTGCACGTGAGTATCAAATGATTCAAATGTTAGAACCAACCTTTAAGGAATTTCAATGGGCCTTACATCATATTAATGACCGCCGGATTACTAAAAACTATGGCATGAATCCATTGTTAGGGAAATACTATACAACGGTTTGCCATCAGTGTTTAACATCTTTATCACCTAATGCGCGTACATGTTCAAATTGCCAATCCAAAAAAGTAACTAAAGGCGTAGCTGATCGTATTCAAGAATTATCGGATACAGATCGTTCGGCTGAACAACGCCCACCTTATTTACACCAAGTACCTTTAGAATATCTACCGAAGTTGGGACCGAAAACATATACAAATCTATTACAAAAATTTAAAACGGAAATGTTTGTTATCCATGAGGCAACACAGGAGGATTTAGAAACGGTCGTCTCTAAAAAATTAGCACAAACGATTATTGATATGAGGCATGGACATCTCTCGATTGAGGCTGGAGGCGGCGGTAAATATGGCCGCTTGAAGTAATTCTAATTTAAACAATATATTAATTTAAACAATATATAATAAACACAAAACACAAAAAATGTAAACTGCGAATTAGTGACAATTTATTAATGAATAAGAGCTACAATCTCCGTCTGGGATCGCTATGGGCGGATGCTTTCCGCGGGCAACGCTTCAGCTACCTCAGAAGAAACCTACTTCTTCGGGGATCTTCAGCCGTTGTTTTCTGCTCTAAACAACAGTATATTAACAATAAAAATTACAGACTGCTCCAACACTAGCGGAGGAAAAACATGAAGACTCCTGGAGCGACCGAGCATAGGTCGTAATATATAA
>Ga0209487_1002730_pt1 | contig 14201 bp, 8 predicted proteins | sample Poulit2012_FD_187524 | JGI IMG/M metagenome (GOLD analysis project Ga0209487, IMG submission 187524) | Agricultural soil microbial communities from Georgia to study Nitrogen management - Poultry litter 2012 (SPAdes) (version 2) | ecosystem: Environmental > Terrestrial > Soil > Agricultural land... | reverse complement strand
ATGTTGCGATTCAAAGATATAAAAACCAAGATGCAGAAGATCGATTGATCTTCATCGGCACAGATTCCGCACGATCGTTCCGGTCACTGGCCGATCTCATCCTGGAATAAATCGCGGTGCCGAGCCCGAATGAGGGACCGGTAAGCCCGACCAGCGGGAGGGACTGCCGAGCCCGATGTTTTAGCGAACGCAGTACGAGCCCTCTGTTTTATAAAGACCATTTCACTTCCATTTCCCGGCTCCGGAGTCTCTTACCTTCCGCCAGAAGGCGGATGGACGAGCTTCCGGGTCCGTCCCATCGTGAGGGAGCTTCCGGGTCCGTCCCATCGGACGCGGTTGAGAGAAGGGACCGGTAAGCCCGACCAATGGGAGGGACTCCGCCGCGGCGGACGCGGTGCCGAGCCCGAATGAGGGACCCGGAAGCGCTGCAGGTCGGGCCGGGTGCGGTGGCGCGACTCCGGAGCCCGATTTTAATAAAGACCTCGATTTCATTTCCAAGTCCAGGCTCCGCAGTCTATTACCTGCTTTGGGCAGGTAATAGCTTACGGGTCCTTACCATCGTGAAGGGACTCCGCCGCGGCGGACGCGGTGCCGAGCCCGATGTTTTAGCGAACGCAGTACGAGCCCTCTGTTTTATAAAGACCATTTCACTTCCATTTCCCGGCTCCGGAGTCTCTTACCTTCCGCCAGAAGGCGGTTGGACGAGCTTCCGGGTCCGTCCCATTGTGAGGGAGCTTCCGAGTCCCTGCGTTCAGGAAAGGGACCTGTAAGCGCAGCAGGTCGGGCCGGGTGCGGTGGCGCGACTCCGGAGCCCGATGTTCATCAAAAGGTTTCCGCCCCGGCGGACCCAACCACGTGCCCAAATGAGGGACCGGTAAGCCCGACCAGCGGGAGGGACTGCCGAGCCCGATGTTTTAGCGAACGCAGTACGAGCCCTCTGTTTTATAAAGACCATTTCACTTCCATTTCCCGGCTCCGGAGTCTCTTACCTTCCGCCAGAAGGCGGTTGGACGAGCTTCCGGGTCCGTCCCATCGTGAGGGAGCTTCCGAGTCCCTGCGTTCAGGAAAGGGACCTGTAAGCGCCGCAGGTCGAGCCGGGTGCGGTGGCGCGACTGCAGAGCCCGATGTTCATCAAAAGGTTTCAGCCCCGGCGGACCCAACCACGTGCCCAAATGAGGGACCGGTAAGCCCGACCAGCGGGAGGGACTGCCGAGCCCGATGTTTTAACGGACGCAGTACGAGCCCTCTGTTTTATAAAGACCATTTCACTTCCATTTTCCCGGCTCCGGAGTCTCTTACCTTCCGCCAGAAGGCGGATGGACGAGCTTCCGGGTCCGTCCCATCGTGAAGGGACTCCGCCGCGGCGGACGCGGTGCCGAGCCCGAATGAGAGACCCGGAAGCGCTGCAGGTCGGGCCGGGTGCGGTGGCGCGACTCCGGAGCCCGATTTTAATAAAGACCTCGATTTCATTTCCAAGTCCAGGCTCCGCAGTCTATTACCTGCTTTGGGCAGGTAATAGCTTACGGGTCCTTACCATCGTGAAGGGACTCCGCCGCGGCGGACGCAGCCCGGAGCCCGCCGTTCACTCAGATCAAAATCCGATATTTAGATTTTATAGTTATATTCAACAAAAACTCATGAACTACTGGCAACGCTTTGATTACGACACTTCCTACCATATCTACAACAAAACACCTGATCATCGTAAACTCTTCCTTGACCAGGAAGATTACATTCGTTTTCTCGAGAAGTTCAAGGAATATTTTGAGAATTATGTAATCCTTTTCGGATACTGCCTAATCCCCAACCATTTTCATTTTTTGATCCGGGTACGTCCCTCTGAAGATTTTACGGAAGAATTAATTTTAAAAGAGAACAGTAAAGCTGGAACAAGTTTCTTATTAAATCCCGTTGATCCTCATGATTTTCTGATTAATCAACTGAAAAGATGGCTGAGCAGTACAGCCCTCTATCTGAATAAAAAGTATAAAGTCTCCGGCCAGGTGTTCTTGGAAAAAACGAAGCGAATAAGCATTCTTTCAGAAAATAAATTCTTGGATCTTCTATGCTATATTCACCATAATCCCATTCATCATTTTCTCGTAAAAAACTTTGAAGATTGGTCCTATTCTTCTTATATGGATTATTCAGAAACTATTTTAGAACCGGGCCCGGAAGAGATTTTACGACACCTTGGACACTCTGATCTTATAGAAGGGAAAAAATATTTTACTGAAATGCATAGATTATATAAAGAGCAGTTTGACTGGGATGATTACAAAATAAATTCAAATAAATAGGCATGAAGGGAACTTGTCTTAAGAAGGGATCCGAAAGCTGCGGAGATGAGATGGTGCGCGCTTGGGTGATCCTCCATGGCGGACGCGGTTGAGAGAAGGGACCGGTAAGCCCGATTTTAATAATAACCCCAATTCCATTTTCCCGGCTCCGGAGTCTCTTACCTTCCGCCAGAAGGCGGATGGACGAGCTTCCGGGTCCGTCCCATCGTGAAGGGACTCCGCCGCGGCGGACGCGGTGCCGAGCCCGAATGAGAGACCCGGAAGCGCTGCAGGTCGGGCCGGGTGCGGTGGCGCGACTCCGGAGCCCGATTTTAATAAAGACCTCGATTTCATTTCCAAGTCCAGGCTCCGCAGTCTATTACCTGCTTTGGGCAGGTAATAGCTTACGGGTCCTTACCATCGTGAAGGGACTCCGCCGCGACGGACGCGGTGCCGAGCCCGAATGAGGGACCCGGAAGCGCTGCAGGTCGGGCCGGGTGCGGTGGCGCGACTCCGGAGCCCGATTTTAATAAAGACCCCCATTTCACTTCCATTTCCCGGCTCCGGAGTCTCTTACCTTCCGCCAGAAGGCGGTTGGACGAGCTTCCGGGTCCGTCCCATCGTGAGGGAGCTTCCGAGTCCCTGCGTTCAGGAAAGGGACCCGGAAGCGCTGCAGGTCGGGCCGGGTGCGGTGGCGCGACTCCGGAGCCCGATTTTAATAAAGACCTCGATTTCATTTCCATTTCCCGGCTCCGGAGTCTCTTACCTTCCGCCAGAAGGCGGATGGACGAGCTTCCGGGTCCGTCCCATCGTGAGGGAGCTTCCGGGTCCGTCCCATCGGACGCGGTTGAGAGAAGGGACCGGTAAGCCCGACCAATGGGACGGACTCCGCCGCGGCGGACGCGGTGCCGAGCCCGAATGAGGGACCCGGAAGCGCTGCAGGTCGGGCCGGGTGCGGTGGCGCGACTCCGGAGCCCGATTTTTATAATAACCCCCATTTCATTTCCATTTCCCGGCTCCGGAGTCTCTTACCTTCCGCCAGAAGGCGGTTGGACGAGCTTCCGGGTCCGTCCCATTGTGAGGGAGCTTCCTAGTACCTACGATGTATCCAGGCTTTTCAATAAAAAAAGCTGCCCCCGCGAACAGAGGCAGCTTACTGTCGATTATTAAAAAAATTCTAATATCCCGGGTTTTGCTTCAATGCACCACTACTCCGATCTATCTGTGCCTGCGGAATCGGGAAATATCGATTTTTGTCCTCAAATACAAGATTTTCGTATAGACTCAACAATTTTCCTTCAAACTTCGAATAACTTTCCAGTACTTCCTTCGCGACTCCCCACCGCACCAGATCGAAGAACCGATGACCTTCCAGTGCCAGTTCCAATCTCCGCTCCATCCGGATGGCATCCATGGCAGCCGATTCGCTTGAGAAAGCAGCTTCATCATAAGGCTTGACATCATAAGCGGCCGCCGGTTCTCCATCTACTTCAGGATGTGGGATCATCGCTGCTCTTTCTCTCACTGCATTGACCAAATCCCCGGCTCTTGTTAGATTTCCGGTACGCGCCGCACTTTCAGCTGCCATCAGATATACATCTGCCAATCGGATAATATTAACATTCAACGCCGTAATATAAGGCTCACCGCTGGCGGTATTTCCCGGAAAATCGGCCACGTTGATCATCGCTTTTTGAGCTACAAAAGGACCGGCTGACGCAGCATCACGGATCCAGCCATCCCCCGGCATGATGCCCCAATCCAGATAAGGCACCCCTCTCCGTCCCACGGTATAATCCAATCGCGGATCCACTGCAAGAGAACGGTCCACTTTATAATTGTCTTTTGCACTTCCGGACAATCCAAAATCCGACACATAAGGATCATTGCGATACGACCTATCCAGCATAGGCAGTCCGTTTTCATCCACTCTGAAAGAGTTCACCAGGTCAAAGCTCGGCTGAAAAAATCCGCAACAGTTTGCAGGTGCGGAACCATACAGACCCGAAAGCATATCGCCCACATTGGCATTATCCCCGGATCCATTGGGATTGATCACATGCTGGGCTGCAAAGATCGATTCCGGTCCATTTTCTGTTTTGACATCAAAATTATCTAAAAAAGCGAGGGTTTGAATATCGGGTCGATCCGCGATGACATCTTCAAAAAGAGAAAGCGCTTCATTAAATTTCTCCTGATACAAATACAGTTTCCCGAGATATGCTTTGGCCGCTATTTGATTCACCCGACCCACATCACCCAGCGGGGACTGAGGCTTCAGATTGTCTACTGCAAATTTGAAATCACTTTCGATCATCGGCAATACATCCTGATCATTGGGCGTAATGGCAGCTTCCTCGGTAGAAAGACTTTCATCGATGTAAGGAATGTTTTTGAACACCCTCCACAGGAAAAAGTAATAATGCCCCCGAAGCATCTTTGCTTCTGCTTCTATTTCTGTGGCTCTTGCTTCCGTGAACATCTCTCGTTCATTACCCGACTCTTGAAGTCGCTTCAGAGCGCGAAGGGTGGAATTACACCGGATCACACCTTCATAATAATTGTTCCACATCACTTCCAGATGCTCATTGACGCTGATCGGTGCATGTCGTTCGATCTCCAGCATCGTCGCCTGATCACCCGGCTCACTTCCTTTATGCGCATTGTCAGCTGCAACCTCCCCGAATAACCACTGACTCGGCGCTGCTGCATAATTCCCCCAGGTGCCGCTGGGATTTCCATTCATCAATCCATACGCACCGATCAGGAGATACTCTACTCCTTTTTTGTTATTGATCTGATCGTCGGCCAGCTGACCCTGCGGACTTTGCTGCAGAAAACTTTCACCGCAGGCTGCAAGGATAAACAGGGTGCTCATGAGAGCTATTTTATATATTAAATTTTTAGTATTCATTGTTTTTATTTTTTAATATCAAATAATATGATCCGTTTTCACTGCGATTCAAAAGACCACATTTAACCCCAGTAAGAACTGACGGGGGACAGGATACACACCCATATCCACTCCGGGTCCCGTAAATGTGGAAGAATACTGACTCACTTCAGGATCCATTCCGCTATAAGAAGTGATGGTAAAAAGATTGGTCGCACTGATGTAAAAACGGAGATTCGATATCGCTCCATTCAATACTTGACTGGTGGGGAAAGTATATCCCAGCTGAAGGTTTTTCATACGGAAATAACTGCCATCCTGTACATAGTAACTGGACGATTGATATTCAATCGTAGGGGCATCTGCATTCGGAGACACCAGTTTCCCATCCGGATTCTCAGGACTCCATGCATCCAGGGTTCGTACGCTCACCGCACCGGGAAAGGCATAGAAATCGGTGAATTGTCTGGTCAGGTCAAAGAGATCATTCCCCTGGGATCCATTGAAAAACATATTCACATCAAAGTTCTTATAAGCCGCACTCAAACTCAATGAATAAATAAAATCAGGGTGTGGATTCCCGATCACAGTCCGGTCATGTCCATCGATCACGCCGTCCGGCTTTCCGTCCGGTCCCGGTCCGGACACATCGGCAAACTTGAATCCCCCTACTCTCGCCCCATCATAAGATGCGGCATTGGCAATCTCCTCTTCACTTTCAAAAATGCCTTCTATCTTATATCCATAAAAAGCACCCAAAGGAGCGCCCGACTTCATCACTGAAGTGGTCACTCCTCTCAAGGTAAGATAAGGCTGCTCATATACAGAGGGCGCCAGCTGAATAATATCATTGGTATAATGAGAAATAAAAAATCCAACATCAAACTGAAACGGACTGCTGCCCAAAGAAGTAGCATGATGGTAATTGATGGAAAATTCCACTCCGGTATTCTTGATATCTCCGGAATTGATAAAAGGCGAAGAACCGGCTCCTACCGCAGCGGTAGGTTGTGGAACAGGATATAAAACCCCATCCGTTCTTTTATCAAACCATTCCAGAGAACCGTCGATTTTCTGATTGAAAAGAGAATAATCGATTCCCACATTCACCGACTTAACCTGCTCCCATCGAATCGCAGCATTGTCATAATTACTGGTCCACAATCCGCTGGAGAGCTCTCCTCCGCTGATCGGATAGGAAGAAGCGTTGATACTGGAAGCAAATCTTCTCAGATATTGAAAAGACGGAATACTCTGATTTCCGGTCACTCCGTATCCCACCCGGACTTTGACATCATCCATCCAGTTGGCATCACTCATAAATTCTTCCCCTGAAAGTCTCCATGCAAAGCTGGCCGCAGGGAACAACCCATATTGGTTTTCCGGACCAAAGTTGGATGAACCATCCCGCCGCAGGGTCGCTGAAAATAAATAGTTATCCATCAGGGCATAGTCTGCTCTCCCGAACAAAGAGAACAATGCCGATGAACCTCCGCTACTACCTGCGCTATTGGTCGCGGCAGTATTGATATAATAATAATTGAGATCCCCTGTCACGAAAAAGTCTCTTCCGCTTCCTTCCAAAGATCTCGACAATCCCTTGAAGGCTTCCGTTCCTAATAAAAGCGTGAAATCATGCGCATCGCCAAATCGATTTTTATAGGTCAGCGTGTTTGTCCATGTCCAATCCGTTCCATGCCCTTGATACTCTGATAAAGAATTATTATCAAAATTAGCTTCCGATCTTTCCGGATTGGGATAACCGATCGAATATCCGTTCCAATTCTCATACCGCAGTCCGAATGTAGTCCGGAAATTGAGTGCTTCGAGAATCTTTACATCTGCGAATGTGCTTCCAAAAAGCTGTCCGCTATTCCCAATATTATCTTTAGCACGATACAAAATGCTGAGGGGGTTGTCCGCGTTCCCCAGCTTATCACCCCGGGTTCCTGCAAAATTTCCCATGATATCATAGACAGGAACGATCGTCTGAATCCGATAAGCCCAGCCGATGGGGGAAGCTTCACCCTGATACGATCCGGGGGTATTGACATTCACACCAAAACCATTCCCTTTTGTAAATGAATACTGCAGGTTTTCACCGATGGTTACCCGATCATTGAACACCTTGAAGGTAGAATTGCTGCGGAGGGTGTATCGTTCAAAATTGGTGTATTTGTAGGTCCCCTCCTGTCGGAAATACCCTCCGCTCAAAGCGTAGGTCGCATTCTCACTTCCGCCCGTGATCGCAAGCTGATAATTCTGCATCGGTGCATTCTGAGTGATTTCTTCAAACCAATTCGTTCCTTCCTTGTTGGCTTTCGTGATTTGATAAAACTGCGAAGGATCCATCACATAATTATACTTGGCCGGATCTGCATCCGCTGCGGTTACTTCATGACCGGTTTTACTACCAGCCACCAGATATTCCGGAAGAACCGGTTTATTGGGATCGGTTCCGTAATTGGTACCGGTATTGCCACTTTGTCCCGGGGTTTTTCCTGCATTACGGTATCGCTCATATACATATTCAGCATATTGCTGAGGATTCAGAAATTCCGGAAATCGATTGCGATTGGGGCTCTGAATACCGTAATAAGTGTCAAATGAGATCTTTGGTGCTCCTGATTTACCGCTTCGGGTGGTGATGATGACGACCCCGTTGTTCGCACGCGCCCCATAAATCGAAGCCGCTGAAGCATCTTTCAGCACCTGCATGCTTTCGATATCACTGGCATTGAGCCAGCTCAGTTTGCCGGTATAGGGCATCCCGTCGATGATATAGAGAGGATCATTATTATTGATCGTACTAAATCCGCGGATCCGGATCTGCGGTGTCCCTCCCGGAGCTCCATCACTGATAATCTGTACACCCGGTGCTTTCCCCTGAAGTCCATCGATCGGACTCGCGGAGGGCTGGGCTTTCAGATCGGCCACATCCACCACTGCTACCGATCCGGTAAGATCCCGTCGCATCTGCGATCCATATCCTACCACTACGACCTCTTCCAGGAGCTGGGCATCACTCTGCATGACCACATCTATCGTCGTCCGTCCTCCTATAGTCACTTCCTGTGTGTGAAATCCGACGTATGAAAACACCAATACTGCGTTTTCATCCACATCATTGAGTTCATATTTTCCATCAAAATCGGTTGCCGTTCCGTGGCTCGTCCCTTTGACCTGCACATTGACCCCGATGAGAGGCTCTCCATCCTGATCGGTCACCGTACCGCTCACATTCAGGGGTGGAATCTTCAGAACCGGTGCCGGCAATTCTTTTTTCATAAGTGGCGGAGCCGCCGCTCTGTGAACACTCCGCGCCGGAGTACTCAAAACAATAAATTTATTCTTGATCACCTTGTATTCCAACGGAATCTCCGCCAGAATCAGTTCAAGAGTCTTGCTCAGGCTCCGGCTTCCCGAATCCAGATTCACACGATATTGATCCACCTGACTCGCATTGTAAGCAAACCGGTAGGTGGTCTGTTTTTCGATTTCTCTGAGCACATCCCCCAGTTGTTTGCTTTTCACATCAAGGGTCACTACCTCATCTTCCAGTCCCTGGCCGTAGCCGTCATGAGCCAGTAAAAACTGCAGCCCCAATATCGACAACAATAAGAAAGTAATACTGATTTTCATCCAGAACCCCTTACGAATTAAGAGAGGATGAATCATATATGGTATATGATTCACCCGGGTCAAAAAATTTTCCATAACTTTACAATGTTTAAATGGTTTTTTAATCTTTACTATTTAAATTTTCAAAGCAGATCTCCGGACTCCACTCCGGGGTCTGCTATTTTTCTTTTCATCTGCATCCCTCTCCCATCAAAGTCACTGCTCTTCCCTTGATCTCATAATCCGCACCGATCACACCCGATATCACAGCGATCACCACCTCCAGCTCATCCGTCGGAACAAATGAGGTGGTAAACCGACAATTCTTCATATCAGCATTGTCGATACGGATCGTACAATCCCACCACTTTTCCACGATCTCAATCGCGCCAAAAACTGTCATATCATCCATGATATATTCGGATGGGACAAACTGGGCCGCTTTTTCTTCATGCAGCTTCGTTTTTGTCCGTTTATGAGTCTTTTTGTTCAACATCAGCTGGTCATTTTTCCCGAGGACTTCGGGTGCCATCGCAGGACCGGAAGCCACCTCCACCTTTCCTTCCGTGACAGTGATAGAAAAATCATCAGAACGCTCCGGCGATGAAATAGCGAAAGAGGTACCAAGCACCGTGGTGGAGACACTGTCGGACCATACGATAAAAGGTCGTACAGAATCCCGCTGAACATCAAAAAATGCAGAACCGGATAGCTTCACCTCCCGAAGGTTCCCGCAAAAATCTTTCCGATATCCGATCGTTGTTCCTTCATCCATCTGGACATAGCTGCCGTCCGGTAGATAGATATGCTTCTCTCCGGAAGTCGCCGTGTCATATACCCACGGAACATTCTTGATCACAATATCGGTTCGTATTGATTCCTGCTCGGAAATATCTCCTGACGGGCGAAAAACAAAAAATCCCATCACGATCAAAGCCACCGCTGCCGCCGCCTGAACATAGATCAAAAGCGACCGTTGTTTCTTTTTTGAATGGACTTTTGTACGGATTTTGTTAAAAAGCTTCGTCTTCAGCCGGTTTTGTTCCTCGTCCGTCATCATTTCCAGCCCATCCCCGAAGTTTTCGAAATAGGAATAATATTTTTTCAGAAATATAATTTCCTCAGGCGTCGCCTCACCTTCCATATATCGCGAAATCATCTTTCGCAATTCTTCCTTATCTAAAAATTCACTCATTTATTTCTTGGTCTTCGTAATGTAGTACGGATCCTTCTAAAAATTCCCAAAAATTTTCCGGAAATTTTTATTTTTCTTTTGATTGAAGATAAAAATTGAATGCATGGAAAGTCATGGGATCATCGATATAGGGGAATCCGGGCGGTCATTCGGAGTATTATCATTTTCAATAACAAAAGACGAGTGCAGAGGAAACCACCATGAGAAGAGTATAATATTGTGTCAGTTTCCACTTCAGATCTTTCACGCAATTATTGAGCTGATTATAGACGGTCTTGCGTGTGATGCCGAGCCGGACGGCGATTTCCGGTACGGACAACTGATCCTGATAATGGAGCACAAAAATCTCACGCCGCTTCCGGGGAAGGGTGTCGATCCAGGCAAGGAGGATCTTGGACAGATCATCCCGGATCATGTTGTGATCCGATCGGACCGGCGAAACGATCATCGCTTCAAAGGGATCGAAAAAATGCACATAACGATCCGACCGGTCTATCTGCCGAAAGATCTGATACCGGACCGCGCCATAGAGATAAGACCGCAGATTCCGGATATCCGCCTGCTCGCGACGCTGCCAGATACTGACAAAAACATTTTGAACGACATCTTCGGCGGCAGACGTTTCCTGCAAGCGCTTGTAGGCATGTCCGAATACTTCCTTCCAGTATCGCTCATAAATCGCCGTAAAAGCCGCTTCATCGCCTCTTTTCATTTTTTCCACCAGCTGGCGATCCGTAAGCACAGAGTAAAGAGACTTCACGTCATCATTTTTTTCTGATAAAATCCACCACCAATATAAGGTATTTTTAACAAACAAAAAATGATAGATTAAAGATTTATGGTTTTTCTCTATGGAGAAAGTCCGGAATTCAGGCTCTGCCGGCTTTTCCCTCAGAAATAATATTTCATAGAAAAGCTCATCGTCCGCGTTTTGCCGAAGATCACACTGTTGTCCAAATGAATTCCGTTCCAGTGATTTTCTTCTCCGTCGCCGGCTGGAACCGAGGAAAATGATTGTGATATATATATTTTCCCAAGGGCATTCCATACATTTCCCGTGAACCGGATCAGTTTTTCATCCTTCAACGGAAGGGTATAAGAAAGATGCAAATCCAGCAGACCGTAAGACGGTAAACGGATTCCGCCATTGCGCGCATACAACCGGTCATTGAAGTAATAAAATGCCTCTGCCGAAAGAGCGGGAATGATCTTCCATTCTACGCCCATCCCGCCGGAAGTCTGCGGAGCACCCCCTACCTTAATGTTTTCTCCCTCCGCCATATATTTCAATACGCGTTCGAATGCCGTCACTCCGTCATACACTTCCACCTCCCGGTCCCCGATCACTTCCCACCGACCTACAGACAACATTCCTTTCCAACGCAGATGATCATTGATCCTCCAGCGGACATCAGCCTCTGCACCTGTGTGCAGCTGATTCTGAAACAAAAGTTCATACAGCTCCCTTCCTTCCGCTTCGTACCATTCACCGGAAGTCAGACGCACCATTCCGTTCTCATTCACCTCCAGAGGATTGAGAAAAACCCGGTTATTCCAGGCGGTCCGGTACAGATTCACATGCGCAGAAATCCGCGGAGCAGACCACTTGTACCCGATCTCAAAGCTTTCAATATCTTCATTCACGATGTTGTCATCAGGCACATTCGAATTTCCTGAAAAAACGGCCGTATGGAAGGGCTGCCGCGAATATTTCCCCGCATTAGCAAACAAAACGTGGTACTCTTTCAGGCTATAGCTCAAGCCGGTTTTGATATTATATCCACCGTTGATGATTTTTTCCGAATCCTGATCCGCTTTCTTTTCATAGAAATATTCGTGCCGCACATGACTTTGCGCGGACAATGCCCCCTGCACATAGGCAGAAAAGTCTTTTTTATCATATTCGATCTGCCCGAAAATGCCCTGGTACCGGATCGTCTCGGCACTGTTGTATCCGATCCGGTCGCCCCGTGGTGCATATCCGGAGGTAGCCGCCCAGGCATTGGCTTTGTATTCCCGGCGAGCTGTATATCCGTCCGGGAAAGCCGGCGTGCCAAACTGCCGGTAGCCGTCCTGCCCCATCAAATGAAAGACCTGCTGAAAATGATCCCCGTAATAATGGCGCAGATCGGAACCGAAGCTACCGTGAAAATTTTCACCCAACTCCCTTTCGTATTTCACGACACCGCCAAACCAGTTATGATTGTTCACGGAAGACCTTATGATATAGGAGCGATCCGGATCCGCCGCCGTTGCATCAAAATCAATCAACCCCGAAGAGGTCCGCACAGGCTCGTCGCCCAGACCACCCGTGCCGCCGCCCCGCCCCATAGAACCGTAGAACACCGCCGAAAAAGCAGATCGTTCATTGATATCCCAGTCCCAGTTCAGATTGACTACCGGCTTGTGATAATAATTGGTACGCTCGCTGAGATACCGGCCGTCATAGATGCCCCAGTTCCGATTGAATTTCGGATCGATCCTGCCTTCTGCATCGAGATGGCTCCGGAGGCTTCCGCCGAAATTCTGATCATGGCTCTGCGGCGCCCCTGTCAGCAGAAGATTGATCCGATGCCGCGGCGCTGGTTTATATCCTCCTGAGATAAAATAAGTCTGTCCCCGTCCCGGCGTCCCGTGCGCCCATCCGCTGCCCGACCAGCGCGCAAACAATACACTCACCCCCCATTTGTCATCGATCAAACCGCTGTTCCAGGAAGCTCCCGTCTTGTTGTAATGATCATTTCCCACGGTCGCATACACATTTCCGCCCCGTTCCGTATCCGTCGCTTTCATGACAAAGTTCCAGGTCCCTCCCACCGACGAAATTGCCAGCTTCGATGCTCCCAATCCCCGCTGAATCTGAATCACGCTGGCTACGTCAGCCAGTCCCGACCAGTTGACCCAATATATTTTTCCATCTTCCATACCATTTACCGGCTGACCATTCAGTAGAAATGCCGTATTCGTCTGATCGAATCCGCGGGTAAAAACCTCCCCTTCCCCATATCCGCCCGATTGACTCACCACGTGCACAGAGGGGGTGGACCGGGCTACTTCAGGCAGCAAGATATCGCCGGTCGCTTTTGTCTCCAGCTCAGCCCGGCCGATAGTGGACACTGCTACGGGCGTACGCCGGTCCTGCACGATATCCATCACACCGGTCACTATGATTTCCTCCAGGCCGGCCGTAGCAGTACGCAGCCGGATGATGCCCAGATCATCCCGGTCTGCGGACAGAACCGGTATTCTTTCACTTTGATATCCCAGATAGGAAATCTTCAAAACCGCCGGGACTTCCGGCACCAGCACAGAAAACCTTCCTTCATCATCCGATATTCCACCTTCTGACCTTCCCTCCACTTCCACGGTTGCACCGATCAATGGTTCCCCCGAATCTGTATCTGTAATCCGGCCCGTCACGGTTTGAGCATGGCTCCGGATACAGGTTACCGCGAGAATGATCATAAGAATGTAAAAAACTCTCATAGGATGTTTCATTGTGTAAGTTCACAATCTTCGGAAATTTTGAGTAATTATTTTACATTTCTGGAAATAAATCGGTGAAAATTTCATGTCTAGTGCGCCGAAAGTTAAGTTGGCAAGCCACTTCTTCGGCTTTTATTCCGATAGACACAGGACGGGAAGCATCTCATATCGACCAGGTGGAATTGATCTATCCCAATCAGGTCAGGATACGATTAAAAACATTTTGATCTCAAACAAATCCAGCAACTTATTCATCTGAGATAATGTTCAGCTTAAATTCACAGGACCGTTACCCGCTTTATCACAAACCTTGCGATACCTGCCTGCCGGCAGGCAGGTGCCAATAGTTTTGACGGGCTGAGCGGATTGGTGACCAATGAGCTCGGGAGAAGTCCGACGAGCGGTGAAGTTTACGTTTTTTTGAATAAAAGACGTACGCATTTAAAATTGCTTCGCTGGGAACCCGGTGGTTTTGTCCAGTATTACAAAAGACTTGAGAAAGGTACTTTCACACCTCCGCTGACCGTGAAAAACGGGCGAATGAACTGGCCGGAATTGGTTTTGATGATCGAAGGAATCCAAGTGGAAAAGAGCGTTCAGAAACCACGTTATTCCCTCTCGAAAAAAGATTGAAAAACAGCTCTGAAAATGTGGTAAATAATAGGTTGATCTCTTTGTTTTTGCTATGTTCGAAGGATGAAAATTGGACTTGGAAACATACACGAAA